>WNFO01002356.1_pt1 | contig 21445 bp, 19 predicted proteins | sample 5400251 | NCBI WGS metagenome assembly WNFO01 (sample SAMN13153354, study PRJNA577476) | soil metagenome | isolation source: 100 cm saprolite under Madrone tree | place: USA:California | collected 2016-06-14
TGTACGCTAGTCGTCAGTTTCGTCAGATCGACGCTAAAACGCGTGGACACGCTCTCTGGATCACGCGTTCGTGATGTTAAGTGGTGGTGCAGCTCAGTGGCGAATGGGAATGCGTAACTTCTGCGAATATGCGGTGCAGTTGCACGGTAAATGGGAGATACGAAGTGTCGGGTAAAGCCGTTGGAAGCTCACGCGCGTGTGGGCAGAACAAGAAACAGGGAAGATTGGTGAACAAACGCGTGAGAGTTGCCCGACTGTAAATAAGAGACTTTATACTAACCGGAATGAAAAGGATAATCACAAGACATCAGCAGCAAACGAGAGGGAAATAAGAAAATATCCACAAAAAAATTCAGACATATTGGTAGTGAGTGCACAGGACTTGGGAAAGCTCAATCGAAGCCTGCCAGAGAGGAGAGCTGCGAGGGCGGGTAGGGAACTTGAACACGCGCTCACTACAGTAATACCGACCACCGGTGTTCACTACAGGCCTGATGTGAGCATGAAAGCTGTTGTTTTGAGATGATTCTATGTGGTGTGCTTGGCGTACTCGAGCTTTCCGGTCACTGTGCGCTGCCAGTGGGCTGCGGCGGGCATGCGATGACACACGTGACTTATACACGATGCTTAAGTTACACGAGGCCAAACCTCTCTCTATCTCCAACCGCCTTGATCAACCTTCAACGACACAACACTTTCTGCCATGCTTCTGTCACCTCCTACCTCTTCCAGGTTCCTTCGATCTGACAAACGCATCCGCCAAGCTATACGTAGCAAGTCTCAACGGCAGAGGTACGCTTTCTACTCATGCTATACCTATCAGCTTGTGGGTAAAACATGACCCTCGGCCCACAGTGCTGCATCAATCCACGTCCTCGACGACGATTCACTCCTCAACATAATTAATCTCTGTCGACCGATTCTGGTAGTCGAAGACGACGTTAATAAAATCCGTCTTAAATCCGGATGGTGGGACTTGTGGTGGAATCAGGCATGGCTTGGTGAACGCTGGTGGTATAGGGTCGCACACGTTTGCAAAAGGTGGCGAAACCTCGTCCTTCTGTCAGCGTCGTACCTGCGCCTTCACCTTGTCTGTACATATGGCACGCCCATTGCAGACATGCTAGCACACTCACCTTCCCTTCCGCTTGCCATCGATTACTTTGACGAGTATCGTGACATCACTGCAGAAGACGAAGCAGGATTAATTCTTGCACTTGAACAACGTGATCGCGTCCGCCGGGTCCACCTTCGAATGCCTATCCAGAATCTGCAGAAGTTCATCGTGGCCATCAACGAGGAATATCCAATGCTGGAATATCTGAACATTTCACCTACTGAAGATTGTACAGCCTTGGTTCTTCCTGAAGCACTTCAAGCACCATATATACGTCACCTCGTGCTGCATGGCTTTGCAATTCCTATAGGAAATCGATTGCTCATGACCGCAGTGGACCTCGTCACACTCTACCTTTTTATAGAACACCCATCCGCCTACTTCCAGCCGAACTTTCTGCTCCGACGGCTTTCGTTCATGCCCCAGTTAGAGACGCTTTGGTTTGGCTTTTCCTTCCCTGTTCCCAACCATGATGTGGTGAGGCAACTCACGCGTACACCCACCACGACATATATCACGCTCCCTAACCTTCGTCGGGTTTGGTTCCGAGGTGTCAGTGCTTACTTGGAAGCGGTTGTTCGTCATCTCACCGCTCCTCGCCTCGAGCGGCTCGAAATAGACCTCTTCAATCAACTCACCTTTTCCTTCCCACGCCTTCTGGATTTTTTGAACACAACAGACACCCTCAAGTTCAGCAGGGCCGAGGTCGAGCTTTCTCCTGAGAGAAGCGTTGCTGTAAAGGTGTATCCTCGTGAAGCTGAGGCATATGCCTTTCGAATACAAGTCCTGTGCAGGCCCCTCGATTGGCTGGTATCATCCATGGCACAAATTTTGAATGCACTTGACCAAAGGTTCTCTGAGGTGGAGCATCTCACTTTTGAGGATCTGCATGATCGTCTGTTTCCTGGAGACAACAATGAAGTCGACCGCTCCGAGTGGCGCAAATTTCTCAGGCCATTCAGGAATGCGAAGACCCTCAGCGTCAGTAATGGCCTCGTCGAAGATATCTCTCGTAGTCTACGATTGGAGGATGGAGATCCCCCTCTGGAGCTGTTACCCGAACTGCAGGAGCTCAGATATTTTGGGTCCGGCCATGGAGGTGATAAATTCAAGCCTTTCATCGATGGCCGCCAGAACGCAGGTCGCCCCATTAACTTGATCTTTATTCGTCGCGATCTATCTGGCCTATTTGGCCTATCTGACCCATTAAACCCATCTGACCCAAGGTCTCCTAGGTCCTCTCGTAGCTCATGGATGTGATCGGGGCCGTCAGTCATTAGACTCGGTCATCACGTCAGAGGGTAGCGAAAGGGGTGACCCCGATACTTAAACCCGATTCACATATACGAACCACTGAACTGTTCATTCATCGTTCGTCACCCGTACTACTGCCATACCCCTTTACCCCTGCTAGCTTTCATTTCCACTACAACCACGACCTTGTGGAAGATTTTGCTGCGCTGGACACCCTTCAAAGATGGCACCCTCATGGATACATATGCTGTATATTGGTTTCGCGTCATTTACTTATACTCCTTATAATCCTCTTCGTTGCTCGTCACCTTGGTTTCTCGGATCGTAACTCTCCCGTACGATGATATATATAGCGACGGATGCCCAATTACAGTAAGACTGACGCGTACTGAGCGTACCACTTACTATTACTAAATCGGGCAGTTTCTCACCGTTACCCAGAAATGAGAATTCGACAACCATTGGAACACAGAGAGTGTGCAGATACAAACGAGGACGTGAAAGTCTAACAGGTACAAAACATAATAGTACTTCCTGAGACTCAAATCTCCGTCACGTTACTTTATTAGACCCACCGCTGCACAACCACGCTGTTGCGTAGACCGGTGGCCTCGATCGTCAAACTGTCGTCATCAAGCGTGCGGTTCGGGAAAGTTGTTCTGACGGTATAAGGGCGCACGTTGTTTTCAGGACGCGAGCTAGAGTAGAATTGAGTGAATAGATCGGGAAGATCAGTTGAAGGGCCACTCACGCATTGATGAAATTTCGAAGATCGCCCACAGTATGAGTCAGATCCATCCGAGCCACCATTCTAGCAAACGATAAAGACAAAGGGAGTAGACAGGGACACGCGTTAGTACCAAAGTGCAAGAAAAACAATAGGACATCTCTCGTCCCTTGTGCCATCTGCAAGACGAACCTGTACGCTAGTCGTCGGTTTCGTCTGATCGACGCTGAAACGCGTGGACACGCCCTCCGGATCGCGCGTTCGCGATACCGCCTGTGGTGATGCGACTAAGGTTGAGGTTCCCAACGATGGGAAAGCACCCGGCATCCCGGCTGACGCAGATGCAGATGCAGAGCCAGAGTCGGGGACGACACCGCCGAGTCGGCTGCCCGGACGCACGAAGCCCCTCCGCGGCGTAGAAACGTAATCTTCCTCTGTGCGTCTCGCGACGCGTACTTCTACGGGCTGTCCTGGCAGGACGTCGAGAATGGACGGAGGAACACGACTAGCAACGGGTAGTGGTGAGAAAGAGGAAGAAGATGGCAAAGGAAGCACGGATCTAGCATTGATCTCAGAGAGAATCTGAGCTTGGGCGGGATCGTCATATCGTCGGAGTTCGCCATCTTCCGTGCTGAAACCATCGCGCCAGACACATTGCGACTCCTGCCAATAAGCCCGCCCGCTGGGCTTCGTCCTTGTGAGTACACCTCCATGGTGAATACATCAATCGAGCGCCAGTGGGCCAGGAATTAAACCGTCCATGAGGCACGCGCGCCTCCTAATATTTGAGCAAGTGCTCCTAACGCCTCCTAGGATTGAACAAGTCATGTGTACGCCGACACAGAACATGCACTCGCCTCATGGCCTCACTGCCTCGAGGCTGTCAGACGCTGTCTTGAGCGTCTAAGGTTCTCAGAAACAAGAAATGCCACTTTGGGGTATGGGGTTCCTTCATTCCCGAAATGCAAAACGCCGTTTCATCTCATTTCGCCAGATGCCACATTCCCAGCAGCCCTTCTACTAGGGTTTACTAATTTTTTGTGGTAGGAACTCCAGGGAACTGGCTCTACTCAGATTTCGAGCGAGATTGAGCGACTGCGATATTACAAAATCCCCTCTCACTGTCCTATGTAAGGGGTACGCGCATGGTTGCACAGCCATTTTCTTGGCATTGTCTAAACGTGGAAGGCATTGTGGTGTACTTGCCCTATCTGGGGACGTCTCCGGGAGGCGCAAAATAATTCCTCAACATTCCTCAACACAACACACAACTCCCGAATACATGTGTAGTCCGCAACCCCATTTCAGACTGTAGAATACAGATCCCGGGATCTTGGTAGCTGCACGTTTAACACTCCTATGCACAGCCCCAATGTTTTTTTAAATCCATCGTTACCATCGTCATCGTGTTCAAACGGGCCATGATGAGCGAAGAGGTCAATCTTGCTGACGCTGGACATGTAGCCGTTAGACGTATGGAGAGACAAAACAAAGGGTACACCGTTTACGGAGAGATAAGCGATCTCGGGACAATCATATGGCAGTACTATATTCCCCTGTACATTCGTCACCCCCGGTCATTCGTCAGGTACTCGTCAGGTCACATCAGTCACAGTTCCTCCAAGCCATTTTCAAAGTCCGACTCGTCACCATGAATCCGTGATTGGTTGAGGCCTGACGACTGACTGACGAAAACGCGGGTACGGTTTCAAGCTCCGCTCGCCAGGAACTGGCAGGTGTGACATCACGCACAAAATCCCCCCTCCTTCAATAATCAATATCTCATCGTGAAAATGGCCGGAACACCTTTAGATATCATATGTTAGATGGTGTGCACAGTACCAGGTCACTGGAAGGCCTCCGAGGTGAGATTTTTCAAAAGTGACGAATGACCGGGGGTGACGAATAGTAGTAGCGGGAGCAGAGTGGCAGTCCCGTTAAAGTTTTTATTTTTGGCGGGGCTGTCGCAAATTTTCGCACTTTTTCTTTACAAAAACACTCCCGAGCAACGATCCGACATTTTGGCTCTTCCAAGTGAAGTACTGCGATGTGATTCTGTGAACACCCCACACGTTGCAGACGCCACCTCCGTACCTGTCGGTCAAGTTAGACGCCTCGGAGCTGAACTCAGTCCGATTATACATATAAAAACAGTTTATGTTGGCCTATCCTAGGATGAGTCAAGAGTCTCAAGACCCAATCCCTTCGCAATTTGAAGAACACCGATGGGACCACAGAGCCATCCCGTTGCAACATACCAAGGTCTGTTTATTTCTCATATTTCCGCGAGACCTTTGTATGCTAATCGGGACCGTTCCCGCTGCCAGTGAGAGGTGCTCACAGAAACTCCAAGGTAGGAGGGGACCATAGCGGCCATTCTGAGACGTCTACTGAGAGCTCAAATTGTCAGTCCGCGCGGACAGCGGCTAGGCCGATAGTTTTGCGCATGGGTCGTTGCCCCTCCTCTTGGCCCTCCTCTAAGCTTGCGGTGATGTCGCGGCCGGGCCCAAAAAGGAAATTTCGTGCATTTTTTAATTCAGGTTTTCCTTTTTGGACCAGGACCAACTAGTCACTCTAAGGTTTCCCCACAACAGTTGTCACCATCGTCTGCGTGCAAAAAACAGGTACAGTACCAGAAAATCACGTGTGAAACATGCGAACTGAGTCATCTTTGTGCCTACAGCGGGATGAAATGAAACGATTAGAGAAAGGGCATAGCTCCCGTTCGGCTTCCCGCTGAACGAAGTCGACGTTCAGGCCCCCATACAGTCGTGAGGGGAACGAGGGGTCGAAACTCGCAGCCTTCAGATCACACAGACTGTGGAACCACTGAACCGTTCACTTATCGTTCATCTCCCGTACTACTGCCATACCCTTTACCCCTGGTTTTGCGTCATTTGCTTATACTCCTTGTAATCCCCTTCGTTGTTCGTCACCTTGGTTTCTCGGATCATAAACCCTAACTATCCCGTACGATGATATAGGATGTTAGTGGCGAAGGTACTTGCTGAAAACAAACGGTAGGATTGATTACAGTAAGACCGACGCGTACTGAGCGTACCACTTACTATTACTAAGTCGGGTAGGTTCTTGTTACTAGAAAAGAAAATTCGACAACATTGGAACCCAGAGAGTGTGCAGATACAAACGAGGACGTGAAAGCCCATAGATACAAAACAGAATAGTACTTCCTGCGACTCAAACCTCCCCTTCGTCACGTTACTTTATTAGACCCACCGCTGCACAATCACGCTGTTGCGCAGACCGGCGGCCTCGATCGTCAAACTGTCGTCATCAAGCGTGCGGTTCGGGAAAGTTGTTCCGACGGTATAAGGGCGCACGTTGTTTTCAGGACGCGAGCTAGAGTAGAATCGAGTGAATAGGTCAGGAAGATCAGTTGAAGGGACACTCACGCATTGATGAAATCTCGAAGATCGCCCACAGTATGAGCCAGATTCATCCGAGCCACCATTCTAGCAAACGATCCATAAAGACAAAGGAAGCAGACAGGGACATGCGTTAGTACGAAAGAGAAAGAATACAATGGGGCATCTCTCGTACCTTGTGCCGTCTACAAGACGAACCTGTACGCTAGTCGTCAGTTTCGTCAGATCGACGCTAAAACGCGTGGACACGCTCTCTGGATCACGCGTTCGTGATGTTAGGTGGTGGTGCAGTTCAGTGGCGAATGGGAATGCGTAACTTCTGTAAATATGCGGTGCAGTCGCAAGGTAAATGGGAGATACGAGGTGTCGCGTGTCGGGCAAAGCCGTTGGAAGCTCACGCGCGTGTGGGCAGCCTGAGAACAAGAAACAGGGAAGATTGGTGGGTAAACGCGTGAGGGTTGCCCGACTGTAAATAAGAGACTTTATACTAACCGGAATGAAAAGGATAATCACAAGACATCAGCAGCAAACGAGAGGGAAATGAGAAAGTACCCACAAAAAAATTCAGACATATTGGTAGTGAGTGCACAGGACTTGGGAAAGCTCAATCGAAGCCTATGAGAGCCTGCCAGAGAGGAGAGCTGCGAGGGCGGGTAGGGAACTTGAACACGCGCTCACTACAGCAATTCCGACCACCGGAGTTCACTACAGGCCTGATGTGAGCATGAAAGCTGTTGTTTTGAGATGATTCTATGTGGTGTGCTTGGCGTACTCGAGCTTTCCGGTGCGCTAGTAGGTATGCGATGACACACGTGACTTATACTGGCACGAGGGCATTCAGGATGCTTACACGAGGCCAACCAAACCTCTATCTCTATCTCCAACGACGCCTTGATCCACCTTCAACGACACAACACTTTCCGCCATGCTTCTGTCACCTCCTGCCTCTTCCAGGTTCCTTCGATTTAAGAAACGCATCTGCCAAGCTATACGTAGCAAGTCTCAACGGCAGAGATACGCTTTCTACTCATGCTATACCTATCAGCTTGTGGGTAAAACATGACCCTCGGCCCACAGCGCTGTATCGATCCACAGTGCTGCATCAATCCACATCCTCGATGATGATTCACTCCTCAACATAATTTCTCTCTGTCGACCGATTCTGGTAGTCGAAGACGACGTTGATGAAATCCTTTCCAGACACGAATTGTGGTGGAAAGAAGCACGGGTCGGTGAACGCTGGTGGTATAGGGTCGCACACGTTTGCAAAAGATGGCGAAACCTCGTCCTGCGGTCAGCGTCGTACCTGCGCCTTCATCTTGTCTGTACATATGGCACGCCCATCGCAGACATGCTGGCACATTCACCTCCCCTTCCACTCGCCATCGATTACTTTCACGAGTATCGTAACATCACTGCAGAAGACGAAGCAGGAATCATTCTTGCACTTGAACAACGTGATCGCGTCCGCCGGGTCCGCCTTCGGATGCCTATTCAGAATCTGCAGAAGTTCATCGTGGTAATCAACGAGGAATATACAATGCTGGAATATCTGAACATGACACCTACTGAGGACAGTACAGCCTTGGTGCTTCCTAAAGCACTTCAAGCACCACATCTACGTCACCTCATGCTGCATGGTTTTGCGATTCCTATAGGAAATCGATTACTCATGACCGCGGCGGGCCTCGTCACACTCTACCTTTATATGGAACACCCATCCGCCTACGTCCAGCCGAACTTTTTGCTCCGACGGCTTTCATTGATGCCCCAGCTAGAGATGCTCAGGATTGTCTTTTCCTTCCCTGTTCCCAACCATGATGTGGTGAGGCAACTCACGCGTCCACCCACCACGGCACATATCGTGCTGCCTAACCTTCGCCAGTTCCGGTTCCGAGGTGTTAGCGCTTACTTGGAAGCGGTTGTTCGTTATATCACCGTTCCTCGCCTCGAGCGGCTCGAAATATACTTCTTCAATCAACTCACCTTTTCCCTCCCACGCCTTTTGGATTTTTTGAACACAACAGAGACCCTCAAGTTCAGCAGGGCCGTGGTCGAGCTTTATTATGTGGGTAGCGTTGACGTGAAGGTGTATCCCCGTGAAGCCGAGGCATGTGCCCTTCAAATACAAGTTCTGTCCAGGCCCCTTGATTGGCGGGTATCATCCATGGCACAAATATTGAATGCACTTGGCCAAAGGTTCCTTGAGGTGGAGCATCTCACTCTTAAGGGTCGGCATTATTTTCAGTTTCCTAGAGACAACATTGAAGTCGACCGCTCCGAGTGGCGCAAACTTCTTAGGTCATTCAGGAATGTGAAGACCCTCAGCTTCAATAGCGGGCTCGTCCGGGATATCTCTCGTAGTCTACGATTAGAGGACGGAGAGACCCCTCTGGAGCTGTTACCCGAACTGCAGGAGCTCGCATATTCTTGGGACAAGCCTGATGGTGGACTCAAGTCGTTCGTCGATGCCCGCCAGTACGCAGGTCGCCCCGTTAACCTGATCTTCGTTCACATAAAACGATCTCGCCGAAGGTCCCCCCATATACAGGTCAAGCGAAGATGATGAGCCACCCTGAAAATTTCGCAGAATTCGCCGAATCCGAGAGTCTCCCATATTCACGTCAGGGTCCAGCGAATGGGGTGACCCCGATAATTAAACCCGACTCACACATACGAACCACTGAACCGTTCATTCACCGTTCATCACCCGTACTACTGCCATACCCCTTTACCCCTACTTGCTTTTATTTCCACTACAACCACGACCTTCTCGTGGAAGATTTTTGCCACGCTGGACACCCTTCAAAGATATGGCGCCCTCATGGATACATACATATTAGTTTCGCGTCATTTACTTATACTCCTGTAGTCCTCTTCGCTGTTCGTTACCTTGGTTTCTCTGATCATAAACCCTAACTATCCCGCGCGATGATATAAATAGCGACGAATACCAGTGGCGAAGGTACTTGCAGTAGACAAACGGCGGGATTGATTACAGTAAGACTGACGCGTACTGAGCGTACCACTTACTATTACTAAGTCGGGTACGTTCTTACAGTCACCAGAAAAGAAATGTCGACAACATTGGAACACAGAGTGTGCAGATACAAACGAGGACGTAAAAGTCTAACAGGTACAAAACAGAGTAGTACTTCCTGCGACTCAAATCTCCGTCACATTACTTTATTAGACCCACCGCTGCACAATCACGCTGTTGCGCAGACCGGCGGCCTCGATCGTCAAACTGTCGTCATCAAGCGTGCGGTTTGGGAAAGTTGTTCCGACGGTATAAGGGCGCACGTTGTTTTCAGGACGCGAGCTAGAGTAGAATCGAGTGCATAGTTCAGGAAGATCAGTTGAAGGGCCACTCACGCATTGATGAAATCTCGAAGATCGCCAACAGTATGAGTCAGATTCATCCGAGCCACCATTCTAGCAAACGATCGATAAAGACAATGAGAGTAGACAGGGACACGCGTTAGTACGAAAGAGAAAGAATACAACAGGGCACTTCTCGTACCTCGTGCCATCTGCAAGACGAACCTGTACGCTAGTCGTCGGTTTCGTCTGATCGACGCTGAAACGCGTGGACACGCCCTCCGGATCGCGCGTTCGCGATACCGCCTGTGGTGGTGCGGCTGAGATTGAGGTTCCCAACGACGGAAAAGCACCGGGCATTCCGGCTGACGCAGATGCAGATGCAGACTCGGAGTCAGGGACGACACCGCCAAGTCGGCTGCCCGGACCCGCGAAGCCCCTTCGCGGTGTAGAAACGTAATCTTCCTCTGTGCGTCTCGCGACGCGTACTTCTACGGATTGTCCTGGCAGGACGTCGAGAATGGACGGAGGAGCGCGACTGGCAACGGGTAGTAATGAGAAAGAGAAAGAAAATGGCAGAAAGGAAGAACGGACCCAGCGTTGATCTCAGAGAGAATCTGAGCTTGGGCGGGATCGTCATATCGTCGGAGCTCGCCATCTTCCACGCTGAAACCATCGCGCCAGAAGGTGAGATGTCGTATCGCGGTCTCCTCACCTGACACAGATATTAAATCGATTAAATTGGAAAGTCTGGGCGAGGTCTTTTACCTGGGTTTGCTGGCCCGTTCGGATCAGGGATGTACGTGCTCTCGACATCGTCCGAGCCTAGCGTGTATCCGCCCCCAGAAAAAGCGCTCGATCTATGCGCTCCCGTTCTTTCGGGCTCAGGCTCAAGTGGACGATCGTGTTGCGCGCGTGCCAAGAGATCGCGCATGAAATTACGGCCGGGAACGTCAGAGTCTCTATCCGGATTCTGGACATTGATCCCGCTGCGATAGAGGGATATATAAAAAAAAGGTTTATAACAATAATCGCGATTGAGTGAGTACGTTACCTTCTCTCGCCGCCTGCAAAGTAGTTCTGTGGCTCGTCGTCCCCATCGTCGCTGTCGTCACCTAGAGTCGCAAAACGACGCCCGCTACCACCTCGACCGCTGTATATGCATACAGGATAGGAGGGTTTTTGGTGAGTGAGATGAATATCGTGATACGAGACGCACGTTGAGCCTCCACCTCCCGATCCGCCGATGCGGCCGATGTGTGGCGCCGCTGGACGTGGCCAGGATGAAAGATTTGGGTCATCTGCATTATCACCACCGAGGGTGCGGGGCCTGTTTGGATTGTCGTCGGCCATTTTATGTTGTGTGTGAGAGATCAAGGGTGCTACAAGTACTGACGCGTCTGAACATGGCGTGAGATACTATCACTTAATCGGGAAATACGCTACGATTGAGACAACCAACGGGGAAGGGGAAGGGCACGCGCATACACACACGCAGTACACACGCATAGAATACGGAGATGGCAGCGTACGGGACTCGCCTTCCGAACTGGAATGTGCCAGTCAATTCTCTACTAGATGTCAAACAGGAAAAAAAAGGTCCGGTCGCTCCATCGATCCATCCTTCACTCTTCGTCCTCATAACCCTGCACTGGTCGTCTCGGTCGCTTCGGAACTAATCAATTCAAGTTAACAATAAAAAATGCAAAACGTTCAATTCTTGAATCTAAGCCCGGGGAAGAGGGAAGGAAGGAGGACGGGGGAAGGGGGGAAGGGAAGAAAAGAAATGTGAACGCACGCGGATACGTGGTGGGTATAGGTTCTGGCGGACGATAACCAAGACGTTCGCGGATGGGTGGCACTGTGAATGCAAGCACTGGGCCGATTGCGCCCATGACGACCGAGTAGAAGAGCACTGGAGACTCGTGCGCCTGACGTTGCTGTGTTCGAGTTTGCAAAGCTGTCAGACAAGGCCACAAAGTGACGAAGAGGCCGAAGTGTGAGAAGACGTACGAGGTAGCGGTATGTGTTGCGGAATGGCGTGATGATGGACGCCATTGCTTTTTGTGCTCTCGAGATAACCTGGAACGATGACACCAAGTCCGAGATTATGTTTGGTCGTGTTTGGATGACCAGTATGTTTATTCTAATGTAGGGTCTAATAGTGTCTCGTACAGATCGATTGTAGTGACCAGACCACGGACGAAGGAGAAAGAGATATCCTTCTCAGGCGACCATCCATCTAAAGTCTACTTTTTGTTATGCGGCAAAGACTTGCGATACGCCTCCTGCAGCTCAACCTGCACATTCGGCAATACTGGCATGTGGTTCTGCACCCAACGTCAAAACACCGATTTTCAAGGGAAAGGAGATGATTACGGTACCTTGTATTCCATGCTAAACTCGCCCTTGCCTTGCGTAGCACCGCGAAGCTGGCTCGAATATCCAAACATATCATTCAACGCCACCTCTGCAACAGCCGTGAACTCGTCCTCGCGGACCTCACTATCGATAATCGTCCCTCGGCGTGCATTCAACCCTCCGATCACCGCGCCTTACCATACACGTTCGTCTTCAGCACAGGGACAACAACGAGCAAGACGGCGAAAAGACGCACTTTGGAACTCGACCGGAGCGACGACTTCTACGGTCATAATTGGCTCAAGTATAACCGGTTTGGTCTTGTGGAAAGCCTCCCGAAACGCGCCAATAGCAGCCAATCGAAATGCGAGCTCCGACGAATCGACGGCATGAAACGCGCCATCGCGCAGTACCATGCGCACGCCCGTAATTGGGTTCCCAGACAAGGTGCCTTTCTCAAGCGCCTCGTAAAATCCCTTCTCGACCGCGGGGATGTAATTGCTCGGCACGTTCCCGCCCATCACGACGCTCTCGAATCCAGTATCCTTCCCAGATTCCGCTTCCATCTCCATCGGCTCAATGTGCCCTATGACGCGCGCGTACTGCCCCGCGCCACCCGTCTGCTTTTTATGTGTATACACATACTCCGCACGTTCCGTGACCGTCTCGCGGAACGCGACCTGTGGGCGACCGGTGGCACACGCGACGCCATACTCGCGTTTCATCCGTTCGACATAGATTTCAAGGTGTAGCTCGCCCATGCCCGAGATGATCGTCTGCTGGCTCGGTCAATTCAAAGCGAAGATGGGGCTTGGGATAAAGAACGTGCCTCCTTGCTTTCGCGATCAATGTGTACCCTGAATGTAGGATCTTCCTTCTGGAAGCGGTTGAGCGCACGAGAGAAGTTGGGCGTCTCGGTACCAATCGGTTTGATGGCCAACGAAATGACGGGGTCGGGTACGAACATGGAGGTCTGCAAATGGACGCGTCTCAGCGATCAAGTTATACCGGTAATAGCGCAACCTGCGCACCATCGAATAATTAGAGGTTCCGTCGGTAAACGTATCCCCAGTCGCGCACTCGACGCCAAAGATCGCACAGATCTCGCCTGGGCCGATCTCATCAATGTCCTAAATAGTACCCTCAGGCCCCACATCCAGGTTGTAAGATGGACACCCTCGAGGACACACCTCCATCTCGTTGCTATGCATGCGCACCAATTTGGGAACCTTGATTCGCTTTCCGGAGCGCCCATGAAAAATAAACTGGCCCCTTTTCAAGCTACCCTGATATACGCGCATATAGGTGAGCTGACCAAAGCGCCCTTCCTCGAGCTTGAATGCCAGTGCGACTAGCGGGGCAGCCGCCGCAGGAACGAGCTCCACTTGTGGGGAGCCCGCGAGTTGCGTCGTATCGTGCGCGAGGACCTCTCGCTCTGCCGGACTCGCGAGGTACGCACAAACGCCATCAAGAAGCGGTTGCACCGCGATGTTCTTTATAGCCGAGCCAAGGAACACCGGAGAGAATTTGAGAGAGACGGTCGCCCGCTGGATCGCCGCGGCGAGTTGTACGTTCGACGGGAGCGCATCATTTAGGAAAAGTTCCGCGATCTCGTCGTCGACCTCTGCGAGTTGCTCGATTAACTCTGTGCGTTTTTGGGTTGCCAGCTCGAGCGTCGAAGCTGGAATCTCATCGGATTCGATAACGTCGACGCTATGTGGGGTGGTCGTATCGTTTGAATTCGGCCTGGACAAAAAGGATGGTCCTCTCACCCTTTCGTGCCTTTGTTATAGATGGCCTTCCAGCGAACGAGATCGACGACGCCCTCAAGCTGATCCTCTACGCCAATGGGGACCTGGACTGCAGCAGCAGGCATACGAAGCTTGGTACGGATCTGGTTGATCACGCGCCAAGGGTTCGCGCCGGGTCTAAGAGACAGCACAGTCAGAAAAATTCTAACATAAGTCAGGGAAGCCGACGCACCTGTCCATCTTGTTAATGAATGATAACCGAGGGACGTTATACCTCCGCATTTGCCGGTCGACAGTGATTGTTTGACTCTTTGAGACACCCTCGTCATTAAATGTAAGCATAGACCATTACAGAGCAACTCACCTGAACGCCAGATACCGCACACAGAACCAAAACCGCGCCATCCAGCACGCGCAACGCGCGCTCGACCTCAATCGTAAAATCGACGTGACCTGAAAAAGATACCAAACCATGGAGCGGCCTCAAAGGAGAATGACGAAGGAAACGCACCAGGCGTGTCGATGATATTAATCGCATACTTCTCCTGTACACCCGTAGCCGGCGATTTTGCCTGCCAATCACAGAACGTCGCTGCACTCTGGATGGTAATACCCTTCTCGCGCTCCAGCTCCATACTATCCATCTTGGCGCCAACATTATCCTTTCCTCTCACCTAGAACCCCACCCTAGCGTCAGCACTGAACCCCGAATGCCAAAGGGTAGACAGGAACGAGAAGAGCGAAAGAGAAAAGAACTCACTTCGTGGATATCACGTATCCGTCCGGTATAATATAAGATGCGTTCCGTGAGTGTTGTCTTTCCCGAGTCTATATGTGCCGACACTCCAATATTGCGCTGGTACTTTAACCGGTGGTGGTCTGCCTCTGTCAGCTGAAACCGTTGGGCGAGCGAGGGGCCTGGCGTGTCCCTGGGTGATCGCGACGGTGCCTTCGCTGCGGTTGCTGCAGAGGCATGGCGACGCGCAACGGAAAATGGAAGGAGGAATCCCTTGCGCGCGAGGAAAAGCGAGAAACGTTGTGCCGGTGGAGGGCGTCGAGGCAGAGGCAGCATCAAGCGATCGACTCGGACTCGACTCGTGCAAAACAGCGACCTTGCCACTCTCGGAAAATCCCGTCGGATGTTTCGGCCCGCGGCCACTGAGTCGATTCAAGTTAACCCAGCAGTGAGGTGTTCAAACCTGCATAGTAGAACAAATGAGCAGCCTTCGTTTACGCAGGCCGCTCACTGGCATACAGTATAACCGCTAACCGCCCACCAACTGGTAAAAAAATCATAGCGTCACAATTTGTGACCATACATACATCAGAAAAAAATCTAATACCATGAGAAACCGAGTGCTCATCAGTACAAATGAGGTGACATATGTACATGCAAATGCGACGTGGTCATGCCCATGTAGGTGCCTTCTACCGTGGGCGTGACACCTTCAATGGCTGAGAAGATTATACCTTTGATGGGGAGCAAAAGAGGGTAAGGGCGTGGGTAGTGGCCTGGGAGATAGAAGGACGCCTCAATGAACTGCATATCAGAGCAGTAGTTAAACTACTGTAGTCATCCGAGTCTCAGTCAGCGCATCACGATTCCCGACTATCGCTGAGGGAGGTACTTGCGCGCGCGTGCTGCAATACAAGGAGAGATGTTGAGAAGGAAAGGGGCTAGAAGGGAGTATTCCATAGTGTTGTGCTGACAGAGTATCATCGTGTAGATTTACCATTTGTGTGTAATAGGCGCTTTGCGGCCTCAATGTAGTTGAGCAGGGGGAAGACCATCTTGGGGTTTGCCAGCGGCACCTTGTTCGGCCCTTTAAGTCCAACAACAACCTAGGTCTTACACATTCAAGGGCGAGATGTTCAGGTACTACGCTTTAACATTCTCGAGAGTACTGTAAAGGCGAGTAACCCAATGAACAATTTCTGAACAAGCACCGACCGAGTAAGCGCTAAAGCCTCAAAACCCGCCAAAATCCTTGTGTGACGGGTAATGATCGAGGTCGCCTCTCAAACTCACGGTTGAGAACAGGAGGAAAAAGCTGATCGCGAGTGATGACAGGATGGCAGGGTAAAAACTCACGGCGCAAGGCCATGTAACTGAATGCAGGCTAATGGGTTATCTATTGCAAGAATGAGTGTAACAGGGCACACAGAGACAGAAATACCGTCGAAGAAGTAAATTGGTAAAGTTGGTCAATGTGGGATGGCGAAAATTATGCCGGTGCTTGAAATGCTTCGGGAAAAATGATACTTCCCGAAACACTTCAAGCACCGGGATCAAGTTCGTATCATTGACCTCGACCCGAGGCCTCTCACAGAGAACCAGGCATTCCGGCTTGGATATTCCTTGCCCATGGCCACGTGTTAGAAGTAGAAGCCTTGTAGGCCTGGTAGCACACAAACCAGCCGTGCGCCGGACATCGATGGTCACTAGACCATTTAGTCCCGAAGAGCGCAGATGGCTCACAGGTGAAAAAAGTCGTGATTGTTGTAGGTACAGTAGTCGAATATGGGAGCCGGTTTCAGTTACAGCAAGCCCGTTGCGCGGTTGCGTCGCAGCGCACTGCAGTATGCAGCTCACGGGTATTGCTGAACAAGATGTACTTGGATGACAGGGTAGTGTTAGTTCTAACAGGCATTGAGGAATGAGGTGGACGCATCATTAGCGGGGCCGATTCCAGGATATGAACATGCTGTGGTGATAGATCTAAAGTGAGCTTCCCAGATGAGTGGAGAACGTCTGCGAAAACGTCTCCCATATCCAAGGGTGAGATGCTCCACCGCGGAGAACAATCTACTAGTCAGGGGAGCGTGCGTCGGATTTTCATGAAAAAGGCTCACCTTTGGCCCAATCGCAGTGATAGACCATTGGCGCAGTCAGCTGAAAGTTGACGGATGGACTGTCCATCACGATGACGAGTGTGATGAGTCCCATGGCAGTCGTGGTGGGCGATGGGAATCCTATCGGATATGAAACGTGGCAAAGGTAGGGTGCTTGGGATGCTTGAAAAGTATCGAGTTCGTGTTATTATTCTTGGTCTGAGAACACAAAATCATACATTGCACAGTCGGGTATCCGTGGCAGCGAGCCGTGGTCGAATCAGGTCGACGGGCATGTTGAGTTTCTGGCGGATGCTGAACACGCGATCAAAGTGGTGAAGTGCAGTCGTAAGTGCACTCCAGCACCGTGATCGTGTGCGCCATCTTCTGTGGCGATGTCGTTACGAGGCTGAAAACGTGTCGCTGAGATATATCGGCCGAAGCGACCGAGTTGATCAAATCTTGTCAAACTAATATTAGTCCGAAACTTCACACTTTTTGCTTCACTCTGGCAGTGCATACAGTATGCCAACATCCATCGATAGTCATCGTGATATATATATCCTGATCCGGTATTCACGGCGCTCATTTGTTGTCATCACGGAGACTCGATCCCTTATACTGTATCATGGGAACCACCCATATCCCACAACGCGCTGAGGGCTATCAAGTGATAACGTTTCAGTCTTACCTACGTAGGATGAAAGTATCATCACGCTCCACAAGGGGTTGGAGCACGCCCAAGTGACGTGGTCGAGATTATGGATTGAGAAACCAACATGGCGGACAAGGGAGATGGAATATAAATACGTGTCCTTGCGAACCTATAAACTCATCCATGAATGTGAGTCCATCTGAGAGAGGTTCGGTCCAGTCATACCTCAACGAGACCGTCGAGTCCAAGAGGTGGGATAAAACACAGGATGCTGAGTGTGGCGAGATGAATGCGCCAGCATCCCTGCTACTGGCATGCCATGCGGGCAAACAATACACGGTAGGATACCGAACCATGTATCTAACTTTGGCAAACCTGGATGAGCTTGTACCACCAGTGTTCGACCGCGAACGCTGGTGGTACAAGCTCACGCAGGCTTCACGGCCCCCGTTGTTTCCCCCTTGTAAAGACGACCATCGCCTATCATGTCTTCGTCTAGACGAATTGACCGACTATATGCACATGGTTGGTGATAATTTGATGGGAGATGGCAAGAGCAGGGAACATACCTTCAGCGTCGAGACTCACTGCTCGGAACAGCTAGACTGACTCTTTCAACGGGACGAAGGGGTGGAAAGACATCTCTCCATCGCGCGAAAATTTCTACATCATCGTGGCATGATTTTCTTTGGTGGGAAGCGTAAGTATACACATGTCCCAGCCCCGGTGCCGACGTGAGAAAGTTGACCTTTGATGAGGGTAGATGACAAGAAAAGGGTGAAATGGTGATAGACCTTGGAATAGAGGATGAGAGGGAGGATGAGTGAGACAGGCTTTTTTCCCGCTCTTTTGAAGGTATCACGTGTCGCTACTATAATACAGTATTCCGGGTTGTCACAAGGCCCCAGCAAGGGTCGTTCAAGTTCTCATCACTGATATACCAAACACTTGTTCTCCCGACTTCACAGTCCGTCTCTTCTGGACGAACGAACAATCTGTTGTCTTCATGTCCTCGACTGAACAGGCAACATCCTCTCAATCTAACTTCCAATCGATCATCGATGCGTTGGCTGACTATGCCAAGGAAACCGGAATAGACCTCTCTAACAGTCCATTTGCTGAGAGGCTCGAATGTTCAAATTCTCCTCAGGCCATCCTTGAACTACTTCAAGAACGAGAGAATGCCTTTAAAGAGTACCGCGATCGGAATCGGAGACTGATAAGTTGCATCAGCCCAGCGGTGGAGGTCCTTCACGCATTTTCTGGAGTACTCGGAGAAACGGTCAACTCAGTGAGTAGCATATGCCGTGGTGTCAATATTGTATCGAGACCCTCGTCAGGTCCCCTTCCCCCCAGCAAAGGCCATCTTTGTTGGGATTGACGCTCTTCTCGCCGTATGTCTCTCGAATACTATCTTCAACCCATTTCTCGTGACGTGTGAACATTTCAGGCCGCAAGTGGAATCACATCGAGCTATGACGCTATTCTAGATCTCTTTGAATGTTTGGGCACTTTCCTCAAACGTCTTGAGATCTATACGACGATCCCGCCCACTCCGATGATAACGAATATTATCGTCAAAATAATGATCGAATTACTTTCGGTTCTAGCCCTTGCTATGAAACAAATGAAGCAGGGTCGGTTTAGTAGGTGCACCGTCACGTATACATTACCTATGACTCAATCTGCCGTAGAGAAGTTCACGAAAAAGCTGTTAGGGGAGAGTGAGGTCGAGGCCGTTCTGATGAGGCTGGATCGATTGACGCAAGACGAGGCCCGGGTGGCTGTCGCACAGACGTTGGGTGTTGTCCATGGCCTCGTGGGTAATGTGAGGGTAGTGATGGAAGGTACGTACAGCCTTCATGATTGGTTACTGATATCTTACGTGATGCGTATTCGATCAGATGGTAAGGCGTCGACCGATGGTATTCGACAAGATTTGGGTATGTGTCCCTCGCCCAATAGTACTCACCTCCTAACATTGGATCGTAGCTGCTCTTCACCAAATGATAAGCGAGACGAACAAAATGAAACGTTGGTTGTTTCCTTATTCCACCTTCGTTCCAATTGACGGTACGTTTCAGGTGTTCAGTTACAAAGGGACGTCCAAAATTGGCTCGCGCCTCCTGACCCGTCGACAAACCATGATTTTATCTGGAGCGCACACTATAAAGGAACCGGAGCATGGTTTTTGGAGAGTGATGTATTGAAGGAATGGAAAGCGAGAGGTTCTCTGCTGTGGATCCACGGGAAACGTACGTTTCCCCAACTGCCAGTGTACCTCCTGCATTGACGACTTCTCGATACTAAGCTGGTGCGGGCAAAAGCACGCTCCTGTATGTAACACTCTTATAATCACTGGTTATGGTCAACGTTATTGATATTTCTAACTAGATCCGCAATCATTCAAGACATTCAGAGCATGCATGCAGTTGGATTGGCCACAATGGCCTATTACTATTTCGACTTTCGTGATGTGAAGAAACAAGACCGTTATGGCCTCTTATCCTCCCTTCTTTCCCAACTATCTGCGGAATCGGATTCCTGTTACGAGGTTCTCACCAAATTATATACCGATAATGCTGGCGGCACGCGAAAGCCCACTCGTAGCGCACTTTTAGAGTGTTTGAAGGACATGCTCAGTTCACCAGGGCAAGGCAAGATATTTCTCATGGTCGACGCCATCGATGAGTGTCCGAACTTCTCTGGGACGCCGTCTGCCCGTGAGGAGGTCCTAGAGCTCATCGAAGAACTCGTTGAATTGGATCTCTCGAATCTCCACATATGTGCCACGAGCCGCCCAGAAATAGATATCCGAGCGGTGCTGGAGCCATTGACGTCTCTCAAGTTTTCTCTTCATGATGAGATCGGGCAAAAGGAAGATATACTGGACTACATCAAATCTGTTGTCCGTTCTGATAGGAGGATGCGGAAATGGAAAGAAGAGGACCAGGACCTGGTTATCGACACTCTATCTGATAAATCAAACGGAATGTAAGTCACGTCCGAGTCTTTGGCGTTCAATAGATGCTCACATGACCTTGTAGGTTCCGTTGGGTTGTCTGCCAGGTGGACACGCTGCGCCGCAGTTTTCCTGCGAGTATTCGGAGTGTGTTGAATGCCCTCCCGAAGACGTTGGACGAGACATATCGCCGAACACTACTGGGTATCGATGAGGAGAAAAGAGAATTCGCGCAACGACTATTTCGATGTCTCATGGTGTCCATTCGTCCGCTCCGCGTCGAAGAACTCGCCGAGATTCTTGCATTTCGTTTCCACGAGGCAGGACCCCCTACATATTACGCAGCATGGCGTCCTGAAGACGCAGAAGAAGCGGTGATGTCTGCATGCTCTAGCCTCATCGCTGTCGTCTTTAGAGAGGGCCACAAAACTGTGCAATTCTCTCATTTCTCCGTCAAGGAGTACTTGACATCGGAGCGACTCGCGACGGCAGAGGAATATCTGTCATACTATCATGTTCTTCTCGAACCTGCACATACGATCCTGGCACATGCAAGCCTCGGTGTCCTACTACAACTCGATGACAAAATCGACAGAAATGCTATTTCTCACTTCCCTCTCGCCTTGTACGCCGCTCGACACTGGATGGATCATGCCCAGTTTAGGGACGTGGCGGCGGATATTCAGTATGTGATGGAGCGACTCTTTGATCCGGCAAAGCCCCATTTCGCAGCTTGGGTCTGGCTATACGATGTCGATCATGATTGGATGGAGCCCATGTTGGAGATATGCCCGACTCAACCCGAGGCTAGGCCTCTATATTATGCATCTTTATGCGGTTTTCGTGGCCTCGTGGAACACCTCATCGTTTCCCATCCCATAGATGTCAATGGGATTGGGGGATCTCAGGTGACCCCGTTGCATGCAGCCTCGGTCAAGGGACATTCAGAAGTGGCGTTGCTGCTTCTTAAAAATGGCGCAGATCCTAACTCTCGTGACGATCGGGGCCGAGTTCCGCTTCATAAAATATCACAAGGTGGACCCCTTGTCAAAGTGCAATCATTGATCGAGGTCGCGCAG
>WNFO01001021.1_pt1 | contig 21414 bp, 23 predicted proteins | sample 5400251 | NCBI WGS metagenome assembly WNFO01 (sample SAMN13153354, study PRJNA577476) | soil metagenome | isolation source: 100 cm saprolite under Madrone tree | place: USA:California | collected 2016-06-14
ACTGCGGAGGAACGGACGATTTTTGCCATGGGTGCCAGCGTATATCTGCGTCGAATCGCTACTTGGGGTCGAGCGGCGGGCTACTTGGGGTTTTTGCAGAAAAACTAAATTAAATCAATGGCAATTGGCGGAGACGGACTCCGCAATAGCCCGCACCAGTACTGGCTCGCCGGGCAGGTTGCATTTTATCCCCCGTTGATCCCCCGGCCGCAATTCGTCACCTCAGTGCACTGAAATGCACTCATCGCACCGATCCGGGCTTTTTACTCGGGCGGAAGCCGTCTGCCGAACTCCCTTTCCTCGACAGCCGGCCACTAAGCGGTCACACGGCGTCGCGGCGCGAGCGGGTGGTGCGCCGAGGTACTATTTTCAAGATACGCCGTCCTTTTCCATGTTTGGTATGGCCACCGAAGAGAATCCGCCGGTCAGATTCGAGGGAGAGGAGCGGGATGAAGAGCCGGAGTACTGGGTGACGAGCCACGAAGCTCGGGAGATTGGGATGGACAATCGTGGATCTGCCTCGAGCGCTGGAGGAAGTCAGGCGAGCTGCAGAGCGGGCTTCACAACTTGGGTATCCCGCATTGAAAACAGCGCGCGGAAAGTGGCACAGGATTAAATCATCTCGAGACGATCCAACTTGAACGTGAAAGTGACTGTCGAAGCCTTTCACGCAGAAATTAGCTGGGACCCATGCAGCATTTCAAACGTGAAGCCATCATCATGGCGATTGTTCAGCTGTGGCCCTTCGTTGGCGCTCTACTGATGGCTCTTGTCGTATGGGTCTTAGCGAAGATCGGCCTGATCTGAGAAGCATCGTTCTTAACTGAAGCCAGTGACTGGAATGGGATCCCAACTTGGGACGCTGGAACCTTTGCGCTTGTCGACCCCTACTACCACACGGCGGCCTTCGGCTTTTTTGCCAGTCCCGATTTCACGGGTTACCTTGCCGAGTCACCGCCCGGTGCCAACGCAGTCATCACGACGTCCAACCCAACTCCATTCAGTTCCATTGATATTCGCTGCTGACCCCTTCAAAGAGCCTGCCTCATCAAGTTGCTCTGGGTCCCGCGTTAGGCCCGTTCAAAGCTGGAAATTCGCATCAGATCCAGCGGATCAAGCACGACGTGCGTGGTGCCATCGCGGTAAGGGGTCTTCAGCGTATAGCGCACTTGGCCCTCTCAAGTCTGAAACCGGCGTTCGTTTCGCAGTGGGAGCGCCAATCGAGTTCGCGCAACTCGCAATCCATCAATTTTGCGCATCCGCCGCCTTGTGCGCCGCGGCCGCCTCGGCCTTGAATCGCTCCAACGCCCCACTGCGGATCATTTCACGGCGTTCTTCGAGGCCGCGGTGAAGTTCGAACAACACTCTTCCTGCGTGTTCGTTCTTCTGGATTGCAGTCCGATAGGCAGCGACACTTGCAATTGCCGGAATCGGCGTCTCGACGCCGACGGCCGGCAGGACATTGCCGACCAAGAAGAGTCCAGGCACGAGCGCGCAATCCGCCAGCGTGATGCGACCGCAGCAGGCGAAGCCATCCGCGCCGATGAATTTGTCGAGCGCCTTGATGTTCCGCACCACCTCGCCGGCGAGCAGGTCGCTGACACCATCGTTGCGTGCGGCGGCGGGTGTCTAACGGGACAGGGCGCCTGTCTGACGGGACAGCATGAGCATGTTGTTCATGATATAGATGTCGCCAATGCGGGCAAGCATGCGGATGTGCGCGGTCTCGCGCGGCGTGGTTCCCAGCAGCGAAGGTTCGGGATAGATCTCTTCGAGATATTCCGCGATCACTTCGGATTCCGGCATCACGTCGCCATCGATATTGAGAACCGGAACACGTCCGATCGGAAACCTCTCGCGGAATTTTGGCATGCCCCAATGATCTGGCAGTTCGAAGACGATATCCGTAATACCCTTGGCGTAGATCTGCATGCGAACGCGGGCGGAATAGGGGCCGAGGTCAACAGAATAGAGTTTCATCATGATTTGACGGTCCCCTGCGCGGTCTGTCGATTGTCGTCACCGACATCTACCACGGTGTGCAGGTGTCGGATCCGTTGCGGGCGCTCGGCGGTGCGCTCGAGTCGGCGGCGTGCGCGGCGCCGGCAACGGCCAACGCAGCCGCCATCACGGCCAACGTGGCAGCGGCGGCCAAGCCGCGAGTCCTTTCGATCAACATACAGCACACTCGTCGATTGCCGGTGGGGGCCTGAATAATCCGCCCTCGAGCCCCTGGGTATAGCCTGCGTAGGCAGTCACGCGTTCGCTGAGGGCCAGCGCTGCGTCTCCGTAGGCGCGGAGCGGGTGATCCGCGAGTCGCGCGGCCGGGAGGTCCGGGAAAAGTACGTTCTTATCGTAACTTTCCTGTTGGACACCGAACGTAAAGTCTCCGTGTCTCTGCCACTGGGCGCGGTAGGCGACGCCGGCGAACGCCATGCGGGCTCCATAAATATTGGCGCGCGCTCTTTGAACACGTATAACAATTTCATTTTAAAATAAGTTCACGAATATATTCGTTGCCCAGAACTTTTCTGTATTCACTCCGGGCCACTCTGGCCTTGTTCTGACACTCGGTGCTACAGATTACTTTCTTGGCCACTGCTTCTAGCTCGACGCCTTTATCTAAAGCCGCAGCCGCGTTTTTAAAAGTGATCCAGAGATATATGTTCGGCTGATCCGGCGATTTTGGAGTGGCCTGCAAGACCTTGTAATCGATGATTAGCCCAGCTTTCTTCATGGCTTCCATGGTCGGCTTCCATGTCGAATTTAGCCAATCGATGTACTCTTCAAAATGCCCGTACTCAACGTGTATGTAGTCCACTTCAGTGACCGGGCCGTCGGTATACGCGCGCTCATCCTGGGCACGTGCAGTAAGCGAAAGTGAGGAAGCTGCGAGACAAATGGATAAAATAATAGTCTTAATCATTTTCTCTTCACCTGTTTTGATACAGTGAGTTCCCGGGAAGCGGCCATCCTCATTACTTAGGCTTGCGGAACTTCAGGATGAACTGGTCCGTGTGTCCGCGAATCGTCTGGTCGAACACTTTGGCCGTGCGGGGGTCCGCCGGATTGGCGAGAATCGAACTCTCGGAGTCAAACTTGAACCCAACCGCTTCGACCTCTCGGCGCACCGTCGAGGACTCGATACGATGCAAAGTCTCGGTTACATCGGCGGCAGCGCCCGGAGCGGCGGAATGATCGAGAACCACGTAAAAGCCACCGGGCTTCAGCGCTTCGTATACCGCCTTGTTAAACGCGGCGGTGTCAACCGGCCCCATGAACTTGTCATGCAGGTCGTGATAGTTTCGGGAAATCCAGAACAGGTCAAGCTTTTCCGGGAACCTTAGTCCTTCGAGCGCCGCGGCAGTCGTAACCGTTACGTTCGGATGATCGACGGCGTAGCCCTGAAGCTCCGCGACTGCATTAGGGAAACGCTGGAACTTGAAGAATGCGGTGGGCTCCACCGCATAAACGTGACCCTTGGAGCCGACGACGCTGGAGAAGAGACGCGTGAAATAGCCTGAGTCGGCGACATAGTCGGCAACCTGGTCTCCCGGTTTGATCCCCATGAAGACTAGAGTTTGCTCCGGTTTTCGGTCGGCATCCCGTGTGGTGTCAGAGTCCGGGCGCGAGGAGTCGGCGACTGCCGCGGCAAATGCCGCCGATACATCGGGCAACGGACCCCCCGCAGCAAAGGCGATAACCCCAAAAGCAAGAGCGGAGACCGCGAAGGCGACCGCCATGATTTGCATAGGGGGTCTCTGAAGACTCCGCTCCTTCGGGCGGTGGTTGAACCTCGTGTTGATGACGCCACTAATTATTGTCATGGTTCCATGTCCTGATGATGCAAGCACTTGGTGAACTCTCAAATTACCGGTACCTGCGGTTCACGCGCATGGGGGCACCCTCGACGGTCTATGACACAAGCAGCGCGGACGGCGGCACCTCGATTTCGCCGCTGGCGATGTAGGCCGTGGCACCACCAACGCTGACAGAGGTCACGACGGCTCCGCTCTTACGCGCCTCCGCTTCGATTTCGCTTCGGCGCCCCATCGAGACACCTTGCTGGATCGAAAGGCGATAGGCCGTCCCGCCAAACTCGGGCTTCGATGCCATGGCGCCGACGAGGGCGGCGCAGGCGCTCCCCGTCGCGGGATCTTCTTCGACGCCCAGCGCGGGTGCCCACATGCGAGCATAGAGCTTGCCGCCATCCCGTAGATTTCCCGCGAAGAAGAAGACGTGGGGAGACCACGCTCGCGAGAGCGTTGCCGCCCAGGCAGCCCGATTGATCGCCGCCCGATCGATGGCCTCGTTCGACTTCAGTTGCGTGAGCCGGATTGGATCACTAAGCCCTACGTGCTGTTTCATCACAAGCGCACAGGCTGTGCCGACCGTGGGATGCCCCGCGAAGTCGAGCTCCGCCCGAGGTGTGAAGATGCGAACCCGACACGTGTTCGCAGGATCGTTCTTTGGCAAAACGAAAGTCGTTTCTCCGAAATTGAATTCGCGAGCAATCTTCTGCATGCCCTCGGTAGAAATGCCGGCCGCGTCAGGCAGAACCGCGAGTTGATTGCCGCCGAACGGTGTCGAACTGAAAACATCGACGATGTGAAATGGGTACTTCATGAGATCAACCTCTGTGTGTTGCCTCAAGCCTTGACGACAAGGTCGATCTCAACGCAGGCCCCCAGCGGCAGCGCGGCCACCGCGATCGTCGTGCGGGCCGGGAAAGGCTGACTGAAATGCTTGGCGTAAACGCCATTCAGCGCCACGAAGTCACTCATGCTCGTGAGATACACACCGGCGCGCGCGACATCATCAAAACTCTTGCCGGCCGCCTTGAGAACCGCCGAGAGATTCTGGAAGACGCGCTCCGTCTCGGCCGCAATACCTCCCGCCACCAGCTTGCCCGTCGTCGGGTCTTGGCCGACCTGACCGCTGAAGTAGAGAAAACCACCAACTTCGATCGCCTGGGAAAACGGGCCGACCGGCGGCGCGAGTTCGGGCGAGGTAACTGCGGTCTTGCTCATGGAAAACTCATGTGGACAGTGAGTTAGATGGTCAGGACGGTGGAGCCGGAGGTGGCGCGCGCTTCCAAGGCCTTGTGGGCGTCAGCGGCATTCTTGAGCGCAAAGCGCTGATTGACGTTAATGCGCACCTTTCCAGAAGCCACCACACCGAACAACTCGTTAGCGGAAGCTTCAAGCTCTTCTCGTCGCGCGATGTAGTGGAAGAGGATTGGGCGCGTCAGAAACAGCGAACCCTTCTGCGACAGTAGAACGGGTGCAATAGGGTCGATTGGACCGGAAGCTTGTCCGAACGTCACCATCAATCCACGCGATCTTAGACAATCGAGCGAGCCTAAGAAGGTATCCTTGCCGACGGAATCGAAGACCACCGGCAGTTTCTCGCCCCCGGAGATGCGAGAAACTTCCGCTACGAAGTCCTGTTTGGAATACAGGATGGCGTGTTTGCAGCCGTGGGCGTGGGCCAATTCGGCCTTGGCTTCTGTCGAAACGGTGCCAATGACCGTCGCGCCGAGAGCGGCCGCCCACTGACAGAGAATGAGCCCGGTCCCGCCGGCGGCGGCGTGCACGAGGATCAAGTCACCGGCCTTGACGGGATAAACCTGCCGGATCAGCACCTGAGCAGTCATACCCTGGAGCATCATCGCGGCTGCTTGATCGAAAGAGATCGCATCCGGCAATCGCACCAGTCGATCGGCTTCGATGAGCCGCACCTCGGAATAGCCACCGGCGGGACCGGCATAGGCCACCCGATCGCCGACTTTCACACCACGCACATCCTGCCCGATTGCCTCGACAGTCCCGGCACCTTCGAGACCCGGAATAAAGGGAAGCGGCTGCGAATAGTATCCCGTGCGGTGATAAACATCGATGTAGTTCAGGCCCGCCGCCGCCTGGCGCAGGCGCACCTGACCCGACCCGGGCTCATCGACCTCGATCGGTGTCCAGTTCAGAACCTCGGGATCGCCAGTCTGCCGAATTTGGATCGCATGAGGCATCAGGGTTTCCACAAAAGCATGAACTTCTTGCTCTTTGTAACGGAGAACCGACAATTCCGACAGTTCATTATTCTCACAATGATGGTGCCGCTTCAGCACGATGCTGCTATTGTTTACAGGAGCTTTTAAGAGTGCTTTAGGAGGCTCCCGTGCTCGATGATTTACGCGCCCTCGTAGAGTTTGCCCAGGCCGGGTCCATCGCCGGTGCAGCCGATCGTCTATTCCGGACGCCCTCTGCGATTACCCGGCAAGTGCAAAGGCTGGAGGCTGCATTGGGTGCGGAGTTGCTCGACCGCTCGGTAAAGCCGCCGCGTCTGAACTCGCTGGGCTCCAGGGTGCTCGAACAAGCGCGAGATCTGCTGCAGCGGACCGAGGCGCTGAAATCTCTTACGTCGAGCGACGCTGAACCTCACGGCCTCTTGCGCATCGGGCTCGCGCATGCCCTGGCCGAGGGGACGCTTATCGAACCTATTCAGGCGCTGACTGAGAAATACCCCAAGGTCCGAGTGCGGCTGTCGAGCGAACTTACCGGTGAATTAATTCACCGGCTGCTCGCGGGTGAACTCGACGTTGCTGCCGTGCTTTTGCCCGAAGGAAAAACCGCGCCTCCACCTCTTCTGACGAATATCATCGCTAGCGACCGCATGGAGATCGTTCAAGGCGCCGCAAGCAACGTTGACGGTAATTGGAAAAGTTTGGGCCGAGCACCCTGGGTGCTCAATCCGCCTGGGTGCTTTCTTCGGGCGAGCCTCATCGATCGGATGGAGCGTGCCGGCTTCACCCCCATGATTGCGGCTGAAGTCCACAACATGCATATGCAGCTGGCGTTCGTTCAGTCGGGTTATGGTGTCGGGCTGCTACCCGCTCGCTTTATTGCCAGGAATCATTCTATCGGTCCCGTGAAGGTATTGCGTCCCCCATCGTTTGACCTGCACCGATCCGTCGCGATAGTCCGGGTTGGGCAACTCGGCGCTTTGGGGAAGGCCGTCGAACAGTTGGCACACGGGTTGCGGCAGCTGTTTGAAGCAGCCGATACAAGGAAGCCCGTGACGAGGCACCGCAGAGGTGTGCCCGCGAATCGGCGGGCGGCGCGACCGCCCAGGTAGTCACCGGACATCGCTCATTCCAGCGTAAGCTTCCCCACCGCTTGGCACGGAACTGTTGCATTACAGGCGCTCGAATTTGGGGTCCCGGAACAATTCAGGGCCGAATCGGCACGTTTGAGATTCCCGCCGACGAAATACTACGCGAGTGCTCGTTCCCAGATCTGCTTTAGCGACCCGAAATTCCGATATCGACCCTTGGACTATTTACGGCCGACCAGGTTCGTTACGCAGCGAACCCGCACGGTAGTGTTTGTCGATGCAGACGACGTGGCTCCCCATGAAAGGAGACGCACTATGCAAACGCAAATCAAACCCTCATCGTTTCGCTCCGCTTCGTTCATACCTGCGGCCCTCGCCGCAGTGCAGCGCTCACAACGGCCAATCCGGCCCCGTGTGGTTCCTGGCCCTTTCGGCTCTTCAAGACCCCCTGGCCGAGCGTACCTGCACGATTCCGCCCCACACGGCCGTGTTTGTCGGACTGGCCGTCGTTGAATGTTCTAGCCTCGAACCGACCTTCCCAGAGGGCACTGGCGGACAGAGGGAAGAAGAGCAACGCGATTGCGTGAACTTCTACGCTAACCACGTCGACGTGAGTTCCCTTTTCTGCACGATCGACGGCAAGGCGGTCGAAAACCTCCGCCACTTCCGATTCGCATCCTCGCAGTTCAGGTTCACGGCGCCGACGCCGTGGATCTTCGGCAATACAGGCGGGACCGGCACGGCGGTCAGCGACGGCTACTTTGTGATGCTCAAGGCGCTGTCCGGAGAAACTCACACGGTGAGCTGTGGCGGAAATTTCCACTTCTCAGTCGCGGAGGGCGATCCGTTCGATGCCGATTTCGGGTTTGCCAATACGTATCATCTGACGGTGGAGGAGTAACGGGGTCGCGGAGTTCCGAGGCATCGAGTAGGACTAACGGGGTCGGGGTCATTATTTCGTGCAAGATTTCCCGGAGTATGCAGCGTGTGCGCATGCAGCTTGATGAGATGTCCCTGCGCATTGCGACGAGCGGTGACGGGTCAGATCAGGGGGCTGCCTACGGTTAGAGGAAATCGCAAGTCGTCGAGAGTACGGCCAGTGTGGTTTCGCGATCCCCGCTTCCAGGTTACGGCAACTTCACTTCGAATCGGGCCCGGCGACAGTTCGACTCAGAGCGGCTTGGCGCACGCGGACGAAACCGCGCAGGTCTCGGCCTCAACTATCTGCCCGGACCGCTCACCGCCCGGGCGACTGCGTAGAGTGGTAGGACCGCCTGCAGCCGCTGCGCGGCACCAAGCTGAAAGCGCTTCGTGCCCGGGTCGCTGGACCCGCCGCCCGGAAACTGGAATTCCTTCTGGAGCGTCGGCGGCGCAACACCCGGCTCCGCCGACGACCCAGGGATTCGTTACGGTGTCGCAGCGATCAGGTCAGGAATCAGGTTGGCCGCATTCGGCGTGCCAAGCCCCGTTACCGCATCCCATCCCGGTGACGCGCAGTAGCCCGCGATGGATGACCTCTGGTTGCAATTCACCGTGACGTCGAAAAAATCGTTCGCGTACTTGGCTGGGTCGTTCGCGATCTGATACAGGGCCGGATTGATATAACCGAGCCTGCGACCCGCCATCTGATCTGCGATGGCAATCAGTCCCGCCCACTGGGGCGCGCTCGAGCTGGTGCCGCCTCCCAGGTACCAGCCCGTGCTGCACGGCGTCGAACCGCACGACACATCCGAGGTGGTATTAAAGGGCGGCAGCGTGATGTAGATGAGCCCGCCAGTACCGGGACTCGCCTGATACGCAACGTCCGGAACTCCACGCATGTTGCTGTTCGGCCCCGGTGCCCCTGCGCTGCTGCCGACGAAAGTGCTGCCCGCCGGAAGCGTGTTTTGGAAAGCCGGGCGCGGGAAGATGATGCTGTAGCCGCCGCCCGAGGGTGGCCAGGCGGTCTCCCTCTGCGATGCCGGATTGACCGCCGGAGCGCATACCGTCGGCGGATCGGTGACATCAACTCCTATGCCCGTCACCGCGTCGACGCAGAGTCTCGTCCCGCCAACACTGGTGACCAGCGGGTCCGACGCCGGCCAGATCACACTGGGGTAGGGAATCGGGGCCGGGTTCTTAACGGGTTCTTTCAGAATATTGGTCGAGCCGCCGTCCCCGGAGGACGCAAGCAGTGTGACGCGATTGGCCTGGGCGTCGATCATCGCCTGGCGTATTTGCTGAAGCGCTGCCAATCCGCCCTGGAACGATCCCTCGCCCGCTCCAAAGCTCATGCTGATGACGCTGGCAAGACCGTGGTCGACGACGTACTGCAGTGCGTTCATCATCTGCGGAAAGCCTTGAACTCCGAGTGTTTCCGCGGTCGGGGTCGTGACCAGCAGAATGTTGGCCTTCGGCGCCGTGGCGTGCGCCCACTCGACGTCGAGCGACGTTTCGATGGCCCATCCGAGTTTGCTTTCCAGCCCGGTGCCATTATTGGGTGGTGGCGGGTTGCTCGCTGGCGAGCCCTGCAGACTGAGAATCTCGAATGTCGGCATACCGGGAGCGCAGGTCACGCCCTCCTCGCCGCAGAGCTCTTGCAGACCGAACGCCTGATTGAAAACGTGCAGATCATGCCGGATCGTGTCGCTCCCGAAGGAGTCGATGATCGCGATCGTGACGCCCTGGCCCTGGTTCCCGAGATCGTGCAGAACGGCATAGTTGTACGCGTTGGCCATCGACGCGGGTGTGAAGCACCGGATGCCGACCGCGTAGCACTCGGCCTCGGTTGGCGGCGTGCTGCTGGCTGACACAAATACCGCCTGCCCGACGGCCGGCGTGAAGAGAGCCGCGGCTGAACCGGACCCCGTCGTCGCCATGGACCCGGATGGGCTCATCGCGGCCGGAGTCAATGCGCCCACGGCGAAGGCCGCGAGGCAGGCGATGAAAGTTCTTCGTTTCATGGACCCCTCCTGTTCTTGGTTTGTTGCAGAACAAGTATCCTCCGGGGTCCCGTCGAATTCAATGGCACCCGGGTGCTGCCCGCGACTGCGGGCTGGTTGCCCGCGAATCGGGTTTCTGATTTCTATCGGACGGGTGCGGAGACGGGTTTCGAACCTTCTCTCTATTCCGGTCCAAGCGCAAATCCGGCCAGCGCGCCGTCCGCGAGCCATTGGTTGAGCCACTCGACGGCCTGCTCGGCAGCTCGCTGCTCACCCAGCATCTGACCCAACTCACCGCACTACTGGCCGAAACTGGCGCCTGGAAAAAGTTTTCGGTTTGCATATGGTCGCAAGCGAAAAGCTGAACATTTGCCGCCGGCGGTCAGTGTCCGCTTCTCGCGAACGTCGAACAGCGGCTTTGGGTCGTGAAGGACGAAACGTAGTCGCTCTGTGTGCATCGCCTGCATGTCCGCAGTAAATCACTCTGCGAAACTTCGCGGTCCGCCGCGTCGCCGCTTTGACGGCGACCTGCATTGGCGTAAAGGCCAGCACCCGTGTGGCGACGATCAAGCTGGGCGGCGGTGCTGGCAACACTCAATGCGATCCGGTTTCGAAGCGAATCTACGTGACCGAGAGGAAAGCGAATCCCTTTGACCCAAGGCGCTTCATTCGCAAATCGCGCCATTCGCGGCCGAATATAGGTCCAATGGCACAACGCAAAAAAATGGCCTGCAAGCTCTCACTCGCAAGCCATTGAACTTATATCGAAATTTGGCGCGCCCGGCAGGATTCGAACCCACGACCCCTTGGTTCGTAGCCAAGGTCCCGATTTCCGATAACTAATTTAAAATCAGTACGTTACGTGCTTTCATCTGTGCCATGAATTGCCGAGTTACGTGCCGATAAGGCTTTGTTTTGCCGAGAATCGGATCAGTTCAATGGCACAAGCACTTCCGCACGAAATATTCCCTTGAGTTTCGGGAACCCCGGACGGGACGATGGCGCTATTGCCCGCCGAAATGGGGCAGATGAGCCGGCTCCTCGCCTTGCTCGATCAGGACCTTGGCCACGCGTGGTGTTTAAGGCTGCGCTGGTACTTGAACTGGAGCAATCGTACCGACTCCAAATCGACGATCGGTTGCGACCTTGCGGATCGCCGATCCCGCCGAAAGTCACCGACTGGTTGCCGACCCGTGCTGAAGCGCAACAGGCTGGAAGCTTTGCGCCGGCTCAAGACCCGGTGCCGGGGCCGGTAGTGTTTTCGCCCAGACGGTCGATCTTGGCTGCCATGATGAAGTCGTTTTCGTGCAGGCCGTTGATCTTCTTGGTCCTTAACGAGACGGTCGCATAGCCCCAGCCAAAACGGATCTCGGGGTGGTGACCCTCGACTTCGGCCAGTTCGCCGACTTTCTGCACGAAGCTCAGTGCCTCCCGGAAGTTGCGCAGGCGAAACGTGCGCTCGATCCGGCGCGCGTCGTCAACCAGCGCCCAGTCCGGCGTCTCGGCGCCGTAGCGCTGCGCTTCCAGTAGGGTAAGCGGAGCAACGCCCCCGCGACAGGGGGTGCAGGTCTTCTCGGTCAGGGTGGTGGACATGGGTTGCCCGGGCGCGACAGAGGAAGTTTGGCATCGGGTGCCGCTCTATTGACCGCGACCAGAATGTGCTTTTCTTCGCACGTCAGTCCTGGCGACGAAGCGCCAGCAGGCGCTGCGCCGTCAGGGCCGCTGCGAATTCGTCCACTACCGCAAAAGTGCCGAGTCGTCGCGAGTACGGGCGACGTTCGACAAGCACCTTAGCGTGTCAATGCGACGGGCTGCCCACAAAGCGCGTGCAATGCCGCATCGCCGCGGAAACTCGCTGGGCAGCACCATCGAGATCCTTCGGCTGACGCGATCGCGTCGCCAATCGCGACTTCTTCCGGGATAAATTGCTCGTTTGTTCAGTACCGGCAACGCCGTCTCGCACCGACGGCTCAACGATCGAGACGCGGCGCGTTGAGATCCTCGATCGTTCTTCGGGGAGAACCGCAATGGCTGTACACATCAGCAATACCCGCATCGTCCGGGGAGCTTGCCCCCAGGATTGCCCCGATACCTGCGCATTTCTGTACCACGTGGAGGATGGCAAGCTTGTGGAGGTGGCCGGCGACCCGGACCATCCGATGACGCGCGGGGGTCTTTGCGTGAAGCTCAAGGATTACGCCGAGCATCACTACAATCCCGACCGCCTGCTGTATGCGATGAAGCGCACGGGGCCGAAGGGCAGCGGGCAGTTTCAGCGGATTTCTTATAACGAGGCCCTCGCGGAAATCAAGAAGCGCTGGGCGGACATCATCGCCAAATACGGCTCCCAGGCCATCATGAATCACTGCTACCTGGGGAACCAAGGCACCTTGAACGGGTTGACCAGCGGTGATGCATTTTTCAACCGGCTCGGCGCGACGATCGGAGAAAAGTGCTACTGCGAGTCGGGCTCCTCGACCGCCTGGATCATGACGGTCGGGCCGACCGGCGGGCTCGACGTGGAAAGCCTCGCCTATTCGAAGTACATCATCGTATGGGCGATGAACATGTTGAGCACCAACCTGCACGCCTGGCCGTTCATCCTGGAGGCAAGGAAGAAGGGCGCCAAGATCGTGGTGATCGACCCGATTCGCACGCGCACGGCGAAGCAGGCCGACTGGCACGTACAGATAAGGCCCGGGACCGACGCCGCTCTCGCGCTGGGCATGATGAACGTGATCATCGCCGAAGATTTGGTCGATCACGACTACGTCGAGAAATACGCCGTGGGTTACGACGAGTTGAAGGGGCGCGCCGAGCAATATCCGCCGGAACGGGTCGCGGCGATCACCGGAGTCCCGGCCAACGACATCCGCAGGCTGGCTCGCGAGTACGCCACGACACAGCCCTCGGCCATCCGCGAGGGGGTAGCGCTCGAGCGCAGTCCTGGCGGTGGCGACGCCATCCGCCTGGTGACCGCTCTGCCCGCCCTTGTGGGTGCGTGGCGTCACGTAGGCGGAGGCGCGGTCGAGATGCCGATCTGGGAGTTCCCATTCAATTTCGACTTCATACAGCGCCCGGATTGGATCAAACCGGGTACGCGCGTGGTCAACGAACTCGACCTCGGGGCCGCCCTCACCGGTGGGCTGGGACTCGATCCTCCTTTGATGTCCGTGTTCATCCACAACTCCAACCCGGTATCTCAGCAGCAGAATGCGAACAGGCTGATCAAAGGCCTGAGCCGCGAGGATCTGTTCACGGTCGTGAGCGAACAGTTCATCACGGACACGGCACGCTATGCGGACATCCTCTTGCCCGCGACGATGCAGGCTGAGCAATATGACCTCGCGGTGACGTGGGGCCATCTGTACGTGATGCTCAACCAGCCGGCCATCCCTCCGCCCGGGGATTGCGTGCCCAACATCGAAATGTTCCGCCGTCTTGCCAAGACCATGGGCTTCGACGACGACTACTGGAGCATGACCGATGATCAATTGCTGATGAAGATGTATGACTGGAATTCGCCGGCCTTGAAGGGCATCACACTGGAGAAGCTGAAAGAGGTGGGGTGGATGCGTCTCAATGTGGGCGACCCCGACAAGCGGGCGCCGCATGCCGAGGGCAACTTCAAGACGCCATCGGGTAAATGCGAGTTCAAGGCCAGCGCGGCTGCACAGGGAAACTTCATCGTGCCCGTCTGGCGCAATGGCTACACTGAGATGCAGCCCGGTACTTCGGTCGAACCGGTGCCGGACTACATTCCGCCGACCGAAGTCTCCGGCGCCGATGAGGCGCTTGCCAAGCGTTATCCAATCAGCCTGATCTCGCCCAAGCCTCACGCCTTTTTGAACTCGCAATATGCGAACGAACCTGTTCAGCAACGGCGTCAGGGAGAACAAACCGTCGTCATCCACCCGAAGGATGCCGCCACCCGGAACATCAGCAATGGCGACTACATACGGGTGTTCAATGATCGGGGCTCGTTTGAAGGCAGGGCGGAGTTGAGCAACGACGTCTTGGAGGGATTGGCCGTTGCCAATCTGGGCTATTGGCCGGGCTTGAGCCGCAACGGCTCGGCGGTGAATGCGACGACCTCCTCGGCGCATTGCAACTTGGGCGGGGCCGGTTGTCAGTCGGACAATCGGGTCGACATTGCAAGAGCATGAAGCGGTGAATTGACATTCTGTGCTGGCGCATCGTCCCGGCCATCCTGCCGGACGGCGCTGTTTGGGTTCAGCCGGCAGCTCCAGGCCGGTGCCCGCTTGCCCGCCGGCAGTCGCGCGAGCGCCCGGAAGGACACGGCGATGCCCCATGTGGTGACTGATAACTGCCACCTGTGTCGCTTCACCGATTGCGTAACGGTGTGCCCGGTGGAGTGCTTTCACGCCGACGAGGAGCACACCTACATCGATCCCGAGGTGTGTATCGACTGCGGCGCCTGCATCCCCGCCTGCCCGGTGCATGCGATATACGAGACGCTCGATATGCCCGACGACCTGCGGCGGTGGATCGACATCAACGCGCAACGGTGTCGAGTGCTTCCCGTGATCAGCGACAAACAGCAGCCCCTGCCCGGCGCGGAGGAGCGCAAGGCGGCGCTGGGATACTGACGCCGGGCGCACAACTGCGGCAGGGATGTGCGCCCGCCACTGACCGCCAACCGCGCAGCCGCGTTAGGTTATGGCGCCGTATGGACGCGCCCGGTACGCAGAGCAATCCGCTGCAGATAGCGGTCGTGGCTAGTGGCCCGAGCGGCTTCTACGCGAGCGAGGCGCTGCTCAGGAGCGCCGTGGTGGCTCGCGTGGACATGTTAGAGCGTCTGCCCGCGCGCCCTATGGGCTGGTGCGCTACGGGGTCGCGCCGGACCATCCCAGGCGCAAGGAGCCGATCCTGGTGTATCAGACGATTGCGCGCATGCCCGGGTTCAACCTGCTAGCCAATGTGACGGTCGGGCGCGACGTATCGATCGAGGAGCTTCGCGCCCGCTATCACGCGGTGGTGTTCACGTGCGGCGCCCAAACGGACCGGCGTCTCGGCATTCCCGGCGAAGAGCTGCCCAGCGGCCACGCCGCTTTCGCGTTTGTTGCCTGGTACAACGGCCATCCGGAATACCGCGACCGCGCCTTCCATCTGTCGCAGGGAGTCGTTGCCATAATCGGCCAAGGCAACGTGGCCACCGACCGGTGCCGGATGCTCGGCAAGTCGGTGGATGAATTGCGAACCACGGACATCGCCGAGCACGCCTTGCAGGCGCTGGCGCCAAAGAAACGTGGGATTCCACCGCGTTCAAAACGCAGGCGTTCGATTGCCGCTATCTTGTCGACACCAGTCGGCCCGCCAACGCAGCCGGCAGTAAGCGGACCGTGCCGTCCGTCAGGAGCAAGACTACCAATCGAGCATCCAAATTTCTCGGTACCGGACCATTCGCAGATGCCCGCGGACTCTGCCCCAGAGGTCTTCCACGCTCTCTTTATCGGACTGCGACCCTAGCGCGGCACGGCTCATGTGCCCCTTGTGCGACCCGCTGCTCCTGGCCGCGAGCATCAAAACCGTCAGCGCACCGATTCACGCATTCGGATCTGCTATCGGCGCTCAAACGCAGCCTTCAGCAGCAGGCGTGCCTGCACGGTCGGCTGTCGCCTGCGACGCCCGCCGCATCGCCGAGTTGATCGATCCATCCGTGTTTCTGAATGGAACACCTCCGAGTCGAGTGAGGAATACGACATTCGATCCGCCGCGGTGGGCAATCGCGACCGAGGTAAGCAACGTGGCCTCGTATGGGGACTCTAGGATCACCCTTGCGAACGCCTCCCGCCAACCCTCACTGCGTCGGAAGCCGGGGGCGCGCAAATTGTCACCGCACTCGGATGCACACAGACCGATGACGCCGACGTGGTCGCCTGCTTGCGCCACGCGATCGCTTTCGGTCGGTTCAACGGGTGCCCGTCATCCAGGGCGCCAACAAAGACGAGCGACTAGCAAGAATGCCAGCAACGGGACGGTTGTCACTACGGGTCCGCGTTTCCTTTGATCATCCAGCCATAACTCCAGACCAGAGATACCCTGGACGCGGCATCTTGCGCTTTCGGACTTAGTCCACCCGTAAACACGCGGGGGAGCGGCCCCCAGGTGTGTTACGCGCGAAGGGATGGCCAAGGCCGCCCCTTCGCTCTTTTCGAACAAACAAGGCAGATCCCCAAGTCTCGGATCCCGTCAATGGGATCCGTGTTTTGGAGCACCCGCATAGACGTAAATCCCGTCACCCTTTTCGTCCGCGACCGCTACCGTGGTCACCGAATCAAGTCGGTAGATAATTGGTCTTGATTGGCGGGGGCGAGAATGCACCGCGACGTTATCCCAATGGTTGTCGACAGACGCGGTAGAACCATTGCACTCAGCGAACTTCGCTGGTCTAGTGCACGGTCTTTTTGGTCGGGGTTTCCGCTCGAAGCGCACCGGGTAGGTCCAAGCGGGCTCTTGACCGATTTCACACTGCCACACACGGTCCTGGCACTGTGTACCGCAGGGCGTGCGGAGATTCAGATCCATGGCGGCGGGGCCGAGCATCGTCTCGTTTCAGTGCCGGGCAGGCTTTTTGTTCTGGATCGCGGCTACGAGCTAGAGTCCGCGTCATTGTCTGGGACTTGTGAACTGCTCTGCGTCGAGATCTGCCCCTCGCGACTCGGACCTCTGATGGAGCCTGCCGGCGATCTGTCCGAGGTGGCTTTAGCCCCGCAGTTTGCCATCTCGGAGCCCCGGCTTGCAGGCCTAGTTCTCAACATGCGAGCGGAGATCGAGGCCGGGTGTCCGGGCGGCAAGTTATACGGCGAATCGCTGTCTTTGGCAATGGCAGCCTATCTCTCGGGCTGTTACTCAGCGACGGGTCTGAAGACGGACAGGCTCAAGTCCACGCTTTCTGCACCCCAGCTGCAGCGAGTGCGTGACTACATCCACGCCCACCTATCGAGTGACCTGGGTCTCACCACGCTCGCCGGCGAAGTCCAGCTGAATCCCTATCACTTCGCCCATCTATTTAAGAACACCGTCGGCATGCCGCCGCATCACTATGTGATTTGTGAACGCATCAACGAGAGCCAGAAGTTGCTGGCCACGCGGCGGATGTCCGTCATCGAGGTCGCCATGACCCTCGGTTTCGCGAGCCAGAGTCACTTCACGGAAGTCTTCCGGAAGGTGACTGGGACAACGCCCAAGCAATACCAACAAGACCATTGAGCTGCGCCCGCTTGCGCGGCAGGCGCGCGGGAATCTGCCTGCTGCCTCTAGGCACAACCGCAGCTCCGCATGCTACGAGGCCAAGCCGATCTTGGCCGGTGCGAGCGACGGAACCGGCGCAGGTGCCACACCCCCAGCGGACCGCCTTCTCCACTTCAGCGCAAGAATCCGACACATTTCGCACAAGATTCCGGCAGACACGACTAGGTCAGGAGTGCTACATGACCCTCTTGGCTACTGTTCAGGTGGACACGCAAAACTGAGGGCCACGGCTCGAGGAACACGCTTCATAGGAGGGTTTCATGAGGAATATCCATCGAATTATCAAGGCGGTGCAACATCGTGTGTTATCGGCGGCAGTGCTTGCCGCCATGCTGGCAGGCTCAGCTCCTGTGACACTCGGACGCGGAAACGACGACGGCGACTACGTCAAACTCGCCAGTCAGGGCTTTTTCTTTGTGAATGGGCGGTACTTCACAGACCCGGGAGCGGAATTGACAGGGCCTGGAGCGACCGGGACCGGCGGGGAGCGGATGGTGGGCCAGATGTACGTGGAGTACCAGATCCCCAAAGATGTGAAGCACCCGTATCCGCTCGTGATGATCCACGGCGGGTCGCAGACGGGGGTGAACTTCAAGGGGACGCCCGACGGCCGCGAGGGCTGGGGCACGTTCTTCCTGCGGCAAGGTTACGCGGTTTACGTCGTCGACCAAGTGGGGCGCGGGAGGTCCCCAGCCTATAACCCGCTACCTCCGGGTGCAGAAGTGTACGGGACGCCTTTCATCCGGCCCGCGAATGTCTTGACTCGCCTGCAAAACTGGACTCGGCAGCAGGACTATAACCTGTGGCCGAACGCACGCCTGCACACGCAATGGCCCGGCACGGGCGAGCCAGGTGATCCGGCCTTCGATCAGTTCTTTGCCTCGCAGATCCATTCCCGGTTGGATCTGTCAGGCACAGCGACGCAGACCGACGCTCAACAGGCAGGGGCGGCGCTACTCGATCGGATCGGCCCGGCGATCGTCGTCACGCACTCGCAGTCCGGCGTGTTCGGGTTCCTCATGGCGGATGCGCGACCCAACCTGGTGAAGGGTGTCGTGACGATCGAAGGGGGTGGGACCCCGTATGGCTATCCGCTGGTGGGGCCACTCCTCGGGCCCGCAACCTACGGGACCAGTTTTCCGGCGCGCAGCGCGATTTGGGGGATCGTCTCGATTCCCATCACCTACGCACCGGCGGTCACTGATCCATCCCAGCTGTTCTTTGTGCAGGATGCGGCGCCGGACCCGAAGAATCCGAATTCCGCGATCACGCAGGTCCGCTGCTGGTTACAGGCGAATCCCGCCCGCCAACTACCCAACTTGCAGAAAACGGTCCATCTGCTCATCACGGCCGAAGCGTCTTCGGCTGCCAACACCAATTATTGCGTCTCAAAATATCTCACTCAGGCCGGAGTGAAGAACACCTGGATCAATCTCGGCAGAGATGCCGGAATCCATGGCAACGGGCACATGATGATGTGGGAGAAGAATAACCTCGAAATCGCGGCATTCCTTGGCCACTGGCTCGAGGAGAACATCGAGACAGGCGACGAGTGAGACGCGGGCCGTGGAGCAGACAGTTGCAACGATAGAGAACGGGCACATGATGATGCTGGAGAAGAACCACTTACAGATCGACTTGCATCGCGAGCTGGCTCGAGGACAATGTCGAGCACGCGGCCAAAAGGTGAGCAGCGGTTGAGCGCTGGCGGCCGTCGCCGCTTTTCCGCGCAGCCGCTCTACCTCGCCGTCGCCTGCTCGCACAACCTACCCGGAGGAGGGAGAACGTCATGAAAAGAGGTACTCTGGTATTCGCGGTATGGGTCGTGGCGGCGCTGATGCTGACGGGTGTGCGCCCCGCCACCGCCCAGTTCTACACGCAGCATAACCTGGTATCCGACGGAGCCGTTCCGGCGGACCACCTCGATTCCAACATGATCAACGCCTGGGGGCTGGCAATCACTCCCACGTCGCCGTGGTGGATCTCCAACAATGGGACGGGAACGTCCACGCTCTACAGGGTCAATACCGGCGCCATCCCCCTGATTGTCACAATTCCAGGCGCGATGGGCAGCCAGGGCACGCCGACCGGCCTCGTGTTCAACGGCGGCACCGGCTTTGTCGTGACCAACAGTGCAGGCACGAGCCCGGCCCGTTTCATCTTCTCAAGCGAGGACGGCACAATCTCCGGATTTAGGGGGAATCCCTTGGTCATCGCCGTGGACAACTCGGCGAGCGGGGCAGTGTACAAGGGGCTGGCCATCGCCACCGGCACCGCCACCGGCGACTTTCTCTACGCGACCAACTTCCACGCGGGCACGGTTGACGTGTTCAACAGCACTTTCGCTCAGGTCAACGGCACCCTCCCCCCTGGCGCGTTTACTGACCCAGATCTCCCCTCAGGCTACGCGCCCTTCGGGATCCAGAACCTGAACGGTGTCATCTATGTTACTTACGCGCTGCAGGACGCGCTCAAGCACGACGACGTGGGCGGCAAGGGGCACGGGTTCGTCAACGTCTTCGACACCGCCGGTAAGCTGCTCCGACGCGTTGCCTCGCAGGAAAAGCTCAACTCTCCGTGGGGGCTCGCGCTCGCTCCTCCTGACTTCGGATTCTTTAGCGGCGACCTGCTCGTCGGAAATTTCGGCGACGGCAAGATCAATGCCTTCGACCCCGGTGATCAGCACGGCAACGGCGAGTATAAGGAGCGTGGCCAGCTCCACTCCGCCGACGGGCCGCCGCTCATCATCGACGGCCTCTGGGGGCTCGCTTTTGGCAGCGGCTCCCCCGCCAGCGGGCCGAGGAATACGCTCTTCTTTACCGCCGGCCCTGGTGGCGAGAAGCACGGCCTGTTCGGCACGCTTGTGGAGGCCCCGTCACCTCAGCATAAGGACAAGGATTAGACAGCTGGAGGATAGCCGCAACGCACGCGTCCGTTCGCCTTGGCCTGAGCGTGGCGAGCGCCTGCGCGCTTGACTTGGCTGGCTTGCTTATCGTGGAGGCCACATTCAGTTGGCGTCGTATCACTGCGTCGCCTCCAGAAATCTTGGCAGCGCTCCGGTTCATCCGTTCATCCCGTTTCCAAGCGGTAGTGATGCACCAGAAGCTTCGAACACGGAGAAGGACGCCGCAGCGGGGAAATTCAGGGAAAATCGGGTACGAACGATTGGCTCCCGGGAGCGCATCGCGACTTCTTACGTCCAATCCGACGAGAAATGCTTTCCGCCGCAGTGTCTATAGAAAAAGTCGGATAACCTCCGCAGAGCGGCGTGGATTCGCTTCCACATTTGGTCGTCCTCGCCATCCATCATCCGCCCGAGGATCCCTGCTGCCAGAGACGCCGCAGGAGGGCTACAACGCCGACGATGCCGGATAAGATCAACACGGTGAAGACCGAGTGATTCACACCGGCCTCTTCTGCGAAAGCTTTCAGAAGGAGGGCGAAGGTTGGAATCGCGAACAGCAGCATCACGAGCACAGCAGCGAGGATGCCCCTCACGATCCTATCCATCATCCTCCCCTGGCTCACGTTTCCAATGCGCGCAACCCAGTAGAGGCTGTGCAAAGGGTGGCAGCTCAACTGTCACGGGAAGCGCAGCCAGCCCAACACCCAAACGGCGAAGAGGACGGCAGCACCGCCGACGGTACCGCACAGGAACCCAACGTTCCGCATCTCCGGAGTCTTGCGCCCCGCGAGCCAGCCTCCGCAGAGGCCGGCCGCGAACACGAGGCCCGCCAGTATCACAAGGTCCAGGACGACAGCCATGAGGACCTCCCCACCGTAGCGAGAGATCTGGCGACTACGGGCCGTCAGTTTACGTTCAGGCGGAGCGACCGGGGGATCGCTCGGACGGGGCAAGCGGGTGCAATCATTTTTGATCCCCGAACGCGACTATATGGCCTCCTTTAGTCGCGCCGAGTCGCCGTGGGCAGATCACCACCAGGCCCTGGCGCACCGCTTGATCGGAAGGTTTCGATCCGTCGGTTGGGATCAATATCGATTTGAACATACGGCCTCCCTTATCGCCATGAGCGATCGTCGGCACGCACGGAATCCAATCCGCAATCACCCACCTGCGTGCGTTGACGCCGGGACACCGTAACACCAT
>WNFO01001022.1_pt1 | contig 21413 bp, 15 predicted proteins | sample 5400251 | NCBI WGS metagenome assembly WNFO01 (sample SAMN13153354, study PRJNA577476) | soil metagenome | isolation source: 100 cm saprolite under Madrone tree | place: USA:California | collected 2016-06-14
CCATGGAGCCGCCAGCAACGCCGCCTGGGACGCCGCCGCTCATGCCGGTACTCATTTCCGGCTCGGCGTCTTCCTTAATAATCTTGACATCCTTGGGGATGACCTTCGGTTGCATCAGTTTGCCTGCATCCATCAAATGGGCCTGCGGCTTGACATGTACCACCTGAGCCATCGCGGGCGGCGGTGGCGGCGGCGGTGGCGGCGGCGGCGCGGTGAGCATAGTCGCCATCATGGTCTTCGGAAGCGCCTCGGTGTAGATCAAAGGAATGAGTATGAGTATTCCCAAAAAGGCGACCTCAAATACCATGGAAAGGAAGACCGTCCAAGGCTTGCTGGTCTTCTTCGGATTCGGACTGGAAATCACCATTTCTTCAAACATGGGTCCTACCTTCTCCCGGCGGGAGCGAGACGTCCGGCGACGTTTTCACTGCCGCGGGCTTTGTTGCCGGCTGCGGGTCCGGGGCCGGCCGCCGCGCCCTGGCCGCGCCAGCGATTCCAGGCGACCACCAGCGGGGCAGCGATACCAAAACTGGAATACGTTCCTACCACAATCCCTACCACCAGGGCAAAGGAGAAAGCACGAAGCACCTGGCCACCCATCAGGAACAGGACGAGCACGGTAAGGAAAGTCAGACCGCTGGTCAAGATCGTTCGCGAAAGTGTCTGGTTGATGGACTTGTTGACCACGTCAGCAAACGATTCCTTGCGTAGCAAGCGGTTGTTCTCACGGATGCGATCGAAGATGACAATCGTGTCGTTCATGGAATAACCAACGAGCGTGAGCAAAGCCGCGATGACCGTCAGCGAAATCTCGAAGTGCAACAACGAGAAAAACCCCAAGGTGATCAGCACGTCATGAAAGACGGCCAGAACGGCGGCGGCTCCGTAAACCCACTCGAATCGGAAGGCAATATATACCAGCATGCCGCCCAAAGCATAGAGGGTAACGAAAATCGCCTGCCTACGAAGCTCGGCGCCAACCTTGGGGCCCACGACTTCGACGTTGCGAATGGCGAAGGGTCCGAGGGCATAGCTGTTTTTCACGGCGGCGAGGACCGCGGGGGTCACGCCGTCAACTTTCGCTAGGTCATCGAAATTAGTGAGCACACCGTTGGAGTTCTTGTCGCGGTAGTCGAGAAGTTTTCTGGCGAGCTGCTGGTACCGATCAGCGGCGTTGACGGAAAGAACCAGAGGATCCTTCTCCGTAAGGACGGCGGCAAGCGAGGAAAGCGTCGCGGAATTGAAATCGGCGTTGCCGGAAAGTCCGTAGGTGGCGTTGAGTGCGCTCAACACTTTCTCCCTGCTGGCTTGCAGGGTTTGTTCGTCCTGGCCTCTGCCTTCCACGAAGATCAGCACCTCGTTGGAATTGGGATTGGCGATATCTCTTGTGCTTTGGATTTCGGTGTTGCCGAGCCCTTGGACGGCTAGACCGCTGCGAAGCCTGTCAATATTGGGAGCCTGGGCGAAGCGCACATCCACGTTAGTGCCGCCTTTGAAGTCGATCCCGTAACGCAGACCGCCTTGGAAGAAAATCGAAGTCCACCCGGCGAGAAGAAGAATGCCACTCAAGACAAAGAAATACTTGGCTTTGCCCATCCAGTCGATGTTGGGCTGCTTGAAGAGTTCGATCATTCCGCTATTGCTTCCCTTCCTTAGACTCCAGGGGGTTAGGGAAAGTTCCCGGCGCGAAACCGGCTACCAAAGGTAGCGGAATTCTGCGAAGGAAACCCACTCCCCACTCGTTTGGATTCGAATGGGACACCCGCCCCGGCAGTTCTAGTACGCACTAGATGCTCAATTCGGCCTGACGGTCCATTTTCGTCAGGTGATACTGGAAAATCGTCTTGGAAACATAGATCGCGGTGAAGACGTTGGCAATCAAACCAATCGTCAAAGTGATGGCAAAGCCGCGGATTGGACCGGTTCCAAAGAGGAAGAGGAAAAAAGCCGAGACCACGGTCGTCACGTGGGTGTCGATAATCGTCAGGAAGGCTTTGTCAAAACCGGCGTCCACGGCGGCCGACGCGGACTTGCCGTTACGCAGTTCCTCGCGGATGCGTTCGAACACCAGAACGTTCGAATCCACACCCATACCGATAGTCAGGATAACACCGGCGATCCCGGGTAGCGTCAGTACGGCGCCAAAGAGGCCTAGCACGGCAAGAAGAATGACTAGGTTCAAGATCAGGGCCAGCACGGCGTTGCCACCGGAGAGGCGGTAATAGACGAGCATGAAAAGCATCACCACCATGAGGCTAAGGATGGATGCCTGCACGCCGTGGCGGATGGAATCAGCCCCGAGCGACGGGCCGACGGTGCGCTCTTCAAGATACTTGATGGACGCAGGAAGGGCGCCGGCGCGGAGGACCAGCGCGAGATCATGGGCGCTTTCCTGGCTGAAGTTTCCTTCGATCACACCCATATCATCGATGCGGCTATTGATCACCGGAGCGGAATAGACGCGGTGGTCCAGAACAATAGCCATCTGTCGACTCTTGTTTTGTTCCGTAAAGGGTCCGAAGCGTCGAGCGGCTTCCGGTGAAAGAGTGAAATTCACCTGCCACATGCCGGGGTTATTCGCGTTGCGATTCTCGACGGCACTGCGCAGGTCGCGGCCGGAAACAACAACCAAACGATTCAAGACGTACCAGCTTTCGGCGCTCTCGAGTCCACCGGAGGGATTACGCGTTTCCGAGCGGCCGGAGACAATCTCCGTGCCCGCCGGCAGAACGCCTCCATGCCGGCTGAGGGCTTGCGCTTGCGAAGCATAGGGAACCGGATCTTCGACCAGTCTTAACTCCAATTGTCCACCGGCCTGAATGACGGACATGGCGCGAGTGGGATCGCCTTCGCCGGGAAGCTGCACAAGGATTTCATTGTCTTTGCGGCCGTGAAGCTGGATGGTAGGTTCGGTCAAGCCCAGAGCGTTGATACGGCGATCGATGGTCTCAAGCGACTGGGTCATGGTCGACTCTTGAATGCGCGCGATGGCGCTGGTTTTAAGCGTCCAGGTGTAGCCGTTGAGATTGCCAGCAGCCGCCGACATATCCCAGTCCGTGACAAATTGAGCGTTATAAATGTCGCGGAATTGGGAGAGCTGGGCGGGATCGAGGTTGCGAACAAGAATGTGCGTGTCGTCGACACGGCGCACTTCGTCGTAGTGGATATTTTTCGCGCGCAGCAGGGTAGTCAAACGGTCCACGGTCGTATCCGTCTCCTGCCCGATGGCTTCCTGGATCTGCACCTGAAGGAGCAGGTGAGTGCCGCCCTGGAGGTCCAGGCCGAGCTTGATCTGTTTGGAGAAGTTATCCTTCACCTGCGCGACCGAGGTGGGAAAGACCGGGTAGCCGAAAAGGAAATAGATGCAGAACAAAATGACGGCAAAGATGAACAGCGCTCTCCACTTCAGATTAGGGTTCATGGTCAGAAAGTAAGACCTGTTGTCCGGCGAAGGGTGGGATTATTTTGCATCTTCCGATGCCTCCACCTGAGCAATCGCCGCACGCGAGATACGAATTTTAACCTGCGGTTCGGCGGAGATTTTCAGAATGACCGAATCGCCATCAATACCATTAATAGTGCCATACATGCCGCCGCTGGTGATCACTTTGTCGCCGGACTTGAGCTCCGCGAGCATGGCCTGCACTTTCTTGCGCTGGCGCTGCTGCGGCATGATCACCATGAAATACATGATGGCGAACATAAGACCGAGCGGGATCAGGAAGCCGCCAAAGCCACCGCCAGAAGCCTGAAAAATCATCGCTGTCATCATCGTCCTGAAAAGCAGCTGTTAGCTGGCAGTTGTCAGTTCTTAGTTTCAAGAAAATGCTTTTCTTGCCGGCAACCCTGATGAACCCGACGCCTCTACTTCACTCTGGGAAAATAGAAACGCCGTACCGGGGGCGAGCTGCGCACCCCGGTATGGCTACGACTCTCTCTGCTCTTGGTGCCCCGCGGACGGCCCCCGCACTTCCAAGAAGCTCCACCCTTAGGCCGGACCCGCCGTATAGCGCGCGTGCATGTCAGATGAGAAATTCGCTAGGTTCCCAAACTCGATAGCTTTGCGGATTTGGCGCATTATGTCAAGGTAAAAGTGGACATTGTGGTGGGTGGCGAGAACCGCCCCGGTAAGTTCTCCGGCGGTGAAAAGATGGCGAAGATAGGCACGCGAGTAGCGACGGCAGACGCTGCAAGAGCAGCTCGGATCGATGGGCAGCTGATCCTGGGCGTAGCGCGCGTTCTTGATCAGCACGCGGCCGGAGGCGGTGTACAGGCAGGCATGACGCGCGGCCCGTGTCGGCAGGACGCAGTCCATCATGTCGATGCCCAGTGCGACATAGTCCGCCAGCTGTTCGGGGCGGCCCACGCCCATGAGATACCGCGGGCGGCCCCGGGGCAGCAGCGCGGTTACTTCGGCGGTCATTTCACAGGTCATTTCGTGCGGCTCACCGACAGCAAGGCCTCCGACCGCGTAGCCGGGAAAATCGAGATCGAGGAGCTGCCGCGCACTTTCGCGGCGCAAATCGGCAAACGTGGCGCCTTGCACGATGCCGAATTGCCATTGGCTGAGATTTCCGTTCCGTCGCGTGCATTCCTGAAAATACCGGCGCGCGCGGCGTGCCCATTCGGTGGTGCGCTTCAGCGCGGCTTCGGCTTTCTCGCGGGGCGCGGGTGTTTCGATACATTCATCGAGGACCATGGCAATGTCGGACCCCAGAGCGAGCTGGATCTCCGCGGCTTTTTCCGGCGTAAGGAGATGTTCGGAGCCATCGAGATGGGAGCGGAAGCGCACGCCCTCATCGGTTATTTTTCGCAATTTGGAAAGGCTGAAGACCTGGTAGCCACCGGAATCCGTGAGGATGGCGCGTGGCCAGGACATGAATCGATGGAGCCCGCCAAGCCTGCGCACCAATTCGTGCCCGGGACGAAGATAGAGATGATAGGTATTTGCAAGAATGATTCCTGCGCCGAGCTCTTCGAGCGCTTCTTGGGTGAGCCCCTTGACGGTCGCCTGGGTGCCCACGGGCATGAACGCGGGCGTCTCGATCGCGCCATGCGGCGTCATCCAGCGCCCGCAACGCGCGCCCGACGCGTCGGTCTTCGCTGCTTCAAACGAAAAATTCATCTTCAGCTGAATACCCGAGAGTAGGACAGGCAAAAATGCCTGTCCTACTTGAGTGTATCAGGAGAAGATAAACGCCCAGCACACGCGGAGTACCACGAAGGCGGCCCAAACGCCAAAGGCAATTGTGTAGGTCTTGGACCCCTTCAGTTTTTTCGGGCTCACGGCGGCAAAACCAATCGCCAGCAAAATTAGCGTCCAAAATGTGAAAACATCGAATGACTTCGAGAGTGCCACCAGCCACTTCGCGGAGTCGTCGGGCAAGATTGCTGCCACATTCGTAGCCACTGGGTTTTCAAGATCGATCGTGCCGTACGGCTTCAAATACAGGATCAGGATGAAAAGAGGACTGCTGACTAGCCCGGTGAGAAACGCATGCGAGGTAATGCTGAATGCAGTGCCGAAATTAGTGCTCGCCCCGCCCAGGAGACTGTAGGCTCCCCACATTACCAAACCAACGATCAACGCGCCGAGAATTGGGCCCAGCAGGCCGACGCAGTAGGTGAAGACGGGAGAGAATTTGGCGCCGCCTTCGATCTGCTGCTGCTTCTGCTCGGCCGACATTTGCGCCGAGCGCGGACTCTTCTCGATTTGCTGGCTCATAAATTCGCGCCAATTGATCCGTTGATTGATGCAGAAGCTGACCGCCAGGCTGAGCACCGTCAGAAGGACAATCGGCAGCATCCAACTGGGTTTCCTGACGATGTCTTCAAAGGTGTTTTTCGGCGAGAAGAAAACGCCGATGATGCGGCCGAACGAACTAATAGAACGAGCTTGCGCCTCCGGAGCAGGAACGGGGGTTGTAGCCATCGAGGACTCCTCCACCACAAGGTTTCCTAAGTCTGCCTTCTCAAGTAAGGACTACGCACGAGCACGCAGGAACATTTCAGGTGGTTGGGATTGTAGCGCAATAAGGAAAATGTTGTCAGTTTCCAGTAACCCGTTCTAAGGAAAATGAAATGGCTGAGGATTACTCTGGCTCTCAGGAAAAGTCACGCTCGCGGTAACTCTGGGACGGCGGAAAGCAGTTCGCGGGTGTAGTCGTGCTGCGGTTGCTGGAGAACTTTATCAACGGGGCCGGTTTCGACGAATTGGCCGCCGCGCATGACGGCGATGCGCGTGGCGACCTGCGCCACTACCGGTAAGCTGGGCGAGATGAAAATGTAGGTGAGCGCGAATTCGCGCTGGAGGTCCTGCAACAGGAGAAGAACTTGCGCGCCGACGGAGACATCCAGAGCCGAGACCGGTTCATCGGCAACGATGAGCTTCGGCTGGAGGATGAGGGCGCGGGCGATGCCAATCCTCTGCCGTTGCCCGCCGGAGAATTCGTGGGGATACCGCGGCATGGCGTCTTCATTTAAGCCGACGCGGCCAGAAATCGCCGTCATGCGCGCCAGGCGCTCCGTGTCGGAGAGGCCGGGCTCATGAATGGCGAGAGGTTCGGCAACGATTTCGCCCACCCGCATACGCGGATTGAGCGAGGCGAACGGATCCTGAAACACCATCTGCATCTGGCGGCGCTGCGAGCGTAATTCTTCTCCGCGCAGCGCGAGAAGATTGCGCCCCTCGAAACGGATTTCGCCGCCGTCGGGCTCGATCAGCCTCAGGAGCATGCGGGCCAGCGTTGTCTTTCCGCAACCGCTCTCGCCCGACAGCAAACACCTCGCCGCGGTTGACGGAAAAGCTTACCTCCTCGACAGCGGTGAACCGGGCGTCGCCGGTTCCCTGCGAAAAAACACCGCCACCTCGCCGCTAGGTCTTGCGCAGTCCACGCGCTATGAGAAGACCGAGAGGGCTATGGCGACAAGCACTGCCACTTGTGAATTGAAAATCGATTAGCGAGCAGACCTTGGAATGACGAATTTAAGCGCGGTGTGCGTGGGGGAAAAGGCGACGACCTTCACATCCTTTAAGCCGCACTTCCGGCCCGCGCCGAGAACATCATTTTCGGTGATGTGCTTTTGTGCCTTGGGATAGACGGTCCAAAGCGCGACCGCGCCTTCCATGGATTTCGAGATTTTAGATAGGGCGCCGAGATCTCCCTTCGAATCGACCGCGAGAAAGATCCATTCCGAATCGTCTGCAACTTTGTTCTTGCTCACGGCCTTGGTGAGATTGCCTATTTCCGCGAGAAATCCGGTATCGAGATCACCGAGCAAGGAAACTCTCGCCGCGGGCTTCACGCCAAGCTTTTCCAGGCGCGATTTGGGGTAAAGAATCTTCTCACACCACTTCTCGGCCGTCGCGCCGAGACAGAAAACCGCGAGCCCTTCCGCGGTTTGCAAGCGGAGTTCTCCATCCACGGCTTTCGCCGATTTGATTGTGGAAAAGGGAATCGTCAGCCGGAAATCGCCGCGGAAAAGAATCTCGCTCGTTTCGAGCAATGCTTTGCCCTCTGACTGCTGCTTGCCAAACCGCACGTTGCAATGCGCTTCGTTTCCCACGAATTAATTCTCCAACTCTGGCTGTTCTCCGAGTTTTTTCGCCCTGGACTTCAGATACGTTTCTATCGTTGCACTATAGTCAAACACGAAGCGCGCCAGGAACCGAAAGGCGAGATTGTAGATTCCCCGTCCTCCCGGATCCGCAGGTTGCTGCCCGAGGGCAACGGCGTGATTTCCTACGTCCACGTTCCGCCGAATGACGGCATGGAATCTGCAATCCGCAGGATAAGCTTCGACGGCCTGTGCGTCCGTGGTTTCCGGCGGAATAGTTCCTGAATCGACCCAAGCGGGCAGTCCGTTCTTATCTAGGAGACGGTTGACCCCTTTTAAACCCTGCCGCCAGGCCGGCATGGCCGGCGCGCTTGGCGCGTGACCGTATTCCCCTTCGGAAGCAACCATCCGATCGGCGTAATCGGAATCACAACTCCGCCGAGCACAACCGAGATCCATGATTCAACTCATTCCACAGCAGTGAGCATTGTTTGTTTTCTATGGCCTCGTCCTCCGTTACTTCTGAGACGAACGCTCCAGGATACGATAGTAAGCTAATAGGCTCGATGGCCACCACCACGACACACCGTGTGGACTGGAAGCTGATCTGGGCGCAGCGCGGCTTCCGCTATTTTTTCCTCGCGATGTTCGTGTCGCTCTTCGGCAGCGGGATGAACTTCGCGGGCGTGAGCTGGTACATCCTGGTGGCAACGCACTCGACCATGAAGGTCAGCGGGCAAGTCATCGTCATGACTCTGCCGGGACTTTTCGTGCCGTTCCTCGGCGGCGTGCTGATCGATCGAATCGACCGGCGCTACCTGGGAGTCTTGCTCGATCTCGTGCGCGCCTTTTTCGTCCTGGCCACGGCGTACGTCGCGTGGCGGGGCCATCTGCAGCTCTGGCACCTTTACGCCATGACGCTCGTCACCGGCGTTGGCTCCGCGATGTACTGGGCCACGGTAAACGCACTGGTGCAGGAGGTGATTCCCACGAGCCAATTCACAGGAGCAAATGCAGCGGTGCTGGTCGGTGTACAGAGCGGGATGCTTATTGCGGGCGCTTTCGTCGGCTTCCTTTACAACACGGTGGGAATCGCGGGAATTCTGGCGATCGATGGTGCAACTTATTTCGTGTCGTCGTACTGTCTCTATCAGGTGCGCCGAGGTTACGTCTCGCCGCGGGAGAGTCAGAAATATCCGCGGGAGTATAACGAAGCCACCGAAGCGACGGCCGAGGCGTTGGAGACCGGAGAAAATCCGGAAGTCGCGGAAGCGGGCCTGTCGCTAGCCGTCTACGCCGACATGAAGGAAGGCTTCGCGTATCTGCGGCGGCAGCCGCTGGTGCGCGCACTGGGGATTACGCACTCCGTAATGATGGCAGGCGTGGTAAGCGCCAACGTCGTGCTGGTGGCGCTGGCCAACGACATTCTGCATTCCGGTCCCCGGGGGCTGGGTTTCTTGGAAGCAGGCTGGGCGACCGGCGCGATTATTGGCGGTTTAATCGCCAGCCAATTGCCGTCAGCTTTGCGCATGCCGCTGTATGTTGCGGCGTGCGCCGGACTCGCGGCGGGACACATGGCAACTCCGTTCGTCGCCTTTCTTGTGGGAGCGGTGATGATGCAGATTCTGTTTGGCTTCTGCCGCGCGCTCGGTGGAGTTGTAGCGCAGTCTTCGCTGATGACCATCGTGCCGCGTCACTTCATGGGAAGAACGCAGTCGGCAATGGCCATTCTAACGACGGTGGTACAGCTTTCGATGAGCGTTGCGTTGGGATGGGTGGCCGAGGGTGCCGGCCTGATTGCCGGGTACGCGCTTCTCGCGTTGCTCTACACCGGTGCAACGGTTTCTGCCATTCGCGCGCGTCAGCTGATGCGATAGGGCGGAAACCAGATGGCCACGGCTGCGCTTCATGGTGGAGCACGAAATTCCGTCTGCACATGCTCCGGCTGGAAATCCATCGCCGCGGACAGATCCATCTTTACCTTGGAATGCGCGGCGTGCCGACATCACCCATGTACGGATTGACATCCGAGCAAGAGCTCGCAGCTTCTCGTTGTAGATCAGGATTGTAGTAAGCATTCAATCACACCATGGGCTCCGCAAGCAGCCGCCAACGCGGCAAGCTTATATCCTGAGTACTGAAATTTTTCGGAGCAAACCATGCGAACCACCGTAGCTCCATCGGCCATCGTGTTGCTGCTCTTCGCTCCATGGATTCCGTCCGCAAGTGCTCAGAAATCAGAGGAGGGCCTGCTTGCTGCTTGGGAACAGGCGCAAAAAGCGGATCCCAACACACTCAAATTTGAAAGAGTGAAGGATCGCCAGTATCACTTCGCCACGAAGCGTTTTCCCTTTGATGGAGACCTCCTCGTTCGCAATGGAGTCCTCGAAGATTTCTCCGCCGTCAATCAAGATGGCATCTCGATGGGAACCGTCGAAGTGGAGTTACCAGGTCTCACGGACAACTTCTACCGGACCTATGCCCGCAGCTACACCCAGTGGAACACCACAAACACTTTGTACTGGAATCCGCGGACTCGGGAGTGGCTGACCTCGGAGAAATACTTTCAGCGGGTACGCGCCCGCGTTCCAGGCCTCGCCGCCTGGCCGGTGCTGATGGGCTTCGGATCACTCGGCATTTTTGTGCTGATCTTGTTCGTCTTGCTGTTCAGCCTGGCGCAGTACAACCGCAAACTAAAGGTCATCAATCAGCGTAGCGAACGCACTCTGCAAATCTCCGAGCGGAACGGACAAATCGCGGAGCGCAATGCGCAAATCCTCGAACAAGGCCTGAAGTTGCAGGAAGCGAATGCCAAAGTTTTTCAGGAGATGCTTGCGGAGTTGAAGAAAATGTCAGCTGGCTCTTAGCGAGATAACCGGAACAATCTGAATCTAGAGAACTCAAGCTTGTTTCGTCACTGGCGGCGCGCCCCTCTGTCCGAGCAGGTCCACGGCCGCTTGATTGAGCTTGGCGCGTAACTGGTAGCGTTCGTTGGCACGAGTGACGTAGCGCACGGCGATTTCGATCCCACCGATCACCGGCTTGACATTGATTGCCGGCGCCGCAGAGAGTGAACGCATGTCGCGGGAACGCGCCGCATGTTGCCACTCCTGCTCGGCCTGCTTGGCGCTTTCAGCGGTAGCTTCGGCAACTTTTTTCTGTATCGCATCGACGATGGGATAGGGATCCTGTCCCGCCGGCAGCACGACCTGCAGTTCATCCCAGAGCCACTGGCCGGAAGTTGAAAAATTGAAGTAGTGGCCTTCGATGGCAAAGCTATTCGTGAACGTGACGCGGCGCCCCGTGGGATGGCCGGAATCAGTCCAATTGCCGGTTTCGAGCAGCACGGTGTGAAACATGTTGAGCTCGACCACCTCTCCGGTGACGCCGTTGATCTCCACCCAATCGCCCAGGCGGATCCCATTTTTCCCCATCAGCACCAGCCAGCCAATGAAGGCCACAATGAAATCCTTTAGCGCAACAGTGAGACCCGCGCCGGCAAGCCCAAGGAACGTTCCCAGCTGGCTGGGCGGCCCGAAAATCACGAGCAAGATGAAAAGCACCGCAAAGAACTGCACCGCCACTCTCGTCACCGTGCGCAGCGTTTCGACCTGCCGACGATCCAGCGAGGTCCTGCCAAGCAAGCGCTCAAGCCAGTTATCGAAGAACAGTCCGATCAGCAAGATCCCAAGTATGACGGCTAGCCCGTTCAGTACGCCGTGCACGACGGAACGCTGCTTGGCGGCAATCACGTCGATCCAATTGCCGTATACTTCCGCCAGCTGTTTCTCATCATTGACGCGCTTGTCAAAGCCGGCCAGCGCCTTCTCATCGGCCGAGCGCCGCTTGGTCGCTTTCAGCAGTGCGGTTGATTCTTCGCGGCCGCCGCTAGCGTGCTTTCCGGTACGGTCCACCTCGCTCGATTCCCTCCGAGCCGCAGCGATTTGCGCTTCCATCGCGTTGTGCTTCGCGGAAAACGATGCGGCCAGCGACTCAGCGTCCTGCTTGGCGCGCCACAAATCCAATTGTTTCTGATGGAGTACCGACCACTGCTGAAACCGGTGGATCAGCCCGCGCTCTTCCACAAGCGCGGTCACCGTCACCTTCAGGCTGTCCGCGGCGTGCGAAGCCGCTTCGTGCTCCTCGACCATCGTCTGAATGCGGCCCTGTGGATCGCCCCCGGCACGGATTAGATCTTGCTTCGCGTCATCAACTTCATCCTGATCCAACTCGAGTTGCGCCTTGGCCACATCAAGTTGATCATCCAGCGCGTCTCGTTTCTCTCCGGTGGCCTTTTCCTCCTGGGCCGTCAATTGTTTGACCTGCGCTTCATCCGCTTCGAGGGCCCTGTCTGCCTGCTGCAGCCGTGCCTGGATCCCCTTGGCTTCGGCGCTCAGCACCGGGGGATGCTCCTCTGCCTCTCGCACCGCCGCCGCAAACGCCAGGTCCATCTCTTGATCCCCGAGCCGCAACGCTTCCTGGGCAAACGGCAGTTCTTCCGCGCTGAGGGCCATCTTCGCAAACCGTTGCGCCGTCAAGAGGGGTGTCTGATCGACCATAGGCGCCTGCGCAGCGCTTCCATATTTCGTCCTGTCGGGCGTCACGGGCGCGTTTGCCGGCTGCCCCGTGCGGTACCATCCGTACATCGTGGCGCCGAGGAGCAGAACCACAATAATGGCGATGATTTTTTGCCTCGATTTCATTGACCTCTAGCCAGTCTCCACTGTTCTAATATGCATCAATTCGAAGCGTGTAACCGATAGAAATTCGCTGTTGGAGTGGGCATATCCTTATCGAACCGCCCGGCGCGAGTCTGCTTGGCGTGGGTGTTGACTCCCGTAACTGCCTCAGTGCTGCCGCTATTGTTTCCGGTGGTAGTCTTATCCCCTCAGGCGTAAGGAACGCAAATGCAAGATGCCAGGCTGCCCAGAACATTATTTGCTGTCCTCGCCGCGGGCGCGGCAATTTATTTTTCGTCTTACTACGCGGAATTGCCGGAGGTGGTGGCTTCGCACTTCAACGCGCAGGGTGTCCCGAACGGCTGGCAAACCAAGTCTGCTTTCTTTGCGGTGTTCGTGGGAGTCAGTGTTCTGGCAGTGCTCGTCGGTTTTGGGATCCCGCGCATTATCTCCTTGATGCCGCCAGAATTGATCAACCTTCCAAAGAAGCAATACTGGCTCGCACCAGAACATCTTGCGGAAACGCACGCGTTCCTGAACTCCTATTTCGCGTGGTTCGGCTGCGCCGTTTTCCTCATCCTGATTCTTACATTCGACTATGCCATCCAATCCAACCTGCATCCGGATAACCGGCCCGATATTTCCCGCAGGTGGTACATCCTCGCCGGCTTTGTCCTGTTTACGCTGGTTTCGACCATCCGGATGCTGCTGCGGTTCGGCCGGGTTCCGCCGCGCGACAATTCATAGCGGGCTTCGGCGCCCGTGGCACTGCGCTGCCGCTGGGCTACTTTTCGCGGCTCCCCACCCTCAGGGTCGTGCGGAACAATTCGCTCGAGAACATGGACAGATACATGGCCTGGCAATCGGCGCAAGGCGCCGAACGCGCAAGACCAGGTTGTGGCGTCACACTTGGCGACCGCGCTGATTCTGCCAAAGAAGTGGAAAACCACGAAATACGGACGGCAAAGACTCATTCCCTGGCGGAAGCAGAAATCGCGGATGCGGCACATCAGAACCCATCGAAGAAGCGGCACGGTGTGCGTAGGGAGTCCCCCTCGTTCACGAGGGGGAGGATGTCAATTTCGACTTCTTCTAGAGGTAATCGCGCGAGGGGCCTTCCAGGAACGCGCGCAGCTTCCGCGAACGCGACGGGTGGCGCAGCTTGCGCAGTGCCTTGGCTTCGATCTGGCGGATCCGTTCGCGAGTGACGGCGAACGACTGGCCGACTTCTTCGAGCGTGTGCTCGCTGCCGTCATCCAGACCAAAGCGCATCTTGATGACTTTTTCTTCGCGAGGCGTCAACGTCTTCAGCACCGAAGACGTTTGTTCCTTCAAATTCAAATTGATTACCGCATCGGATGGCGAGACTACCGCCTTGTCCTCGATGAAGTCGCCAAGATGCGAATCTTCCTCTTCGCCGATCGGCGTTTCGAGCGAAATTGGCTCCTGCGCGATCTTCAGAATCTTGCGTACCTTGGACACCGGAATGTCCATGCGCTTGGCGATCTCTTCGCTGGTCGGCTCGCGCCCGAGTTCCTGCACGAGCTGGCGGCTGGTGCGTACCAATTTGTTGATCGTCTCGATCATGTGCACCGGAATACGGATGGTGCGCGCCTGGTCGGCGATCGCGCGTGTGATGGCTTGCCGAATCCACCACGTCGCGTACGTTGAAAACTTGTACCCGCGGCGCCACTCGAACTTGTCCACCGCCTTCATCAGACCGATATTGCCTTCCTGAATCAGGTCGAGGAATTGCAATCCGCGGTTGGTGTATTTCTTGGCGATCGAAACAACCAGCCGCAGGTTGGCTTCGATCAGTTCCTTCTTGGCTTGTTCGGCTTCCGCCTCGCCGCGGTGAATGAACGTCAGCGTGCGCTTCAGTTCGGTGAGCCCGACCTCGCTGGCTTCCTCGATATCTTTCAGCTCCGTGCGCCGCGTGCGCAGCTCTTTGCGGGCTTCCGCCGCGACATCGCCTTTGGCTACGTCTGCGCGGCGCTCCAGCCGCCCGGCTTCGCGTTCCAGCGATTGCAGCCGCTCGACCGTGCCGCGCATTTTGTCGATCAGTCGCTTTTTCTCAAACGGATTGAAATCGATGTCGCGAATAGCGACGGAAATCTCCACGCGCGTCCGCGCCACGTCCCACTTCGCGCGGATGTACGACCTTTTCTTCGACTTCAGTGTTTTATCGAGCTTCGCGGCCTGCTTCAGAGCGGTCTCGTAAAGTTTGGCAATCTTGTCGATGTATTTCAGCGTCTGTTTGGTTTTGTTGGCGATCTTCTCTTCGGTCAGTTCTTCGTCGTCGAACTGCACGATCTCTTTGATGGAGCGCACACCCTTGCGCAAATCGTCGCCAACGGCAATCAGCTCCTTGATGACGATCGGCGAACGTGTGATCGACTTCATCACCACAAGTTGCCCACGCTCGATGCGCTTGGCGATGGTGACTTCACCTTCGCGCGTCAGCAGCGGCACGGTGCCCATCTCGCGCAGGTACATGCGGACGGGATCGTTTGTCTTTTCCAGCGAACCCGGTGTCAAGTCGAGGTCGCTGCTGCCTTCGTCGGAGTGAACATCGTCCTTGACTACGACTTCATGCTCGCCGGCCTCGGCGGAGACTTCCACCGCACGCGCGGCCTTGGCCGAAGCCTGATCCTCATAAATCTCGATGCCGTTGCGCTCAAAGGTTGTGAGGAGATCATCGATTTCCTCGGAGGAATGGACCTCCGCCGGAAGCGAGTCGTTTACTTCGTCGTAGAGCAAGTAGCCGCGCTCTTTGCCCACCGCGATGAGCTGGCGTACCGCATCATATTTCTCTTCAAGGCCTACTGCTGCCACAAATTCCTCCCGCTACTGGACTGCCATTCCCAAGCACTCCCGGGCACATCGGTGACCGTCTTCATTCGCAGAGACACGCGCAGGCTGGCGCGCTGGCGCAAACCATGAGGGAGTTTCCCCAGAAGATCGCTGGCTATTTTTGTTTGAATGACTCTGCACCGCACCGCTGCCTGCCGCCCGCCCCGTGCGTTGCCCCGCACTTTGGGGGCCCGGCCCCCGCCGCCAAGTACATCCATATAGATGCGTTTAACGGCAAAACCGTTACTCGCGAAACCCTATTACGCTACACGTTTAAGTCCGGTCCCGTCAATCTTTTAATTCGTGGAAATCTGTGGAAGACCTGGCCGTCAGGGTTTGCTCTCCCTTCCCGATCGGAACGGAGAGATGCACGAGGCATGCGCTAGCGGCTCTGGGCACTCGAGCATGTTTCCACCGCCCAGACGAGGAGTCGCCCCGTTTGACAAGGTTCGACAAGCACCGTGGTTTTTTTCCTCGGACTCGCAATCGGGTGTCAGCGATCGGTGTCGGGCGATTTTACACGGATCGCGGTCTCGCCATGCTCCTCGGTGAGCTCCTCTGGATTGGGGCACCTGCCGGGATGCTAGCCGTTTCGGACTGCTTCTTTTGACGACGTGGCTCTCCCACCGACGCTTGCGCAGAAGACGTTTTCACCGTGCCGCGGCCAGCCGCCGCATCAATTCCTGCTTTTTTTCCAGGAGACCTCGCAACTCTTGTCCGGGCGGGTTTGCCTCGATGCTGCGTTGTACGTCAGCCAGCTCCCGCTCCGCCCGCCGGTGCTGCAGCGCCTCGATGCAACTCATGGCCTCTTCCCAGGTTGGCTCGTTGGCCTCTTCGAACAAAATCTCAAAAAGCAACCGCCGGTCACGGTCTTCCAGCGCCGCCCCTACTTCGGTGGCCTGTACAGGCTGGCCAGAAAGGCTGGCAATCACCAAAGCTTCAAATATCTTCTCCGTCTCCAGGCCGTGATACAACCGGGCATTTTGCAGTTGCTTGGCAAGTTCCTGCCGGAAGCCCTGCGCCTCGGCAAGCATGCGAATCAGCCGCCGCTCCACGGGCTTGGCCGCGCGGGCCACGAGTTCCGGCTGAATTTTCAGCTCGCTGCGGCGCTCCGCCGCCGCTTTGCTAAGTGCGGCACGCAGTACCGGCTCATCCAGTCGCAGTTGTTGGGCGATGCGGGTTGCCCATTCGGAGCGCAGGATGCGATTGGGAATTTTCTGAACGTAAGGCAACAGAAAATTCACGGCTTGTCGTTTCCCTTCCCCGCTCGTCAAGTCCATCTGTCTGGCTCGTGCAATTAGGTAATCCACGTAAGGTAGTGCCTCTTTCAACAGCTTGAGGTACTCCTCCGCCCCCTTTTCGCGGATAAATAAATCGGGGTCGGCCTTTTTATTGCCTATTGCCGGCAACGCGAGCACGCGCACTTCGAAGTCCTGCTCGAGGAGCAGCGAGAGTGATCTCTCCGTAGCGATCTGTCCCGCCGCGTCCGGGTCGTAGTTCACAATGACGCGCCGCGTGAAGCGCCCGAGCAACTTGATCTGCGGCTCCGCCAAGCTCGTGCCGCAACTCGCCACCACATTGCTGATTCCCGCGCGCGCCACCGCGATCGCATCCAGGTACCCTTCGACTAGAATTGCGAAATCCTGGCGGCGGATTCCTTCCTTCGCACGGTCCATATGATAGAGCACGTTGCTTTTGGAATAAATCGGTGTCTCCGGCGAGTTGAGATATTTCGGCAGGTCATCGCCCAGCGCACGAGCTCCGAAGGCCACGATCTTTCCCGACTCATTCGCAATAGGAAAGGTGATGCGCCGCCGAAACCGGTCAAAGAGCCGCCCGCCGCTTTGATCACGAGACACCAACCCGGATTCGACCAGCAGCTTTTCGTTGCATTTGGGTTTCAGATGGCGCAGCAGCGCATCCCCGCCGCTCGGCGCGTACCCCATTCCGAAACGCGTCATGGCCTCCTTATCTAGCCCGCGATCCTCCAAATACGCCTGCCCCGCTTTTCCCTCGAGCGTGGCTTCGAGTTGCTTTACGAAAAAGGTTTGTGCCTCGCGGTGCATTTCCACGAGGAGGGCTCGCTGCTGATTCTCTTTCCGCTCCTCCGGCGAACGCTCCTTCTGTCGCGGGACGGCGATCCCGCATTTCTCCGCAACGATTCGAATCGCCTCGGGAAACGCGCACTTCTCCATCTCCATTACAAAGTTGAACACATCTCCGCCCACGCCGCATCCAAAACAGTGATAAATCTGCTTTGTCGGATGCACCGCAAACGACGGCGACTTTTCCGCGTGAAACGGGCACAGTCCAGTGAAATTCTGCCCGCTCTTTTTCAGGCGGACGTATTCCCCCACCACGCGAACGATGTCCGCCTGCTGCTTTACCCGATCGGCAAATGATCCCGCTTCCGCCATTCCGTTCTCTAGCGAAGGTCACCGCTTGGCATAGTCGTTTTTGTAGACGGCGCCGCCCTTCATAACAAATTTCACGCGTTCCAGAATGGTGACGTCTTTCGTCGGATCGCCATCGACGGCAATCACGTCAGCCCACCGACCTGGCTCCAGCGAACCGACCAGATACTTCGGTCCAAGCAAGTCGGAAGCGTTGATGGTGGCTGTCTGAATCGCCGCCAGCGGCGTCATCCCCAGGTTCACGTAAACATGGAACTCACCGGCGTTCAGCCCGTGCGGATAGACCGCCGCGTCCGTTCCGAACGCCACCTTCACGCCGGCGGCAAATGCTTTCCCGATATTCTTACGCATGGCGGAGATGACATCGCGCATCTTTTGCTTCGAAAACTCCGGCACGTCGCTGCGCTCCATGTTCTTTTCCATGTATTCACCGAGGAAAAGCGTGGGCACCAGATATGTTCCGTTTTTTTTCAGCGTGATGATCGCCGCGTCATCCATCAGATGACCATGCTCGACCGAATCGACACCGGCCTCCGAAGCCCAGCGCACCCCTTCGGCGCCGTGGGCATGCGCGGCCACACGTCGGCCGAGCCGGTGTGCGTCTGCCACAATCGCTTTCATCTCCTCAAGCGTGTACTGCGAGGCATTCGGGTCGTCTCCCTTTGAAAGTACTCCCCCGGTGGCACAAATCTTGATTACGTCCGCGCCATATTTTATGACTTCGCGAACCTTGTGCTGCACGCCCTCGAGGCCATCGGCCACTCCGGCTCCCTGAAAATGAAACGCAGGCGGAAGCAGGTTTTCGTCGCAGTGGCCGCCGGTGATTCCCAGCGCGGGGCCCGAGGCGACCATGCGCGGTCCGATGACGTCACCGTCATTAATCGCATCGCGCAGCGCGATATCTGCATAATCTTTCGCGCCCAGGTTTCGCACCGTTGTAAAACCTGCCTCCAGCGTCCGCCGCGCGTTCCTCGCGCCATGCAGCGCTTCGCGCGCCGTTGAAATCGACAGCCCCTGGTACCCCAGCGAGTTCAGATCAAACGTCAAATGTGTGTGCATGTCGATCAAGCCCGGCAACAAGGTGGCCTCCGGAAGATCGATGGTGGTGTCTCCGGGAGCGGCAGGTACTTCGCCGGACGGAGCAATTTGCGTAATCTTGTCGCCTTCAATCACCATGGCCTGGTTGGCGCGCAACTCTCCGGTGCGCACGTTGAGCACCCGCCCCGCGCGAATCACCACCCTCTTCGGCGCCTGCGCGCCGGCGGTGATCGCCATACCAGCCAGCGTGGCTAGCGCCACCGCGGCGGCCACTCCCCGTCGGCTGATTCGACAACACTCTCTGGCTTGCGAAATTGAATCCTTCAAAGCTTCCATCAAAACACCTCATGGTCAATTGGTTGTCTGGTTGTCGGAACGCGGCGAGTATAGCAAAGCAGTGATGCCTGCACATCCACGGAGGCGGAGCTCGGAGCACCGTCTATTTCCCATTTTCTACATGCTGATTTCTATTTTCTGATTATCCTCTTCTATCTTTGCAACTCCACAATGGTGATGGCCTTTCCTCCGTGCTCCTCGGTCTCAAACGAATGTTTCTCAACCAGTGGATGCGCGGCCAGGAACTCGCCAATCCCCTTGCGGAGTGCGCCTGTTCCGTGCCCGTGAATAACTCTGATGCGCGCCTTGCGCGCCAACGCGGCATCGTCCAGAAATTTGTCCAGGCGATCGGTGGCTTCTTCCACGGTCATGCCGATCACGTTGATTTCGTCATAGCTGCTGACCTCCCCGCGCTGCGAAGTCACCGTCACGCCCTGCAGCCTAGCCGCCGGCGAACTCGATTTCAACGCCGGGGCTGCCTCTTCCACGCCGGAGATTTCATCCACGGCTACTTTCATGCGCAGCGGTCCGGCTTCGATTTCCGCGGACGATCCGTCAATGCGCCGCAACAACACCGGCTTGCTAAACCCGCGGACGCGAATCTTCGCTCCGGGTTGCAGCCGGTCCGCGCTGACAGCATCGGGCGAAGCAGCACGGATGCCCAGATCCGCTTGCGATTCCGAGATGGTCTCGACGACCGCGGCGTGCAGTTCTTCGCGCGCCTCGCTGCGGATATCCTGCATTTTCCGCCGCGTGGTTTTCTCCACCTGCGCGCGCAGCTCCCGTTCTTTCACCGCTTCGACGACGCGCGCAACATTCTCGTCAAAGCGCTTGTGCATCTCCGCAAACTGCGCTTCCAGCTCCTTAATGCGCTTGTGCTGCCGTTCGACCCACTCGGTTCGCAGCTTGTTGCGCTCTTCGTCCAGCGCATGGCGCTCGGAGGTCATCTGCCGCTGCAGGCGATCCAGTTCGTCGCGGCTGCGATGCAAATAAGCGACTAGGTCGGCGGCTTCGCGTGCTTCGGGCGTCAGCAGTGACTGTGCGCGCTCGATGATTCCTGTGGCGATCCCCAGTCGCTTCGCGATGGCGATCCCGCTCGAGCCGCCCGGCACACCCACCATCAAGCGATATGTCGGCCGCAGATTGACCTCGTCAAATTCCACCGCGGCGTTTACCACGCCCGGCGTAGTCGATGCATACGTCTTCAATCGGTCGTGATGCGTGGTTGCCAGCACGATGCAGTTCTTGGCGCGAAATTCGTCCAACAGCGCCACCGCCAGAGCGGCGCCTTCCTCCGGCGCAGTTCCCGTGCCCATTTCATCCACCAGCACGAGAGAATTCGGGGTCGCGGCTTGAAGCATGGTCTTCAAGTTCAACATATGCGCCGAGAACGTGGACAAATCCGCCGCGATCGATTGCTCGTCGCCGATGTCCACCAGCACCCGGTCGAACAGCGGCAGGACCGCCCGCTCGGCGGCCACCGGAATTCCGGACTGCGCCGATAGCGCGGCTATTCCCGTCGTTTTCAGCACCACTGTCTTGCCGCCGGTGTTTGGTCCGCTGATCACCAGCACGCGTTCTTCTCCCCCCAGCGTCAAGGTCAGGGGAACAATGGAGCGGTTTTCTTTGCGGAGTTTGTCCTCCAGGCCCGGATGACGCGCGCCTTCCAGACGCAGTTCATTTGTCGCCGAGAATTCCGGCATCGCGGCGTCAAAATCCCGCGCGAACCGCGCCCGCGCAAACACGCCGTCGAGTTCCGCAATGGTCTCGGCCGCCGCCCGGAGCGGCCTTTGGATGATTTGCAGCTGTCCGGTGAGTTCCCGCAAAATCCGCACGATTTCCGCGGCTTCGTCATCGGCGAGCTGCACGAGCTGATTGTTGGCCTCCACGGTCTCAAACGGTTCCATGAAGACCGTCTGCCCTGTCGCGCTCGCTCCGTGCACCACGCCGGGAATGCTCCGCCGATGCTCGGCGCGCACCGGAATCACGAAACGATCGTTCCGCAGGGTGACGTAGTCTTCCCCCGCTTCCGCATTGCGTGCGCGCAAAATCTGCTTCAGGCTCTTCTGGATGGTATCGCGCGTCTCCGTGATGCTCACCCGGATTCGCCGCAGCGTCGCTGACGCAGCGTCGCTGATCTCGCCATTCGGCAGCACGCAACGCCGGATCGCTGCGTGGGCATCTCGAAAATCACCAAGCGCAGCGGCCCGCGCCGCTAACAAGGGAAACTTCATCGCTTCTTCGCGAAACTGCTGCCGCAGCCATCCCGCCGTTTCCAGCAACGACACCACATCCAGGAATTCGCCCGGCTCCAGCGCCGCGCCCAGCCCCTCGATCCGTTCGAGCCAGCCTTGCGGATCGGACAGCGCGCCAAATCCGAGCTCGCGTCCCGCGCGCAGCCACTCGGCTGCTTCGCGAATCAGCGCGAACGCCGATTCCAGCACCGCGCGCTCCATCCCTGGCTCGAGTGCATTCACAGCTCGCCGCCCCGACGCGCACGTCGTCCTCAGTCGCAGCAATTCGCGCAGTCTGTCGA
>WNFO01001023.1_pt1 | contig 21412 bp, 15 predicted proteins | sample 5400251 | NCBI WGS metagenome assembly WNFO01 (sample SAMN13153354, study PRJNA577476) | soil metagenome | isolation source: 100 cm saprolite under Madrone tree | place: USA:California | collected 2016-06-14
TGAACGCACGGATGTCCACCTACGGCGTCGTCGACAAGCCCGACCCGTCACAGTGGAGCGCTGGAGGTGGCACGGTCGACGACGCACGGATCGCGACTCGTGACGTCTGGTTCGCGGGCCGCGCCGCGCCGACGCCCGTGTACGAGCGCGACTGCTTACCCGGCCTCGCCCGGGTGGACGGCCCGGCGATCGTCGAGGAGTTCGGCGCGACGACCGTCGTCTTTCCCGCATGGAGGGCACGTCTGGACGGCGCGGGCCATCTCGTCCTGGAGCGCGGCGCGTGATCGACCCGATCACGATCGAGGTCGTCCGCGAGGCGCTCTCCTCGATCGTACGCGAGATGCGTGTGACGCTCGTGCGCACGGCCTACTCGTCGATCCTCTACGAGGGCGAGGACTTCTCCTGCGTGCTCATGGATCGCCACGCTCAGATCGTGGCGATGTCGCGCGGCCAGGACCATCCGCTCCACATCGTGCCCATCTCGTGGTCGATGAAGGCCGTCCACGAGCGCTTCGGGGACGACATTCATCCAGGCGACATCTTCCTGCACAACGATCCCTACACGGGCGGCACGCACCTCAACGACGTGGCGATGATCTACCCGATGTTCGCCCCGGCTCCCGGAGGCCAGACGGGTGAGCTCTTCCTGTTTCCGGTGGTCCGCGCCCACTGGGGCGACGTCGGCGGCATGAGCCCGGGCAGTCTCTCGGGACGCGCGACCGAGATCTACCAGGAAGGCGTGCGCATCCCTCCGATCCGCATCGTCGAGCGTGGCCGTCCGAACCAGGCGGCGCTCGACCTGATCTTCGCCAACATGCGCGGGCCGCGAGAGCGCGAGGGCGACTTCCGGGCCATGATCGGCACGTGTCGCAAAGCCGCGGAGCGCGTGGAGGCGTTGCTCGGCCGTTATGGCCACGCGACGCTGCAAGCCTGCGTGAGCGAGTTGCTCGATCGCGCCGAGCAACGCATGCGTCAGCGGATCCGCGAGTTGCCGCCCGGCCAGTACGCGTACGAGGCGTATCTGGAGGGAGGTCACGATCAGCTCGAGCCGCTGCGGGTGCGCGCCTCGGTCACCGTGAGCGGTGATCGTGTCATCGTCGATCTCGCCGGCACGTCGCCGCAGACGGCGGGCCCGACCAACGTCGGCCCTGCGATGGCGCCGACCGGCGCCTTCACGATCCTCAAGGCGTTTCTCGATCCGGGCGGTGAGATCAATTCGGGCGCCTTCCGCCCGCTCACCGTCATCGCTCCCGAAGGCACGATCGTCAACGCGCGACGTCCCGCGCCGTGCGGCGGGATGGTCGAGGTCAAGTACTGCGTTGAATCGGCCGTGATGGGAGCGCTTTCGCAAGCGATCGCGGGGAAGGTGACGGGCGATCTCAAGGGCGGCGGCAATCACTGCTACGTCGGTGGGCCGGACTTCATCTTCTACGAGTACCCGGCCGGGGGCACCGGCGGTTGGGACGGCGGCGACGGCAACAACGCCGTGCGCGCGTTCACCGAGAGCGACATCACGACCATCCAGCCCGTGGAGGCCGTCGAGCAGAAGTATCCGTTGCGGGTCGAGCGCTGCGAGCTCCGGCCGGACTCGGGCGGCGCCGGCCGCTATCGTGGCGGGCTGGGACTCGTCCGCGAGGTCAGGGTGCTGGCTCCTTCAGCTCAGCTCTCCGTGCTCGCCGAGAAGAGCCTGCTGAGCCCCTACGGTGTCTGTGGCGGCCACGGCGGCGCGCCGAACCGGTTCTACGTCAAGCGCGCTGGAGCCGACGTCGAGCCGTCGCCGCTGCCGGGGAAGGTGAGCGCGTTCCCGCTCGTGCGCGACGATGTCGTCGTCATGGCGTCTTCGGGTGGGGGAGGGTTTGGCGATCCGCTCGAGCGCGATCCCGCTCGCGTCGTTGCCGATCTTGCCCAGGGCGTCGTGACTCCCGCGGCCGCTGCGTCGGTCAATGGCGTCGTGGTCGCCGCGGGCGCCGTCGATGAGGCCGCGACCGCGGCGCGCCGCCGGGACCTCATCGCGGCGCGGGTGACCGTGCCGCTCAGCCTGGCCACCGATCACGACGAATCACAAACACGGATCGTGTCGCTCGATGCCGCGACGGCGCGGAGGCTCGGCGTCACGCGCGGCCACGTCGTGGAGCTGGTGAACCGTGCCGGAGCGCCGGTACGCTGCTGGGTTGGTGCGGTCCGCGATGGGGCATCCCGGGAGGCCGGCGTGTCGCCAATCACGCTGTCGATGCTCGGACGCGCGGCCGGGGACGAGGTCGAGATCAGGAAACTCGCGTCGCCCGTTCAATGAGCATGGCCCTTGCATGACGTTTCGCTCGAGCGTGTGCGTGTCCGCACGCACTTGCAAAGAAGGGTGCTCATGGCGCGGAAGCGAAAGTACGGCCGGAAGGCCAGCTCGATGGTGAAGAGCGCGATGCGGCGGAGGAAGCGCGGGACGCTGACGACCAGCCGGAGCGGCAAGAAGGTGAGGAGTCGCAAGCAGGCGATCGCCATCGGACTCAGCGAAGCGCGGAAGAAGGGCGCCAGGGTCCAGCGGAAGCGAGCGGGTCGGCGGACGCGCTCCTGGACTCGACGCCGCTCAGCGAAAGGCGTCGGGCGGCTGTTTGATCGTGCGCCAGAACTCCGGGTCGTGGCTCGGGAAGATGCGGCCACCGGTCAGCCGTGCCAGCGTCTTCAGCCGCTTGATGGAGTGCATGGCCTGCGTGGGATTCCAGACGACGCCGGGCGGGCGCTCGCCGTCGATGTGCTCCTGCCAGTAGCACGCGTCGCCGGCGAGGATCACGGGGCCCGTCTGCGGCAGCTCCACCAGGAGGGACTGGTGCCCGGGCGTGTGGCCATCGGTGCGCAGCACCGTTACCCCGGGCGCCAGCTCGGTATCGCCGTCGAGCAGGCGCCAGCGCGCGTCGGGCAGGTCTAAGTTCTTCCGGTAATAAAACGGCGCGAAGAACGCCGCCGGGTGGTGCGCATAGGAATACTCGTCCTGCTGCGCGACCAGCTCCGACTTCACGAAGAACCCTGCGCCCCCGGCGTGGTCGTAGTGCAGGTGTGAGATGACGACGAGGTCGACGTCGGCCGCCTGAAGTCCGAGGGTGTCGAGCCGGTGGACGAGCAGGTCCTCCTCAGTGAAGCGCGCCAGCGGGTCGTTGCGCATGAGGCCGGGAATCGCGCGTGGTGAGAGACCGGTGTCGAAGAGGATCGTGCCGTCGGTGGTCTTCACCAGCCAGCAGGTGACGGGGATCTGCACGCGATCGCCCGAGTACTCGCCGTAGAAGAGCAGCGAGCGCTGGGCGCCCATGAAGCCGTTCTGAAGCGCGTAGAGCTCCTTCACCGCCACGGCGCGCCATCATAACACTGCGACGGGCGGCTCACTCCCGCACACCCCCGGCCAGGAGCCCGCGCACCAGCGCGCGCTGGAGCAGCGCGACGACGAGGATCGGCGGGGCCGAGGTGAGCACCGAGGCCGCGGCGATGTCGGCCCACGGGATCTCGAACACGCCAGGAAAGAGCGCGAGCGCCACCGGCGCCGTCCGGCTCGCCTCGGTCGCCGTGAACGTGTACGCGAAGAGGAACTCATTCCACGAGTAGAGGAACGTGACGACCGCCGCCGACGCGATGCCGGGCGCGGCGGCCGGCACCACGACGTGGCGTAGCGCCTGGAGCCGGCCGGCGCCGTCGACGAAGGCCGCATCTTCCAGCTCACGGGGTAGCGCGCGCAGGAATCGCGCCATCAGCCAGAGCATCAGCGGCAAGGCGATCGACGTGTGGGCGATGATGACCGCGCCCCACGTGTCGCGAAGGCCGAGCGCCCGCATCGTCAGGTAGAGCGGCCCCACCGTCGCGATCGCGGGCAACGCCGTGGTCATCAAGACTCCGAGCACCACCGCTCGCCGTCCTGGAACCGCCAGACGGGCCAACGCGTAGGCGCCGAGGGTTCCGAGCACGGTGCCCAGGAGGGTCGTCGTCAATGCGATCCCGATGCTGTTCACCAGTGCGCGCGGCAACGGGCTCTGCGTGAAGACCGCCGCGTAGCTGGCGAGCGTGGGATGCGAAGGCCAGAGACGCGCGCCCTGCTGGAGCTCCTCGGACGGTGTGATCGACGTCAGGAGCTGCCAGGCGACCGGGCTCGCATAGACCGCCAGCGCGAGCAGCACCAGGAGCTCGCGCCGGTGACTCACGTCCGCGCCTCGGTGGCCTCGAGCGCACGCACGTGGGCCCACGCCACGAGGGCCACGATGACCAGCACGAGCACGGCCGCGGCCGCGCCGAGACCGAGCTGCAGTGTCTGGAAGAGGTGGCGATACGCATAGAGGGTCAGTGTCTCGGTGGTCGCCGCCGGCCCGCCGCCGGTGAGGACGTACATGAGATCGAATGCGCGCAGGGCGTCGAGCGTGCGGAAGAGCGCGGCCGTCAGTAACACTGGCGCCAGCAGCGGCAGCGTGATCGTTCGGAACGTGGCGAGCCATCCGGCGCCGTCCACGGCGGCGGCTTCTCCAATCGCGGGCGGGATGCTGATCAGGCGGGCATACGCGAAGAGGGCCAGGAACGGCGTGGTGCGCCAGACATCCGCGACGATGAGCGCGGGCAACGCGCGGCCGGGGATCCCGAGCCAGCCCGTGGGCTCGTAGAGCCACTCGAAGATCCGCGCCGTGACGACGCCGGGGAGGCACCAGGGCAGCAGCAGGAGGCCAATGCCAGCCGCGCGCCAGCGTCGCATCGTGGCCAGCGCGAGCGCCGCGGCCACACCGAGGATCACCTCGAGCGCGACGGAAGCGACGGTGAACACCACGGTCACGCGCAGCGCGTTGGCGAAGGCAGGATCGCGAAGGAGAAACGCGTAGTGGCGCAGGCCGACGAACTCGTCGATGCCGAACACCGGCACGCGGCGCTCGAGAGACAGGCCGAGCGCCTGCGCCAGCGGATAGAGCGTGACACCCGCCAGCACCGCGAGCGCTGGAGCCAGCAACACCGCCGCGAGGCGTCGTTCGGCCCGCTCGGTTCCTGAGGTCACGGGTCCTGGAGGAAGTATTCGAGTTGGAGCCGCGCGGTCGCGAGCGCATCGCGCGGCGGGGTCACGCCGGTGATCGCCGCCGAGAAGGCGGGCTGCATCGTGGCCGAGAGCGTCTGGTACCACGGCGTGATCGGCCGCGGCCGTGCGGCGGCGAAGATCGATCGCAATGGCGGCTCGAGCAGTCTCGGCTTCGTCGGGTGGAGACCGACCGCTTCGGCGATCGCGAGCTGGGCCCGGTCGCTGGTCAGGAAGCGCACGAGCTGCCAGGCGAGCTCGGGATGCCGCGTGGCCCGGTTGATCGCGAGATGGGCGCCTCCGAGCGCGCCGCCGCCCGGCAGCGCCGTGACGCCGACACGGCCCCGCACCGCCGACGTCGGCCTCTCGAACAGCTTCCGCGCGTAGGGCCAGTTGCGAAGGAACACGGCGCGCCCGGCGCCGAATTCGCGGCGTGTCTGCTCCTCGTCGGCGCCCGTCACGAGCGACGGGGAGATCCCATCGGTCAGCAGCCGTCGCCGGAAGCCGAGCGCGGCGGCGGCACCATCGAGATCGACCAGCACTCGCCCGTTCGTCGCGACGAGCTCGACACCCCGCGCCCAGAACTCCTCGAGCACGTTGACGACGAGTCCCTCGTACTGACGGCCCTGCCAGACGAAGCCGCCGAGCCGGCGATCGGCGGCTCGCTCCATCACCACGCGAGCCTGGTGGGCGAGCTCCTCGTAGCTTCGTGGTGGCGCGAAGCCGCTCGCGTCGAGCAGATCGCTCCGGTAGTAGAGGAGGCCGACGTTCATGACCCAGGGCACCGCCCACACGCGCCCGTCCAGCATGGCCGTGGCGACCGTCGCCTCGAAGTGCTCGCCACGCTCGGCCGCCGGCCAGCGGTCGGTCAGGTCGAGCAGCCACCCCGCGCGGGCGAACTCGGCAGTCCAGATGACGTCGACCATCAACACGTCGAAGCCGGCGGCACGGCCCTCGAGGTTGATCACGTAGAACTGATGCTGGACGTCGGCGGTCCACGGCAACGGCTCGTGAGTGACCCGCACGCCCGGGTGCTCACGCTCGAATCCGCGAAGCAGCCGGGGCAGAGGATCGTCCTGGCCTGGCATGCGCGAGTGGCGGAACACGAGCTCGACATCGGGAGGTGCACCGCCACCGCCACAGCCGGCGACGAGTAGCACGACGAGCGCGAGACCGACGAGGCGAGCCACCATGGAGTAGAATCCCACCAGAACCCGGCGCAGGCGAGGACAGATCATGGACTTTGCGCTCACCGAGCAGCAGGAGCTCATCCGCAAGGAAGTCGCGACGCTCGCCCGCTCGTTTCCCGCCGACTACTGGCTCGAGAAGGACAAGAGCGGCGACTATCCGTGGGAGTTCGTGAAGGCGTTCGGCGCCGGTGGCTGGCTCGGCATCGTGATCCCCGAAGAGTACGGCGGCTCCGGGCTCGGCGTCACCGAGGCCGCCATTCTCCTCCACGAGATCTGCGCGGCCGGCGCGGGAACCACCGGCGCCTCGCCGATCCACTTCTACGTCTTTCCGCCCATGCCCGTCGTCAAGCACGGCAACGCGGCGCTCAAGGAGCGCTACCTGCCGGCGATCGCCCGCGGCGACTGTGTGATGTCGTTCGGCGTCACCGAGCCCAACGCGGGCACCGACACCTCGCGCATCGAGACGCGTGCCGAGCGTCAAGGTGATCGGTTCGTGGTGAACGGCCGCAAGGTCTGGAACACGAACGCGCGCCAGGCCACCCACATCCTGCTCCTCGCCCGCACGTCGCCGCGCGACTCGGCCAAGCCGTTCGCCGGCCTGACGCTCTTCTTCACGCCGTTCGACCGGACGAAGATCACGGTGCGCGAGATCGACAAGATGGGCCGGCGGGCGGTGGATTCGAACGAGATCTTCATCGACGGCCTCGAGATTCCCACCTCTGACGTCGTCGGCGAGGTCGGGCGCGGCTTCTATCACCTGCTCGACTCCTTGAATCCCGAGCGCGTGCTCACGGCCATCGAGGCCGTCGGGATCGGGCGGGCCGCCATCGAGCGCGCATCTCAGTACGCCAAGGAGCGCGTGGTCTTCGGCCGACCGATCGGCCAGAACCAGGCGATCGCTCATCCGCTCGCCCAGGCGTGGGCCAAGCTGGAGGCGGCCGAGCTCATCACGATGAAGGCGGCCTGGCTCTTCGACCACGGTCGTCCCTGCGGGGCCGAGGCGAACACGGCCAAGCTGCTGGCCGCCGACGCGGGCTTCGAGGCCTGCGACGTGGCCGTGCAGACGCACGGCGGCTACGGGTACGCGAAGGAGTTTCACGTCGAGCGACTGTTCCGCGAGGTGCGGCTCTACAAGATCGCACCGGTCTCCCAGCAGATGGTGCTGAACTACCTCTCTGAGCACGTGCTCGGCCTGCCCAAGAGTTATTAGGCGTTCGCCCCGGCGTCGTTCCCGTCGCCCAGAGAGGCTGTCGTTGTCTCGGCTGCCCATATATATGGTTGCGATCCGAACCCATGATCGCGATACGGGGCGCCCATCCCGAGCGTGAATCCTGGTTGCGCGGAACCGTCTGATACTGTGAGTCCATGAAGTCGCGGGCGCGCCGTATCGTGCAGATCGTCGCGGTGGCGGCGCTGCTGGGAGCCGTCATCGCCGGCGTCGGCGGCTGGTATCTCCTCGGTGAAGAGCGTAGAACGGGGCGGATCGTCGCCGGAGTCCTCAGCGGCCGCCTGGGAGTGCCTATCGCCGTCGAGCGCGCCGTCACGCGCGGGACCAGTCTGCGGCTGAGCGGCGTGCGTGTCCCCGCCGTCAGCGGTTCGCCCGTCGAGATCGACATCGGTCAGCTCGACATCGAGGGCGGCGTCTTGCCGCTCATTGTGCCGGCCGGCCGTCGCCTCACGATCGTGGCGGCGTCCACGTCGGTCACGGCGCGCGACGGCGTCGAGTCGAAGGACCCGACCGCCGCCATCGAAGCCCTGCGCAACGCGGCCGCCACACTGCTCCGGTGGCCGGGCGCGTTCTCACTTCGCGTCGACGGTGGCCAGCTCACCCGCGCCGGCCACACGTTTGCGCTCGAGCTGACCGGAGAGAAGACCACGAGCGGCCTGACGCTGACGCTGGCCCTTCTCGACGCTGGCGCACGAGCCCTCCGACTCACGATGCAGAGCACGGGATCGGCCGACGGCGTCGTGGCCACACGGATCGACTTCACTGCGGCTCCGTCACGTCTCGCCGGGCTGTGGCCAGCCTCGCTGCCGAAGTCCACGGTGTTGGCCGGGAGCGGTGAGGTGCGCCTGGCCCGTGGTGGCAACATGACGGCGAGCGCGCGTCTCACCGCCGGCGACACGACGACGGCCCCTGTGATCGATTTGACGTCCCATTGGGAACCGGCAAAGGTCGAGCTCGTCGTCACCAGCTACGTGTTCGACTCGGGACGCGATGTCCATCTCGAGGGCGCGGCCACGCTCCCGGCCGATGGCCGTCCGCTGAGCGGTCGCGCCGAAGGCACCATCGACGGCAGCGCCGTCCGCGGGCGCGCCGCGTATGGAATCTCGGACGGCGCGTTCAACGGTGAGGTCACGATCGAGCCGTTCGACGCCCGAAGACTGGCGCAACGGTTGGGAGCGGCGATGTCGACCGAGATCGCCGCGCGGACGCTCGGCTCACGCTTCACCGGTACGGCCCGAGGCCCTCGTCCGGTGGCGAGCTTCGACTTCACGGGCCAGGTGGTCACGACCCCGACGCTGGCGCATCTTCCGTTCGACGTCGCCGGCACCGCGACGATCGAGCTCGCCTCGGATCGCGCGGCCGCGATCGGCATCGGCGCCTCGACGCTGACGCTCAGCCGTGACGGCCGCACCATCGGCCAGGTCACGGCGGCGTCACGTCGCGGCGGGCTGTGGCCGATCGAGATCCGCGGCACCGTCGATGACGCATCAGGACTGGCGCCGTTGCTGCCGTTACCGGTGCGCTTGACGGGACGAGCCACCGTCGCCGGAGAGCTCGGCAGCACCAGCCCGCTGGTGTTTCACGGGACCGTGGAGGCGCAGCTCAGCGAGGCCGACGTCACGGCCGGCGGCCACGTGACGCTCACCGGAATCCGGGCCACCGTGCCCGTCTCATTCGGCGCCGAAGCTGCCGCGGCGGGTACGATGACGGCCGAACGCGTCAGAGCCTACGGCTTCACGGCCACCGGCGTGACCAGCAGCGCGAGGCTGAGCGGTGGGCGCCTGCTGCTGCCCGACATCCGCTACGGCCATTACGGCGGTCAAGGCGGCGGGTGGCTGGAAGCCGCCGTGGACGGCCGGCCGACGCCCATGCGGGCGCGGCTCGAAGGCTCGCGCGTCGATCTCGCCGCGCTCGTTCGCGACGTCGGCACGAGCGCCGGCCAGATCACCGGTCACGCCCACTACGTCCTGACCGCTCAGTACACGACCGACAAGGGCTTGGCCGCCGTGGTGCAGCTCGCCTCCGAGGGCGGCGGCGAGGTGAGCATCGAGCCGATCCAGCAGTTGCTCGACTCCGCGGCCGTGCAAGCCGAAACCACCGGGGTCCTGCACCAGACGCTGCAGAACCTGCGCGTCTTCAACTACGAGTCGCTGGAAGGCTCGCTCACCTGGAACCAGGGGGCCGGCCACATCGATTTGTCACTGAAGGGCAAGAAGCGGCTCGGGATCTTCCCGGGGCCGGTGGACGCCATCAACTTCCGGAACGTGCCGCTGACGGTGCTGGCGCGCACACTGACGAGAGGGACGTCGCCATGACTCGCTCGCACTCGATTCCGTGGCTCGCGGTGCTGCTCGCCGGCTGCGTGGCGGTGACGATCAACGTGCAGTTCCCCCAGGAGAAGATCGACAGCGCGGCCTCGAACATCGAGGACCTCGTGCGCACGCCCAAGGACGCGCCGATCGAGCCCGCCCCGACGTCCCCTCGCTCGGAGGGCGGCACGCGCCTCATCAGCCTGTTCGGGCCCACGGTCGTCGAAGCGCAGGCCGTGCCCGACCTCAAAACGCGCACGCCGGAGGTCGTCGCGGTGATCGAGTCGCGGCGCGCCCGGTTCCCGGAGCTGGCCGCGGCGATGACCAAGGGATGCATCGGCGAGAACAACCTGGGACTGCTGGAGGCGCGGCCCGGCACCGGCTGCCCGGCCACCGTCCCGGCGCTCGTCAGCGCCGAGAACCGCGATCGCATGGTGCTCTACCGCACGCTGGTCGAGCAGAACAAGATGCCGCCCGCTGATATTGCCCGCGTGCAGGCTGCGTTTGCGAAGGCGCATCGCGACAAGGCTTCGCCCGGCGCGTGGGTGCAAGACGACGCGGGGCAGTGGTCGCGGAAATGAGGCCGCCCGAGCCCGGGAGACGAGCGCGACCGCCCAAAATCTTGTCGTTGACAGGGTTTACGCGGCTTTGATACGTCTGAGTTGCTTCGTGTTTCGCGAAGCGGAAAGGTCTATTTGCCCCAGGGGCAGTGGCGGTACCTGAGCGTCCCGCAAGCGCTCGGGGGCCCTTGGCTCGTTTCTAGTCCCTTTTCACTAGGTTCCTCACCCCCCTCCGATTCATCCTCGTATCTACCGATCACCACCCAAGGGGAGCAACTGTGTGCTCCGTGGAATGGCGGCCGATGACCCAGGAAAACGAAAAAGGCAAGGTTCTCATCGTCGATGATGCGGGCGAGGTCGTGGTGCTGTGCGTCAACATGCTCCAGACGCTCGGGTACGTCGTGAAGGGCGCGCATCGCGGCGCGGCCGCGCTCGACCTGCTTCGTAAGGAACCCTTCGATCTCTTGATCGTCGATTACAAGATGCCCGACATGAACGGGTTCGAGGTCTTCGAGCAGGCGCACGATCTCCGTCCCGACATGGCGTTCATGCTGCTCACTGGCCACGGGACGTCCGACGTCATGGACGACGCGACCGCGATGGGCTTCCACTCGATTCTCCTCAAGCCGTTCACGCGCGAGCAGTTGCGGAAAGCGGTGGAGGAAGCCCTGGTGGAGCGCGGATGAGCGCGGTCCACGGCGTGCACGGCGTGCGCTCGGCCATGGCGGGCGGCGCGGACTGGAGTCTCCAGCGCGCGCTGACGGTCGGCTACGGCGTCGTGTACGACTACATCTTCGACCGCTTCGCGCCCTACCAGTCGCTGAGCGGCGAAGTGCTGGCCTGTGTCAAGGCGGGCACGCCCGCCGACACGCCACGCCGCGACGTGCGGGTGCTCGACATCGGATGCGGTCCCGGCAACATCACGCTACTCCTGGCCGAGGCCGGCTTCTCGGCTCTGGGTGTCGATCCGTACGAGCCGCTCATCGAGCTGGCGCGCGAGAAGCGCCGGGCCAAGCAGCTCGCCAACGTGGCCTTCCAGCACGCCGACGTCGCCACCGGCGACCCCCGCTGGACCGGCGCGTTCGATCAGGTGGTCAACGTCCACTCGCTCTACGCCCACCCCCGGCCGGTCGAGGTGCTGCAGCTGGCCTGGCGGGCGCTCAAGCCGGGTGGCCGCGGAGTGTTCGTCAATTTCACGCGCCGGGTGCCGCTGGTCGCGACGTTTCAGGCGATCCGCCGGCGCGAAGGCCTCGGCAGCGCGATGCGCTGCCTGCGTTGGGTGCTCCCCAACGCGATTTTCGAAGCGATCCGGCGGCCGATCGGGCCGCACTACTGGCCGGAAGCGGAGTTCGAGGCTCGGCTGCGCAACGCCGGCTTCACGGTGCTCGATCTCCGAAGAACGTTCTTCGACGACGTGAGTCTGCTGGCCTCGGTACGCAAGGATTCCGATCAGGAAGGTGGGTGACGACGGCGGTTGGCTACAGGTGACGCGATTTTTGGAGAAATTTTTCAGGTCATCTTTGGAGAGCATTGACTTGGTGCTCGCCGCACATTCCGGCGAGAGGTGAGGGGATGACGCATGTTCAGTGAGCGACGATTCAAGCGAAGTCGATTGTTCTGCGGGTGGTCGGCCCTGGTGGCCATTCTCACGGTCCTGGTCCTGCCGTTAGCGGTCCAGGCCGAGACTCCGGTGGCGCGGGTGACGCTCTACGAAGTGAACGAGGCGCTCCGCTTGAAGGCCGTGCGCCACGACGACACGTCCGAGCTGAAGCGCCGGTTGGCGCAGGCCTCGCTGCTGGGCATCGACGTGGTGGCGGTCGGCCCGAAGTCGGTGTTCGTGACCGGGGCCTTCGTGAAGGCCGACGCGTCGTCGGCCGTGGACCTCGGCACCGGGCACGGCCCCGTGAAAGGCACGATCCAGCTCCTGACCGACATCGATCCGAACCGGAATTCACTCGACACGCTCCTGGTCACGGGTGAGATCGACATCCGGGGCGACCTCGATTTGACCACGGCGAGCGTCACGGCCACCGCGCCCATCACGGGCACCTGGCGGGCCGAGTATCGCCGTGAGCGGGGCAACTACCGCGGGGTGTTCCTCATCCCGTTCAACATGAACGGGACGTACTACTACCAGAATCCGGCCGATGTCATCCCGGGCTTCACGTGCAAGGGCGCGGTGGACGACTTCGGGCCGTGGGGCAAATTCTGTCGGGTCGACAGCACGGAGTTCGTGCTGGGGATCCCGTTGACGAAGGCGTTGTTGTTGTTCTCGAAGTGATTGAGGAGTCGGGGAGGCGTGATCACGCCTCCCCGGCGTTCCTCGTGGGCGGCCCTCACGGGCTGCGTGACGACCTCAACCGGTGAGAAGGGAATGACGATGATCGGCGGTGTTCATGTTGGTCTGGTCGATCCGTGCAGGCAGTGAGCGCGCGAGCGCTGGCCCGGGCTCACGTACCGGCGGCCACGTGGCCGCGACGTGTGGGCGTCGTCGATGGGGGCCGAACGCCCTTCGGAGGGGTGATCGCCATGGCCAAGGCTGAGCCGGCGCGCGGCAGCGCGCCCGCCACCGAGCCGCTCGTGGTCATGCGCGGCAAGTGGATCTCGCTGCGCACGCTCGTGCCCGGCGACCTCGAGCATCTGTCCGAATGGGCCGACGATCCCCACGTCGAGAAGATGGTGGGGAGCGAGTTCCTGCACGCCTACAAGCACCAGTACGACAAGGACCCGTCGTTCTACGAGGCCGTGCTGAACGACCCGACCCAGGTGGTGTTCATGATCGAGGCCCACCAGGGATGGGATAAGCCCGTGGGCCTGATCCGCCTGTTCAACATCCACGTCGCGGAAGGGTACGCCTACATCGAAGCGATCGTGGCCGACCAGAAGGCCCTCAAGCGCGGATTTGGCGTACATGCCTGCCGGCTCATCTCCTATTATGGAATGGACGCCCTCGGGCTTCGACGGATCGAGGCCAAGGTCTACGAGTACAACGCGTTGAGCATCAACACCCTGAAGCGCAACAACTGCGTGCAGGAAGGCGTGCTCCGCAAGGCGGCCTACCACGACGGCCGCTACTGGGACGTGTTCGTCTTCGGGATCCTCAAGGAGGAGTTGGAAGAGCTGAGGCGCCGGGACAAGTATCTGTGAGTCTTCATCAGCTTCTCCCGCTCGCCGCCTTTCTCCTCAACGTCTCCCTGCTCGGGATCGCGTTCTTGCGCAACTCCCGCAGCCGGCTCAACCGCCTGTTCGCCTATTTCGTGGCGGGCTTCGCGCTGTGGAACCTCGGCGTGTTCCTGCTGCGCCGGGCGCCCGACGAGCCGGGCGCGTTCCTGGCCGAGATCATCATCCACATCGGCATCATCGCGCTGCCGGCCTTTTACTATCACTTCGTCCTGATCTTCCTCGACAGCACCGTGGAGCGACGCAGGTCGCTGCTGGCCGCCTACGGGATTGCCGGCGCCTTCATGGCGCTCAACCTCAGCGGCTCGGCCCTCTTCATGAAGGGCGTCAAGACGACGACGTGGGGGTGGGCGCCCGTCCCGGGCGTCCTCTACGACATCTTCATCCTTTCCTTCTACACGTACTTCGTGATGGGCCTGGTCCATCTCGGGCGTGCCTACCGGCGGACGGCGTCGAGCTTCCGCCGCAACCGCGCCATGCTCATCCTGATCGGCACGAGCCTGACGATCGGCGCCGGCTTCATCGACATCATGCGCTTCGCGCTGGCCAAGTCGCTGCCGGCGCTCGACAAGGTCTACCCGCCCGGCATCCCGGCCAACATGATCTGCGCGCTGCTGCTCGGGATGGCGATCATCCGCTACCGGATGTTCGACGTCAGTGTCGCGGTCAAGAAGTACTCGATGTACGCGCTGGCCGGCGGCCTCATCACCGGCGTGCTGGCCGTGGTGACGCGAGTGGCCGAGCGCGCCTTCGACCTCGAGGCGAAGAGCGCGCTCTGGATCGTCCTTCCGCTCGGTCTCATCGTCACCGTGCTCATGGGCCCGCTCGGCCAGGCCATCGAGGACCGCGTGCAGCGCCTGATGTTCAGCCGCCGGCGCGGATCCCACGACACGCTGATCGCGCTCAGCACGCGGATGGGACGCATCCTCGACATGGACGCGCTGATGCACGCGCTCGTCCACGGCGTGCTGCGCGGCGTGCCGCTCACCCACTGCGCGCTGCTGCTGGAGGCAGAAGGCCGCCACTTCGCGGTGGCCCTGGAAGAGGCCGCCATCGAGCAGGCGCCGAAGGCCTCCCCCGTCCGCGGCAACAGCCGGCTGCTCGAGTGGCTGCGGCAGACGGACGACGTCCTGGTGAAGGACGAGTTGAAGCTCAACCCCCGGCTGGTCGACTTCTTCGAGGGCGCCGAGGACGAGCTGGAGGAGCTGCACGCGTCGCTGGTCGTGGCCCTGAAGACCGAGAACAAGATGATCGGGATCCTGCTGCTCGGCGAGAAGCTTTCGGGCGAGATCTTCGACGACCGCGAGCTGCAGGTGCTCCGGCTGCTGGCCAGTCAGGCGGCCATCTCACTCGAGAACGCCCGGCTGTACGAGGAGCTGGGCGAGTCCAACGCCCAGCTGCTCCAGGCCAGCCGCTTGAAGTCGCAGTTCCTGGCCGGCGTGTCGCACGAGCTGCGGACGCCGCTGAACTCCATCATCGGGTTCTCCAAGGTTCTGCTGAACCGCATCGACGGTGACCTCAACGAGCGCCAGGAGAAATACGTCCGCTCCGTCCACACCTCGAGCCAGCACCTGCTCGGGCTCATCAACTCGATCCTCGACATCTCCTCGATCGAGGCCGGGCGGCTGGCCCTCGACCAGGCGGAGTTCGAGCTGGCGGCCCTGATCGACGAGTGCGTGGAGGTCTCGCTGCCGCTGGCGCGGGGCAAGCCCATCAAGCTCGACAAGTCCGTCGCGTTCGATCTGCCGACCATGTCGGGCGACCGCGCGAAGATCCGCCAGGTTCTCCTGAACCTGCTCTCGAACGCCATCAAGTTCACGCCGGGCGGCCGCGTCTCCGTCGGCGTCAAGCTTGGCGGTGACGGCATTCACGTGGCGGTCAGCGACACCGGGGTCGGGATCCGCAAGGAAGACCTCGGCCGTCTCTTCGAGCCGTTCGAGCGGCTCGAGAACCCCGTGTCCCGCGACGTCGGCGGCACCGGCCTCGGTCTCGCCATCAGCAAGAAATTCGTCGAGCTCCACGGCGGAAAGATGTGGGCGGAGAGCCGAGAGAATACGGGCTCCACCTTCCACTTCACGCTGCCGTGCGCGCCGGTCCCGGCCCACTGAGGTTCGTGCGCTGATGTCGATCGGCCGCCGCGAGCGGAACGGTGTCAAGATCCTCTACATCGAGGACAACCCCGAAAACCGCATGCTCGTGCGGGCGCTCCTCGAGTCGGAAGGCTACACGCTGGTCGACGCCGAGGAAGGCCTCGCCGGCATCGAGGCGGCGCTTCGCGAGCAACCCGCGCTGATCCTGCTCGACATGAACCTGCCCGGCGTGGACGGCTACGAAGTCGGGGTGATCCTCAAGTCGTTTCCGAGCCTCAAGCAGGTGCCGATCGTGGCCGTCACCGCCTACGCGATGGAGGGCGATCGCCAGCGCACGCTGGTGGCCGGGTGCGACGGATACATCGCCAAGCCGATCGACGCCGACGCGTTCCCGCGGCAGGTCGCCGACTTCCTGCGGGGCAAGCGGGAATGGGTCGAGGAGCAGGAAGCGCCCGCCTACCTGCGCGAGCTCAACCAGCGCCTGGTCTACCGTCTCGTCAACCAGGTCGAGGAGCTCAAGCGGCTCAACCAGCACTTCGTGCGCCGCGCGGTCCAGCTCGAGGATCTTCATGGCGTCGTCCAGGACATCACGTCCGAGCTGCGCGTCACCGCGCTGCTCGAGCGTTTGCTGCCCGCGCTGCTGAAGGCGCTCGGCGCCCAGAGCCTGATCGTCGAGCTCTCCGATCCCGCCGGCGTTCGGGTCTCCGCCACCGGCCCCACCCCTGAGGCGCGGGCACCGGGCGTGCTGCCGGGTGCGGCCGACGAGTCGACCGAGGTGGAGCTGAGCCTGCCGCTGGCCGTTCGCGGCCGTCCGCTCGGCGTCATGACCGTGAAGCACATCGTCCCGGCCGGCGCGCGCTCCGACGAAGAACAGCTCGTGAAGATCGTCGCCAACCAGGTCGCCATCGCGGTCGAGAACTCGCGGCTGTACGAGGGGACGGTGCGCCGGGCCGCCGAGGCCCAGAGCATGGTCGAGGCCGGTCGCCTGCTCGCCAGCACGCTCGACCTCGGCGAGGTTCTGCACCGGCTGGCCGAGCTCGTACGCCACCGCCTGGAGACCGAGTGCGTGGTGCGCATCTGGCTCCGCGACGCCGAGCACGGCGAGTTCCGCCTCCATGCCCAGGCCGGCCCCACCCTGGAAACGCCGCCCGAGCGCGTCCGCGTCTCGGCCGGCGAGGGCCTCATCGGCTCGATCATCTATCACCGCACGTCGGTCGTCGTGAACGACCTCCGCACCGACGAGCGCGTGCGCAACCGTGGCCGCGTGCGCGACGAAGGCCTCGTGTCGTTCCTCGGCGTGCCCCTCCTGCTGGAGGACCAGCCGGTCGGCATCCTGACCGTCGCCACGCGCGAGCCGCGCGTCTTCGCGCCCGACGAGGTGCGGCTCGTCGAAGCGCTGGCCAACTCGGCCTCCGTGGCGATCTGGAACGCGCGACTATGGGAGCAGACGCAGCAGCGCTTGAGCGAGACGCAGACGCTGCTCGCGGTCAGCCAGGCGGCCGGGTCGATTCTCGACGTGACCGAGATCGGGCGCCGGACGATCCGGGAGATGGTCCGCGCGCTTGGCGCCGACATGGGCGGTGTGTGGCGACGCAACGGCGCCGGTGGCGACTTCGTTCCGGTGGCGGGCTATCACGTGCCGGCCGACCTGAAGGCCTTCTTCGCGACCACGGCGATGTCGATGGACCGTGGGGCGATGCGGGAAGCGGCCGACTTTACGCGCGCGGTCTTCGCCAGCGACAGTCAGACCGATGCGCGCTTCGACCATCCCCTGTGCCGCGTGCTGCCGCACAAGTCGGTGCTGGCCGTGCCCATGGTGGTCAAGGGCGAGGTCATCGGCGGCTTCGCGCTCGCGTGGACCCAGAGCCACCACGATTTCCTGAGCGAAGAGCTCCGACTGGTCGAGGGGATCGCCCGGCAGGCCGGCATCGCCATCGAGAACGCGCGGCTACTGGAGGCCGAGCGCGAGGCCCGCGAGCGGCTCACGGTGTCCGAGACTCGCTATCGCGAGCTGTTCGAAAACGTCATCGACGTCGTCTACCTCCACGATCTGCAGGGCCGCATCCTCGAGATCAACGAGGCGGGAGTGCGGGTGAGCGGCTATACGCGCAGTGAGCTGCTCAGCATGAACATCACCGACTTCGTCGCTCCCGCCGATCGGGACAAGGCGACGGCCATCGTCCGCCGCATGCTGGCCGGCGAGCGCCCGGAGTCGTTCACGGCGGACTTCATCGGCAAGAGTGGTGAGCACGTGATCCTGGAAGTGGTGGGCCGGCCCGTCCTCAAGGATGGCGTGCCGGTGGCGGTCCTGGGCAGCGCGCGCGACATCACCGTCCGGCGCCGCCTCGAGCGCCGCCAGGAGGCGTTGGTCGCCCTCAGCCGGGAGCTGGCCACCGAGATCGATCTCGACCGGTTGCTGCCCCGCATCGCCGACGAGGCCCGGCGGCTGACCGGGATGGACTCCGCTCTCGTGCTGCTCCTCGACGGTGACGACCTGGACTTCCGAGCCGCCGCCGGGATCGAAGCGTCGCTGGGCGCCATCGAGAAGCTCAGCGCGGTGCAAGAGCTCAGCGCCGGTGTCCTGCGCACCCGGCGACCTGCCGTCCACACCAACTTGACGGGTGACGCCCAGTGGCGCGACACGCCACTGGTCAGGCGGTTCGGGTACCGGGCGACGCTGGCGATTCCGATCACGCTCAAGGAAGACACGCTGGGCGTGCTGACCCTGCTCCACCGCGACGCCCGCGTCTTCGCCGACGAGGAGCTGGAGTTCCTGAAGGCCGTCGCCACCCACGCGGCGCTCGCCATCGACAACGCGCGGCTCTTCCAGCAGACGCAGGCGCGCCTGCGCGAGACGGAGACGCTCCTGACGGTGAGCCAGGCGGTGAGCGCCACGCTCGATCCCACCGAAACGATGCGGCGCGTGGCTCGCGAGATCGCGCGGACGCTCGACGCCGACATGGTGGGGGCCTATCTCGCCGACACCGGCCGGAACGTCCTGCGGCCAATCGCCGGGTATCACGTACCGCCGAATCTCTACGAGAGCTTCGTCGAGCACCCGATTCCGATCGTGGGCCATCCCGGCATGGAGGAGGCCTGGCGAGACTGCCGGCCGCTCACGTCGGACGACGTCGCCAACGATCCGCGGATCGATCGGGCCACCGTCGAGCGCTTCCCCCACCAGTCGCTGCTGTTCGTGCCCATGATCGTCAAGGGCGCCGCCATCGGCGGCTTTTTCGCCGTGTGGTGGCGCGAGCGCCGCACACTCACCCCCGATGAGATGCGCCTGGTCTCGGGCATCAGTGACCAGGCCGCCGTGTTGATGGAAAACGCCCGGCTCTACTCGGAGGCGACGCGGCGCCAGCGCGAGGCGGAAGAGCTGGCCCGGCTGGCCCGGATGCTCACCGAGAGCCTGGACGCCGCCGACGTCGGCAAGCGCATCGTGGAGAGCTCGCTCGGACTGCTCGGTGGCGCATTCTCCGTCCTGCGGCTCCTGCAGGCCGACGGATCGCTGAAGCTGATCTCCTCGCAAGGTGAGCCGGAGGCACTGGCCACCGTGCCGCCCGTGATCGCTCCCGGCGTCGGGGTGGTCGGGCGTGCTGCCCGCGAGGGCATACCCGTCTGGTCGGCCGACGTCCTCAACGATTCGTCGCTGGCCTACTCGGACGACCTGCGCGCGTTCATCGGCACGCGGCGCGTCCGCGGCTACCTGGCGGTGCCTCTCCGGGTCAAGCGCGAGATCATCGGCGTGATCGGGATCGGCGACTTCAAGCCGCGGGTCTTCTCAGAGAACGAGGTCACGCTGCTCCAGACCTTCGCCGACCAGGCCGCGATCGCGCTCGAGAACAGCCGTCTCTACGGCGATCTCCGGGCCGCGCTGCGGACGGTCGAAGAGTCGCAGCAGCGCGTGGTGCAGGGCGAGCGACTGCGCGCGCTGGGCGAGATGGCCGGCGGCGTCGCCCACGACTTCAACAACGTGCTGGCCATCGTCGTCGGCCGCGCCGAGGTGCTCCTCAACGAGACGGAGGACGCCGAGCTGCAGCGTCAGCTCAACGTCATCATCAAGGTGGCGCTGGACGCGGCCCAGACCGTCAAGCGCATCCAGGAATTCACCCGCATGCGACGAGCGCGGCCATTCCAGCCCGTCGATCTCACCACGATCCTCAGCGAGGTCGTGGAGGTGACGCGCTCACGGTGGAAGGACGACGCCCAGGCGCGGGGCCTGCACTACGAGGTCGTGGCCGAGCCGCGGCCGACTCCCATCGTCGCGGGTGATCCTGCCGAGCTGCGCGAGGCGCTCACCAACATCGTGTTCAACGCGCTCGACGCCATGCCCGAGGGCGGTCGCGTGACGCTCAGCACCGACGTGGAGGGCACCCACGTCCTGTGCCGCGTCAGCGACACGGGCATCGGCATGGCCGAAGACGTGCGCCAGCGCATCTTCGATCCGTTCTTCACCACCAAGGGCGAGCGCGGCACCGGCCTCGGTCTGAGCGTCGTCTACGGCATCGTGACCCGCCACAACGCGGAGCTCGACGTCCAGAGCCAGCTCGGCCAGGGCACGACGTTCATCATCAAGTTCCCGCCCCCCGGAGAGACGGTGGTGGAGCCGGTGGCCCGGCCGGTCGGCAAGTCCAGCCGCAAGGGCCGGATCCTCGTCATCGACGACGAGCGCGAAGTGGGCGACGTGCTCAAGGATGCCCTGACCCGCGACGGCCACCAGGTCGTGTACTGCACCGACGGCGAGTCCGGCATCGCCTGCGTGGAAAAGGAAGCGTTCGATCTCGTCATCACCGACCTCGGGATGCCGGGGATCTCGGGCTGGGAGGTCGCGCGGATCGTCAAGCAGGCCCGCCCGGGCACGCCGGTGGCGATGGTGACCGGCTGGGGCGACCGCATCGATCCCGTGGACGCCGAGGGCCGGGGTGTCGATTACGTCGTGGCCAAGCCGTTCAAGCGCGACGGGATCCGCGAGATGGTGGCGAGCGCCCTCCGCAGCGGGTCTCAGCCCTCGACCGCACGCACCTGAGCCGAGGCGGCGAGCGCCGCCGATAACGTCCAGCGCCAGACCCAGCGCCGCTCCTGCCAGCGTATCGGACGGCCAGTGAGCACGCAGGACGATTCGCGCCAGCGCCACCAGAACGATCGTCGCCAGCGCGGCGGCCCGAATGGTGACTCGCAGCGCGGGCGATGACAGCGACCCGGCCAGGTAGAACACGGTCCCGAAGTACGCGGCGGCCGCGGTGACGTGACCGCTCGGAAACGCAAAGCCCTCGCCCATCGGACGGGCGCGCCCGACCGCGAGCTTGACGAGTCTCTCCGCAATCGGCGCGGCCACCATCAGGGCCGCCCAGATCCACCACTGTCGTCGCGCGCGCCGGAACACGACATAGAGCACGACCATGGCCGGAATGAGGACGAGCTTTTCGCCCGCGTAGTTGACGACCTTCATCACGCGCACGACACCGGGCGTGGCCAGTCCGATGATCGTTTCGAACGCCTGCTGGTCCAGCGTCACGGTTCCGAAGACCCAGATGACGGCGGTGAGGGACACGAATGCGATCGCGGTGATCGTGAGCACGGCCGCGGGTTGGCGTGGTGGTGGCTCCGTTCCGCGGATGGCCACGGGGCGATTGTAGTTGGTCAGGGCGGGCGACTGAAGCTGGCGCCTCCGCCGCCGCCGTCCTGCACGAAGCGCAGGACCTGAGTGCCGCCGCGCTGCTCGAGGCGCACGATGCCGTTCCCCAGCGTGCCCTGGTACCGGACACGCCCCGAGTCGACGACGACGATGGCGCCTTGGAACGGCTTGTCACCGGCGTCGAGGAACAT
>WNFO01003831.1_pt1 | contig 21412 bp, 20 predicted proteins | sample 5400251 | NCBI WGS metagenome assembly WNFO01 (sample SAMN13153354, study PRJNA577476) | soil metagenome | isolation source: 100 cm saprolite under Madrone tree | place: USA:California | collected 2016-06-14
GCAGCAATAAGCAGTCGAAATTTTTCGTCGGCAACGTTCCAATCCGGCCGCCGCGCGCCGATGCCTGGGGGTCACCCTTTCTCAACGTGCCGGTGTTCGAGCCGCCCGCCATCGACCCCGCGCCGGTCGACGGCATTGCCCATATCAACCTCGACCTGGCGCTCGAATTTCTACTCGGGGACCGCTTGCGATGAGCGATCAAAGCGAACACGGCGCGGCGCTCAGTGCCCGCGTGATCGAAGTCGAGGCGGCCGACGCCGCCGCGCCGCCACGCCCGCTCGCGCCACAAATCATCCCGACCCAGCGCACCGAGCCCATTACACCGAGCGAGCCGGCGCTCCCCGCGCTCGCGGGCGCGGCGCCGCGCCGACGTGATCGGGTCATGAGCTTCGGCGTTGCGGGCGTGGCCTTGCTCTTGTTGGGTTGGCTGTCGGTCGACGCTGTCGGCTGGATCGTCGCCGCATTCGAACAGAGCGCGGCACTGGGCGTGCTCGCCGCAACGGCGGTCGCGGCGGGCGTGGCGGGCGGCGGCGCGATCATCGCGCGCGAATTGGGAAGCCTCCTGCGGCTCAGAAACGTCGAGGCGATCCACCGCCGGCTCGCGGATGGCCGCTTGTTGCCGATGGAAGGCCGAAAGGCGATCGCCGACGTGCTTGCCGTCGTCCCGCGCGAACGCGAGATCGAAGCCGCGATCGAAACCTTCCAGCGGCAGGCCAAGCTTCATCACGCCACCGCGCAGCAGATCGAGATTCTCTCGCGCACGGTCATGAAGCCGCTCGATCGCCGCGCCGAGGCGCATGTGCGCACCGCCGTGCTGCGCGCCTTCGGCATCACGGCGATCAGTCCCACCGGCTTGACCGACGCGGTTTTCTTTCTTGCCTGCGGCATACGCATGGTGCGCGCCATTGCCGCCTCGTATGGACACCGGCCGACCGCCGCCACAACCGTCCATCTCTTGCGGCGGCTGGTGATCGAGGCCGGCAAGCTAGGCGCCGTCGACATCGCCAGCTCCTCGCTCGTGCAGCATCTCGGCGGCGCGCTGACCGAGCGGTTGGCGACCAGCGCCGCCGACGCGCTCTACGCCGCCTACCGCATGGCGCGGCTCGGTATCATTGTGATGGATCTGTGCCGACCGATCCCGTTCCGGGATGACGAGGCGCCCAGCGTGACGACGCTCGTCGCCAATGTGCTGCGGCGCCGCTCGGACGCTCGGCCGGAGTAAGCCTCCGCCGCGCTTCGTGTGTCCTGCTTTAACTGTTGCGGCGAAAACACGTCGCCTTCACGGCTCTTTGATCGAACGCAGGCCTTGCAACTTTTTGTCTGCAACCGAGTTAGTAGGGTGGGACGTGATGACAGGGGATCACCCATGACGATCGCTCTCACCCACGCAAAATCCACCGCCGCAGCGTCTGCGCGGACGGCGGCGCGCGATGGTTCCTTCGACGGTGCAGCATCGGATGAAGCGTTGATCAGGCGGATCGCTGCCGGAGATCAGCTCGCGATGCGCACGCTGTTTGCACGCCATCGCATACCATTATACCGCTGGCTGTTGCGCATCGTGCGCGATGAGACGACGGCAGAAGACCTCTTGAGCGACGTGTTTCTCGACGTCTGGCGTCAGGCCGCCTCGTTCAAGGGCCGCGCTTCGGTTTCCACCTGGCTGCTTGCGATCGCCCGCTACAAGGCCTTGTCGGCCCGGCGGGCTCGCAGCGATGCGGAACTGGACGCCCGGATCGCCGCAACCGTCGCCGATCCCGCGGACGATCCGGAAGCTGCGCTGGCGAAGAAGAACCGCAGCCAAGTGCTGCGCGACTCTTTGGCCGGCCTCTCGCCGGAGCATGGCGAGGTGATCGACCTCGTCTACTATCACGGCAAGTCGGTCAAGGAGGTCGCCGACATCGTCGGCGTCGGCGAGGCCACGGTGAAAACGCGCATGTTCTACGCGCGGCGCAAGCTCGCGAGCTTGGTGGCCGCGGCGTAGGGGCTTAGCCCTACCGCGTCACAGCCACGAGTGCGCTGACGGCGCTCATGCCCTCTGCCCGCAGGGGAGAGGGCCACTCTCTCTGTTGCAACATGCACGAGCGGGTGAGGGGCGGATTCAGCAGCATTGCCGGTCACCCCTCAGCCCTCCCCCAATGGGGCCCAATGGGGGGGCCCACCGACTTGGCCGCACGTTCATGCATGATCCGGGCCGCTGCTTTCACGGAACGCACGGGTGCAATGCATCCGCGCCGGTAAGTGCGTTGGCGGCGCCGTTGCGGTAACATCGTGACGCGAGTTGGTACGTGAGTTGGCGATGGCACTGGCGCAACAAAAGCCCGATCCGATGGCGCGCCGCGATCCCGCGGCGGTCAAGGCGGTCATCGCCGCGCTCGCGGCAAAATTCGGCAACCGCCTCGTCACCTCACAGGCGGTGCGCGAGCAGCACGCCAACACCACAACTTGGATCGCGAACGAGCCGCCCGACGCGGTGGTTTTTCCGCGAGCGACGTCCGACGTGCAGGACATCGTGCGCATCTGCGCCGAGCGTCGCGTGCCGGTCATTCCTTTCGGAACCGGCACCTCGCTCGAGGGCCACGTCAATGCGCCCTACGGTGGCGTCTCGATCGATTTCCGCGACATGAATCGCGTGCTGGCGGTGAACTCGCAGGACCTCGACTGCGTGGTCGAGCCGGGGATCACGCGCAAGCAGCTCAACGAGCACCTGCGCGACCAAGGCCTGTTCTTTCCGATCGATCCCGGCGCCGATGCTTCCCTCGGCGGTATGGCAGCCACGCGCTGCTCCGGCACCAATGCCGTGCGTTACGGCACGATGAAGGACAACGTGCTCGCGCTCAAAGTCGTGCTGGCAAACGGCGAGGTGATGACCACCGCGCGGCGCGCCAAGAAGTCGTCGGCCGGCTACGATCTCACGCGGCTGATCATCGGCGCGGAAGGCACGCTCGGCGTCATCACCGAGCTCACGCTAAAACTATCCGGCATTCCCGAGGCGATTTCGGCCGGCGTGTGTCCGTTCCCCTCGCTCGAGGCGGCATGCAATGCCGCGATTGCGACGATCCAGTTCGGCGTGCCGGTGGCGCGCATCGAGCTGCTCGATGAGTTGCAGGTGAAGGCAACCAACCTCTATTCGAAGCTCACATTGCCGGAAGTGCCGATGCTGTTCGTCGAGTTTCATGGCTCGCCAGCGGGTGTCGCCGAGCAGGCCGAGCGTTTCGGCGAGATCGCGCGCGATCTCGGCGGCGGCCCGTTCGAATGGGCGACCAAGCCCGAGGACCGCTCGCGCCTGTGGCAGGCGCGCCACGATGCCTACTGGGCGGCCCGCGCCTTGCGCCCCGGCACGCAGGCGCTCGCGACCGATGTGTGCGTCCCGATCTCGCGGCTGGCGGAGTGTGTCACCGCAACGCAACGCGACATCGCCGAACTCGGCCTCGTCGCACCCATTCTCGGCCATGTCGGCGACGGAAATTTCCACCTCAGCTTGCTGGTCGACATGGCCGACGAGGCGGAAGTCAAGCGGGCCAAAGCCTTGTGCGAGCGGTTGGTCGAGCGCGCGCTCGCCATGGACGGCACTTGTACCGGCGAGCATGGGGTTGGGCAGGGCAAGATGAAATATCTCGCGGGCGAACTGGGCGGCCCGGCACTCGCGGCCATGGCGGCCATCAAGCGCGCGCTCGATCCCGACGACATCATGAATCCGGGAAAGATCGTGGCGCTGACGTGAGCCGCTCGGCGTGCTTGGTCCTTAACGCGGCCCGCCCCCAGCCGGCGCAGCTCGCAAACTTTCCCCTAAGCCATTGGCGGCCGACATAGATTTGCCGTCAACGCGCCCGATATTACCGCCTCCCCGCTGGGGGCGCAGCGGAGCAGGGAATGGGGACCGTCGTCGCCGGCGCATGGCCGGCAACATAAATCGCGCTCAACGCATTGCTGATCGGGCGTTAAGGCCCGCGCACACCGCCCGGTGCGAGGGTCGAGACCCGGGGTGGAGACGGCGTGCAGACGACGCTGCTCGGTGTCGCGATTGCCATCATTCTGGCGCTGGTGACGGCGCTGGTTGGCCCGCTTTTCATCGATTGGAACAGCTACCGCGGCGAGTTCGAGGCGAGAGCCAGGCGCCTGACCGGGCTCGACTTCCACGTCACCGGCGCGATCGATGCTCGCCTCCTGCCGACCCCCACTGTCACCTTGCAAGGGGTCGAGTTCGGCCGTCCGGACGAAGGCAGCACGGTACGCGCGCGGCTGTTGCGCATCGAGTTCGCGCTGGGTGCGTTTGCGCGTGGCGAATGGCGCATTGCCGATGCCCGGCTCGAAGGCGCCGAATTCTCGGCCGGGCTCGATGAGGCCGGCCGCCTCGCCTGGCCTCTTCCCAAGCTCGGCTTCGACCTCGAAGCGGTGTCGATCGCGCGGCTACAGATTAAGGACGCGCGCGCGAACCTCGCCGATGCTGCAAGCGACAGTCGGCTCGTGCTGGAGAAGCTCGACTTTAGCGGCGAATTGCGTTCGCTCGCGGGGCCGGTCAAAGGCGAGGGTTCTTTCGTCATCGCCGGGCAACGCTACCCTTATCGCATCGCGAGCAGCCGCATTGGCGACGACGCCGGCACCAAGCTGCGCCTCGCGATCGCTCCGACCGATCAGCCGCTCGCTGCCGAAGCCGATCTCTCGATTTCGATCGAGCGCGGCGTGCCGCGGTTCGACGGCAATGTTCAGTTCGTTCGCGCGGTCGGCCGCGCGCCGGCCGGCGCTGGCTCGCTCATCCTCGAGCCGTGGCGCGTGACCAGCCGCGTCAAGGGAGACAGCGCCGCGGCGGTTTTCGAGCAGATCGAATTCCAATACGGCCCGGACGACCGGGCGATCAGGCTCAAGGGCGGCGCTGATCTGCGTCTGGGGCGACAGCCCGAGTTCAATGGCACGCTGTCGTCACCGCAGATCGATCTCGACCGCGTCCTGGCGCTGCCCGAGACCCGGCGTCCGCTCGATGCTGTCAGAGCGCTCGCCGAATCCCTGCTTGCGGCCTCGCGGTTTCCCATTCCCGCGGCGTTGAACCTGAGCGCCGAGAGCGTGACGCTTGGCGGCGCAACGCTGGTGCGTCTCGCTGCCGATGTCAAAGCCGACGCCCATGGCGTCGAGATCAAGGGGCTGGAGTTGCGCGCGCCAGGCATGAGCCAGCTGCGGCTGAGCGGCCATCTCGGTGCGGCGGGGAGCGGCGTACAATTCGCGGGATCGGCCAAGCTCGAGGCCAACGATCCGCGCGCGTTCGCCGCTTGGTTGGGCGAACGCAGCGATGAGCAATCCGCACCCGCCGCTCCGCTGCGCTTCGCCGGCGACCTAGCGGTCAGCGCCGAAGCCATCACGATCGAGCAACTGAAGCTCGACGTCGACCGCATGACGGTTGCCGGCCGCCTGGCCTATACCTGGGCGCGTGATGACGGGCCGGCGCGGCTCGAGGCCGCGCTGACCGCGCCTGAAATCGATTTCGACCGCGTCCAGGCCGTTGCCAAGGCGGTGCTCGGGGATACCGCGTTCGACTGGCCGCGTGAGGGCGCGCTTTCGCTGAAAATTGCGCGCGCGGTCGTCGCCGGCGTCGAGGCGAAACAGGCTGAGGTCGAGGTGCGCGGCGACGCGAGTGGCTTCGAGATCGCGCGCCTCGCCGTCTCTGACTTCGGCGGCGCAAAGCTGGCGGTCAAAGGGCGGATCGATGCCGCGGCGCGCTCGTCACGCGGCGCGCTCACGCTCGACGTCGACGCGCGGGCGCTGGACGGCGTGGTAGCGCTGGTGGAGAAAATCGCTCCGGCGGCGGGCGAACAGCTGCGCCGCTCGGCGGCGCGTCTGACGCCGCTCACGCTGCGCGCCGCGCTTGGTGTCGACCCGGCCGCGGCGGGCAACACCGCCGCGAAAGTCAAGGTCGATGGCCGTGCCGGCACATTGCGCCTGCAAGCCGAGGCGAGCGCGGTAGGTGATACCGTCACGCGCGGCATCCTCGCGGCGCTCGCAGCCGCCAAATTGGATCTCAGCGCCCGGTTGGATGGCGACGACGGCGCAGCGCTGATCGAACTCGCCGGGCTCGATCGTTTCCTCACGGCCGACAAGCGGCCGGCGCGGCTTACGGTTGCGGCGAAAGGACCGCTTGACGGCGATCTGGCTGTTGAAGCCCAATTCGCGGCCGGCGCAACCAATATAGCAGGCAACGGCACCGTCCGCGTTGGCGACCGTGCAAGCGCGGCCGCCGAACTCAATCTCAAGCTCACCAACGCAAACCTCCGCGTGCCGCGATCGGCGCCGGCGAGCCGTCCTGCCGAGCAGTTGCCGGCGTCGCTCACCGTGCGGCTCGCTTTGCGCGAAGGAATGCTGCAGCTCACCGACGTGACGGGAACGGTTGCCGGCGCAAGCGTGCGCGGGCGCCTTGCGCTCGGCCTGCAACAACAACCGATCACGATCGACGGCGAGCTCGAGGTGGGCGCGCTCGATCTGCCGGCCGCGATCGGCGCGGCGATCGGGATGCCGGCGCAGGGCGAAAGCACGGTCGCGAGCGGTGCCAGTAATGCATCGGCGCTTTGGCCGGCCGAGCCGTTCGAGCAGCCACTGCCGTCCCTTAGCGGCCAAGTCGCCGTCAAAGCGGCGCGTGTCGCGCTCACGCCCAAGCTTTCCGCGCGTGATGTGCGCGGCGCGGTCCATTTCGGTCAAGCGCAGCTGGCGTTGCAGGATATCGACGGCAGCATTGCCGGGGGGCGGGTGAGCGCCGAGCTGACGCTTCTGCGCCGCGCCGATGGGCTTAGCGCACGTGCGCGCATGCGCCTCGTCGGCGCCGATGCCGCCGAACTGCTTCCCGGCGATGGATCGCTGTCGGGCCGCCTGACCCTCGATGTCACCGCCGAGGGAGCGGGGATGAGTCCGATCGCACTCATGGGCTCGCTTGCCGGGAGCGGCAGTTTCACCCTCGAAAAGGCGGGCCTGCTGCGGCTCGACCCGGCGGCGTTCGACAACGTCGTCCGTGCGGTCGATCAAGGCTTGCCCATCGAGGCAATCAGGATACGAGACCGCGTCGATGCGGCGCTCGCGCGCGGGAGCCTCGGCATTGCCTCCGCCGAGGGTGCGATCACCATCAGTGACGGCCAGGCGCGGTTGAGCAATGCGACGGTGCGCGCGCAACGCGCCGATCTTGCCGCGAACGGGAGCGTCAATCTGACCGACGGCGCGCTGGACGCGCGGCTCACTTTGTTCGGAGCCGGCGGTGCGGCGGGTGCAGCCGATACCCGGCCGGAAATTGGCATCGTGCTGAGGGGGCCGATCGATACCCCCAAGCGCACGATCGACGTTGCCGCGCTCGCGAGCTGGCTCGCGCTGCGCGCAGTCGAGCAGCAGTCTAAGAAATTGGACGTGCTCGAGGGGCGCGCGCCCATGCCGCCGGCGCAACCTGCGGCCACTACGCCGAGCGTGGGCGATCCGGCTGCGGCAAAGGCGCCAAGCGCTGCCAAGCCGAAACCTGCGACCCCGCCGCCGGCGGCCGAACGGCTTTCGCCGCTGCCGCCGCCGATCGACGTCCATCCAGCGCCGACGCCGCGCGCGCCGCGCGCGCAGTCCGGAGCGGCGGCGCCGGCGCCGAGCCAAGCGCAGAACCCGCCGCCCGCGCCCGCGCGGCCGCGCACGCTGTTCGATATGTTGTTCGGAAATTAGCGCGGCGGAGCGCGCACGCTCCTACGCGCTCGAAGCGGCACGGACCGCCATCACCTCACGCGGTGTGTCACGCCCGGCTTTGTGGTCCGACAGCTGGTTGCGATAAAAGTCGAGCACGAACAGGCGAATGGCGGACGACAGATTGCCGTGTTGCCGCTCCGAGTCGATCGCGGCGACCAAGTCCGACAAGGTCATGTCGCGTCCGTTGGCAATCTCTTTTAGCCCCTTCCAGAACGCATCCTCGAGGCTGACGCTGGTCTTGTGGCCGGCAATGACGATGGAGCGTTTGACGACCGGAGATTTCATCGCTCGTCTCCCGTTTCGATCCGGTGGCCATCGAGGTCGCGGCGGGCTTTGACGTCGCGGTCGGCTTCGAGTTCGCGCTCGGCTTTGCTGCGTCCGTACCGCAGTCGATTGGCAGATGCTGTTTTTTCAGCGAGCCGCCGCTCGGCCTTTATGCGCGCCCTGCGAAAGCTAACAATCTCGCCCATCCCGCACCCGATGAGCCGCTCCGGGGTGATCCCCTCGCCCGTGGCTTCGGCGGCAAATGCGCCCATAGCGTGGCGGCGGGCCGGCGTGTGAGTTCCCGCCCGACCGAGCCGGACAGTAAAAATCTCGAGGTATGGACGCTTCGACAGGCACCTTTTAGAGCAAACGCAGAAGTTCGCAAGTAGTCACCGAGGCACTCCAAATATCCATCATTTACGGTCGCATCTATATTCGGGATCGCGGCGATTTTCTCCGGTTTTTACAAGTAATCAGGAACGAAATTGCAAAAATTCGTTATGAAATATTTGGAATCCGCGATTGGCAAGGCGGAGAAAGTCGTACGGCTAGATTGGCGCGATGAACGGCCACGCTCCTCACAAAAGATTTACCGGCGGCGACGGCCGGGCGCCGCTTCGCGCGCCTTGGGAGCGCTTTCTCGTCAGAATGGGCGCGCCCTATTTTTTGCGGAAGCGGTCGAGCTGTACGACCTCGCCAGTGGCGGGCTTCTCAGCCTCTGGATGTGACGTCGTCTTCGCAGGCTCGGTATTGGCGGCAACCGGCACCGGCGCGATCGTCGGCGCGATGGCCTTGTGCTCGGAGGGCGCTCGTATCGACTCGCTCGCTGCAGCCGTATTCTCCTCCGGTTGTGGGGCCTCCTCGACCGTCATCTCCTCGGGATATTGCGCACGCATGCGCGGCGACAAGCGCACGCCCTCGGCGCGGGTGTCGAAGGAAATATAGAAGTGATGTTCCCCAGGAAGACCGTTCTCGGCGGTGTCCATGAGCAGCCGGCGCACGACGCCGCGCAAGGCATCTTGCGCCAAGATATCGTAGCGGATGTGATCGACGGCCATGGGCGAACCGACTGTTTTGAGGGCGGCGCGATCCGCGCAGTCTCAACGCACGGTGGACTCACCGCTTAGATCGTAGCGCGCACGTGCATGCGCGCGCCAGCGTTTCCGTTCGAACTCGAACATATGGAAGGTGGAGGCTTCTGTTGCCAGGTGCCTCCGAACCCCGCCTGAAGCTGCTAAGACCTCAGGACTTCAGTTCGGTATTCCAAACCGCATTACGCGGCCTGGGCAACCGGAGCATAGTTGTCATTGGCAACTATGAATGCGGCCCGATAACGGTGGAACCATGCCGAGCAAAAGCACGCCCTTTACGCCCTCGTCGATCCTATTTCGCCCCCGTCTCAGGAACCAATAATCAGTGGTCGCTTGCGCGGATCACTGACCTCTGATCACTGTCCCCTGATGGTGGAGGCGCCGGGTACTGCCCCCGGGTCCGATAGGTTTATTGCGACGGCCATTTATCGCCATAGCCGGCTCGCGCCGGCACCTTTCAATATAGGGGCAGAAGGTTGCTGAAAAAAGAGCATGGAATGGCGGGCTGGCACACACCCGCGCGCGACCTTTACGGCGGCTGCGCACGCCTGCCCGCCGGGCCGTGATATGCGCGTCTGCTAGAATCTGTGTGGCTTTTGCCCAAGCCGGGTTGCGCAGGCGCCGGTCTGCTTTGGCCTAAATTTGCCGCCGGTTGCTTCCCGTCACCCACCGGAATGTGCTAGCCATCAGGTCGTGCCAACCGAATGGGAGGTTCGGGGGGTACAGAGTGCGGGACGGTCCAGGAGGGAACATGTCAGAGGGCCTTTCACCGTCCCCCCAGGGGACGCGTCCGAGCTTTTCGGTCAATACGCACAATTTGATTGGCGGGCTGATCGTTGCGGTGCTCGCTGTTCTGTTCCTCGGCTACGCATTTTATGTACCCAACGCGGTAATCCCGCGATTTTTGTCGGCCGCCCTCATCGTGATCGGGATCGCGACGGCGGTCGGCTTTCTGCCCGTCCATGGTCCGCGTGATCTCTATGGCGGCCTCGCGCTGATCATGCTGGCGACGCTTGCTTTGATCGCTTCCGCCGAGTTGCCAGGGCAGCGCGGTTTCGCTTTCGGACCCGGCACGGCGCCCAGGCTATTCTCGTTCCTGCTCGCGGCTCTCGGTGCCGCCGTTGCGGTCGGTGGCGTCTTTGCCGAAGGGCCGCCGATCGAAAAATATAAGATCCGCGGCCCCTCGCTCGTGATCATCGCCATTCTCGCCTTCGCCGCCATGATCCGTCCGCTTGGTCTGGTGCCCGCGACATTTCTGGCCTTCATGGTCTCGATCCTCGGATCGACCGAGATGCGGTGGATCGAAAGCTTGATCGCGGCGGTGTCGATGACGTTGTTCTGCGTTTTGCTGTTCGTGTACCTGCTCAATCTGCCGTTCCAGCTTTGGCCGCGTTTCTGACCGGGTAGGCACGTCATGTCGGAACTTCTGTCGAACCTGTGGATGGGATTCCAAGTCGCCGGCAACCCGTACAATGTCCTGTTCTGCCTGCTCGGCGCCCTGGTCGGAACCCTCGTCGGCGTTCTGCCGGGGATCGGTACGGTGGCGACCATCGCGATGCTCTTGCCGATCACGTTCGGCTTGCCGCCAGTCGGCGCGCTGATCATGCTCGCGGGCATCTATTATGGCGCGCAGTACGGCGGCTCGACCACCTCGATACTGGTGAATATCCCGGGTGAGGCCACCTCCGTCATCACCTGCCTCGACGGCCATCAGATGGCGCGGCAGGGCCGCGCTGGGCCCGCGCTGTCCATCGCCGCCATCGGCTCGTTCTTCGCCGGTTGCGTGGCGACCGTGCTGGTTGCGGCGCTCGGCGCGCCGCTGACCGGCCTCGCGCTGCTGTTCGGGCCAGCCGAGTATTTCTCGTTGATGGTGCTTGGCCTCATCTTCGCGGTAGTGCTCGCGAAAGGCTCGGTGCTCAAGGCCGTCGCCATGGTGGTCACGGGCCTGCTCTTGTCGATGGTCGGGTCGGATCTGGAGACCGGCGCCGGGCGCATGACGTTCGACATTGCCGAACTGGCAGATGGCATTGGCTTCGCCAACGTGGCGATGGGCGTGTTCGGCTTTGCGGAAATCGTGCGCAATCTCGAGCTGCCGGCGGAAAGCCGCGATATCGTGCAGTCCAAGATCACCGGCCTCATGCCGACGCGCCAGGACCTGATCGATTCGTCGGGCGCGATCGCGCGCGGCACGGTGCTCGGGTCGCTTGTCGGCATCCTGCCGGGCGGAGGCGCCGTCATCGCGTCATTTGCCGCCTACACCTTTGAAAAGAAGATCGCCAAGGATCCCTCGCGCTTCGGCCGCGGCGCCATTCAAGGCGTGGCGGCGCCGGAAAGCGCCAACAACGCGGCCGCGCAGACCTCGTTCATTCCGCTGCTCACGCTCGGCATCCCGCCCAACGCGGTAATGGCGCTGATGGTCGGCGCCATGACTATCCACGGCATCGTGCCCGGTCCGCAGGTCATGACCAAGCAGCCCGAGCTGTTCTGGGGCATGATTGCCTCGATGTGGCTGGGCAATCTGATGCTGATCGTCATCAACCTGCCGCTGGTGGGCCTCTGGGTCAGCCTGCTGCGCGTGCCGTATCGACTGCTCTACCCGTCCATCATCGTGTTCTGCTGCATCGGCATCTATTCGATCAACAACTCGCCCACCGACGTGGTGATCGCGGCGATCTTCGGGGTGATCGGGTATTGGTTCGTCAAGCACGATTTCGAGCCGGCCCCTATGCTGCTCGGCTTCGTGCTGGGACCGCTGATGGAGGAGAATCTGCGCCGCGCCATGCTGATTGCCCGCGGCGACGCGACGGTGTTCTTCACGCGTCCGATCTCAGGCGTGCTGCTGAGCACGGCCATCATCCTGCTGATCATCGCCGGGTTGCCGAAAATCCGCCGCCGGCGCGACGAGGTCTTCGTCGAATAGATCACGCACCGCACCGGCTGCGACAAGTTACCCTAGCGCGCAGACGTCGAACGTCTGCCGCCCGGTGGTAACATTGCGGCGTCGATCGACCCGTCGAAGAAGAGTCGATCAGGGAAGGAAACGACCATGGCCCACGTCCTGCCTCGCGCCATTGCCCTTCTTGCTGCGCTCGGCTTTGCCGCGGCCCCCGCGGCGGCGCAAGACGATTATCCGCGCCGCCCGATCACGTTGATCGTGCCCTTTGCCGCCGGCGGGCCGACCGACGTCATTTCCCGCATCGCCAGCGATCACATGTCGCGCACGCTCGGCCAGCTGATCATCATTGAGAACGTCGTTGGCGCCGGAGGCACCACCGCCTCGACCCGCGCGGCGCGCGCTAACCCGGACGGCTACAGCATCGAGATGGGTCACATGGGAACCCACGCCGCCTCGGTCGCGCTCTATCCCAACCTCGCCTATAAGCCTGATGTGGACTTTGCCCCGATCGGGCTGGTGGCGGGCACGCCGGTCCTGATCCTGGCGAGAAAGGACTTTCCTCCCGCGAACCTCAAAGAGTTCGTCACCTATGTGAAGGCCAACGTGGACAAGCTCAACATGGCCCACGCCGGCGTCGGCTCGGTCTCGTTCACGACCTGCTTGTTGCTCAACTCGATGCTCGGCGTGAAGCCGACCTCGATCCCGTTCAACGGAACTGGTCCGGCGCTCACCGCGCTGATCTCCGGACAGGTCGACTTCATGTGTGATCAGATCGTCAATGTGGTCCAGCAGGTGCTGGCCGGCCAGATCAAGGCCTATGCGATCGGCACGCCGGAGCGCAGTCCGGCGCTGCCCAACGTGCCGACCAGCAAGGAAGCCGGGCTGCCGGAATTTCAGGCGCAGGCCTGGAACGCGCTCTTCGCTCCGAAAGACACGCCCAAGCCGATTCTCGACAAGCTCACCGACGCGCTCGACAAGGCGCTCGACGACGAGCACACCCGCCAACGACTGCTGGAACTCGGGAGCGTGCTGCCGGGCAAGGCCGAGCGCGGCCAGCAGCCGCTCGCGGCCTTGGTCAAGAGCGAGATCGAGCGCTGGACGCCGATCATCAAGGCGGCCGGCCCAACGAACTGACGCTTCTATTATTCACAAGTCGTTCTGCGCGTTTCCCCCGCGGGCGGGAGGGCGGTAGACTCGCTCCGACTCGGCTCTTCGCTGCCCGAGGATTGGAGCCATGCGCCAATATCACGACTTGATGGAGCGGATTCTCGCCGACGGGGCGGAAAAGCATGATCGCACGGGCACCGGCACGCTCTCCGTGTTCGGTCATCAGATGCGCTTCGATCTCGCGCGCGGGTTCCCTCTCACCACTACCAAAAAGCTGCACCTCAAATCGATCGTCCACGAGCTGCTCTGGTTTCTCGCAGGCGACACCAACGTCAAATATCTCAATGAGCATGGCGTGACGATCTGGGACGAGTGGGCGGACGAGTCGGGCGAGCTTGGCCCTGTCTATGGCCGCCAATGGCGCTCGTGGCCGACCCCCGACGGCGGCGTCATCGACCAGATCGCGGGCGTTGTCTCCGCCATCCGCCGCAATCCGGACTCGCGCCGCCTCATCGTCACGGCCTGGAACCCGGCCGATGTGGACAAGATGGCGCTGCCGCCGTGTCACTGTCTGTTTCAGTTCTACGTCGCCAAGGGGCGGCTCTCCTGCCAGCTTTATCAGCGCTCGGCCGACGTCTTTCTCGGCGTGCCGTTCAACATCGCATCCTATGCCTTGCTGACGCTGATGGTGGCGCAGGTGACCGGGCTTGAAGCCGGCGACTTCGTGCACACGCTCGGCGACGCGCACCTTTATCTCAATCACCTCGAGCAGGCGCGGCTGCAGATCTCGCGCGGGCCGCGGCCGCTGCCGAGGATACGCCTCAATCCGGCGGTGCGCGATCTCTTCGCCTTCCGCTACGAAGACTTCGCGCTCGAAGGCTATGACCCATACCCGCACATCAAGGCCAAGGTGGCGGTGTGAGTGAGCCGCGCGCCCGATCGCGCATCGAGATTGTCCTCCTCGCCGCGGTTGCCGACAACGGCGTGATCGGTCGCGGCGGCACGCTGCCGTGGCGGCTCAAGTCCGATATGCGGCATTTTCGCGCCATCACCTGGGGCAAGCCGGTCGTGGCAGGGCGAGCGACATTTCTCTCCTTCACCAGCAAGCCACTTCCCGGCCGCACCAATATCGTGCTCAGCCGCGACCACAGCTTCGCCGCGCCCGGCGCGGTGGTGGCGTCGTCGCTCGACGCCGCGCTGCAAACGGCGCGCGGCGATGCATTGCGTCGTGCGGTCGGTGCGATCATGGTGGTGGGCGGGGCAGATATCTACGCGCAAACGATCGCTATTGCCGATCGGTTGCTCATTACCCGCGTGCACCTGCAGCCGCAGGGCGATGTAAAGTTTCCTGCGATCGATCCCGACGCTTGGCGCGAGACCGAACGCAGCGAGCATCGCCCCGGGTCCGATGACGAGGCAAGCTTCACCACGCTGGTGTACGAGCGGCGCACGGCAAGCGTTGCATCGGCGCAGGGGACGCGCTGAGGGAAATTCAAGCCCGTGCGCCGAGGCGCCGCATGCGGTTCACCCGCGTTGTAACGCGGTGACGCCTCCCCTATAACCCCATCAAATCGAAACGAGGCGCGCCGGCCCTTGGGCCGATGCGGCGAGGAGGCAACCGATGCCGTGGAGCAGTCAAGGCGGCGGGCCGTGGGGATCGGGAGGCGGAGGCAAGGGTCCCTGGGGCTCGGGGCAACCACCCTCGGGACCGACGCCGCCCGATCTCGAGGAGTTTCTGCGCCGCAGCCAGGACAAGCTGCGCACGGTGCTGCCGGGCGGCAGCCTCGGCGGGAAGGGACTCGGCCTGATCGTGCTGGCCGGGGTCGTCATCTGGTTTTTCTCCGGCTTCTTCCGCGTGGAGCCCGATGAGCTCGGCGTGGTGCTGCGTTTCGGCAAATACGTGCGCGACGTGCAACCGGGACTGAATTATCACTTGCCGTATCCCATCGAGACCGCGCTGACGCCGAAGGCCTTGCGCGTCAACAAGATCGACATCGGCATGCGGGTGGTGGAGGACCTGCGCCGCGGCACAACGATGCGCGATGTGCCGGAGGAGAGCCTGATGCTCACCGGCGACGAAAACATCGTCGATGTCGATTTCTCGGTGCTGTGGAAGATCAAGCCGAGCAAGGACGGGGTGGGCGATTATCTGTTCAACATCCAGCAGCCCGAAGGCACCGTGAAGGCCGTGGCCGAGAGCGCCATGCGCGAGGTGATCGGCCGCTCGACCCTGCAGCCGATCCTGACCGGAGCACGGCAGAACATCGAGACCGGTGTGCACGAGCTGATGCAAAAAGTCCTCGATGATTACGGAGCGGGGGTCCAGATCACGCAGGTCCAGCTGCAGAAGGTGGACCCGCCCTCGCAAGTGATCGATGCCTTCCGCGACGTGCAGGCTGCCCGCGCCGACGGCGAGCGGGCGCAGAACGAGGCGCAGAGCTACGCCAACAAGGTGGTGCCGGAAGCGCGCGGACGCGCGGCGCAGATCACCCAGGGCGCCGAAGCCTATCGCGAGCAGACGGTGGCCGAGGCCAAGGGTGCGACGTCGCGCTTCCTCCAGGTCTACGACGAATACAAGAAGGCGCCCGAGGTCACTCGCCAACGCATGTATTTGGAAACTATGGAACGATTGTTCGGCGGTACCGACAAGATCATCCTGGATCAGGGAGGAGGCGGGGTCGTTCCCTATCTGCCGCTCGACCAGCTCACGCGGCGGCCGCAGACGCCGCCGCAGACGCCGCCGCAGACGGGAGGCAGCCGATGAGACTCAATCTTGTCGGCGGGCTCGTCGCCGCCCTCATAATCGTGGCGCTGATCGTCGCCTACGGCGCGCTGTTCACGGTCTATCAGACCCGCCAAGCGCTGGTGGTGCGGCTCGGGGAACCCATACGCCCGGTCACCGAGCCCGGACTGCATTACAAGATCCCGCTGATCGACAGCGTCATCAATATCGACAAGCGCATCCTCGATCTCGAAAACCCCGCGCAGGAGGTGATAGCCTCCGACCAGAAGCGACTGGTGGTCGACGCGTTTGCGCGTTACCGCGTCAAGGACGTGCTGAAATTTTATCAGACCGTCGGGACCGTCGAGGGCGCGAACTTGCAGCTCTCTATCTTGCTCAACTCGGCGCTGCGCCGCGTCCTAGGCGAGGCCACGCTGACGCAGGTCGTGCGTGACCAGCGCGAGCATCTGATGGCGCGCGTGCGTGAGCAGCTTAACACCGAGGCGCAGGCCTTCGGTATCTCCGTCGTCGATGTGCGTATTCGCCGCGCCGACCTGCCGGAGCAGAACAGCCAGGCGGTCTACCAGCGCATGCAGACCGAGCGCCAGCAGGAGGCCGCGCAATACCGTGCTGAGGGCGCCCAAAAGGCGCAGGAGCTTCGCGCCAAGGCGGATCGCGATGTGACCGTGCTGCTCGCGGAGGCGCAGTCGAAGGGCGAGCGCACCCGCGGCGAGGGCGACGCCGAGCGCAACCGCATTTTCGCCGAGGCTTACGGCCGCGATCCGGACTTCTTCTCGTTCTATCGCTCGATGCAGGCGTACGAGAACGGGTTGCGGGCCAACGATACGCGTATGCTGCTCAAGCCCGATACCGAGTTCTTCCGGTTCTTCGTCGATCCATCGGGCAAGCCTCGCGAGGGCAATTCTACATCGGGCGCCACGCCGCCTGCGCGATAACAGCGAAAGCTTGGCCGTCAGGGGCGCCGGTTAGGCAAGATGGCCCAGTTCATCGCGGCGATCGGCCTCGTGCTCGTCATCGAAGGGCTGCTGTTCGCCGCTTTTCCGCGCGCGGCAAAACGGCTGGCGGCAAGCGCGCTGGAGAGCCCGGAAAACTCGTTGCGGGTCGCGGGGATCGTATCGGCTGTGCTTGGTATCGTACTGATTTGGTTGGTGCGCGGGTAAACTTGGCGCGCGCTGCTTGCGCCGCGTCGCAAGCATATGTCGGTCCCGATTTCCGCCCTAATCGCAAGCCTAATTCGCTGCAGCGAGATCGCCCTTGCGTCCAGGTACGGACGGGGGCACTGTCCCGCCCTCACGACTCCAGGAGCTCAGACGTCCATGCTCGGCACGTTTTTTCAATTCGTCCGGCAGATCCGCCAGCCAGCTTTGGCGATGCTGACTGCAACAGCGGTGGCCCTGCCGGCGCTGTCGACCTCGTCAGCCGCGCGTGGGCCTGACACCATCTCCGACGTCGCCGAGAAGGTGATCGACGCGGTCGTCAATATCTCCACTTCGCAGAAGGTCGAGACACGCAACTCGCCGCTGCCGCAGCTGCCCAATGATCCGCAGCTGGACGAGCTGTTCAGGGACTTCTTCAATCGGCGTGGCCAGGGCGACCCGCAGAATCGCGAGCGCGGTCCGCGCCGTGTCAATTCACTCGGTTCCGGCTTCATCATCGATCCGTCCGGTATCGTCGTCACCAACAATCACGTCATCTCCGAGGCCGACGAGATCACCGTGATCCTCAATGACGGCGCGCGACTGAAGGCCGAGATCATCGGCAGAGATCAGAAGACCGATATGGCGCTGCTCCGGGTCAAGCCCGACAAGCCGCTCAAGGCGGTGAAATTCGGGGATTCGGAAAAACTGCGGCTGGGCGAGTGGGTCATCGCCATTGGCAACCCGTTCAGCCTCGGCGGCTCGGTCACCGCCGGGATCGTCTCGGCGCGCAACCGCGACATCAATTCCGGCCCCTACGACAACTACATTCAGACCGACGCCGCCATCAATCGCGGCAACTCGGGCGGGCCTTTGTTCAACCTCGACGGCGAGGTGGTCGGTGTCAACACCGCGATCATTTCTCCCTCCGGCGGTTCGATCGGCATCGGCTTTGCGGTGCCCTCGAAAACCGCCATGCCGGTAATCGATCAGCTCAAGCAGTTCGGCGAGACCCGGCGCGGCTGGCTCGGCGTGCGCATCCAGCAGGTGACCGACGAGATCGCGGAAAGCCTGAAGGTCGCTCCGCCGCGTGGTGCGCTGGTCGCCGGCGTCGACGACAAGGGGCCGGCCAAGCCTGCCGGTATCGAACCGGGCGACGTCATCGTCAAGTTCGACGGCAAGGACATCAAGGAAATGCGCGACTTGCCGCGCGTCGTCGCCGACACGCCGGTCGGCAAACAGGTGCCGGTGGTCGTCATCCGCAAGGGCAAGGAAGATACCAAGACGGTCACGCTCGGGCGGCTCGAGGACGGCGAGAAAGTCGCCGCGGCGGATCCGAAAGACAACGGCACAGGCGAGAAGCCCGTGGTGAAGAAGACGCTCGGGCTCGAGCTTGCCAACATATCCGATGATCTGCGCCGCCGTTACAAGATCAAGGACACAGTCAAGGGGGTCGTCATCACCGGAGTCGACGCGAACTCGGCCGCGGCCGATAAACGGCTCTCCCCCGGCGATGTCATCGTGGAGATCGCGCAGGAGGCGGTGGCGAGCACAGGCGACCTGCAGGCCAAGATCGACAAGCTCAAGAAGGACGGGCGCAAGTCGGCGCTGCTGCTTGTCGCCGGCGCCGACGGAGAACTGCGTTTCGTGGCGCTGAGCCTGCAGTGAAGCGCGCGAGGCCTTAGGCTCATCCCGCCAAAGCGGGGTCCACATGTGTGCCCCTGGAGGCGCGCTTGCGCGAGCATGCGCCACGCGTGGTTCGGTCTATCCGGCCTGCGGCGCGTCCTCCGTCACAAACTCCTCTCGCCGATAGCCCTGGGCGTAGAGAAGCGCGGTAAGGTCGCCGTAATCGACGCGCGCGGCTGCGGCCTTCGCCACGTTCGGCTTGGCGTGATAGGCGACGCCGAGCCCCGCCGCCTCGATCATGGCGATGTCGTTTGCGCCGTCCCCGGTCACGAGGGTCGCCAGTGGCGCGATGCCGAGCCGCCCCCGCAACTCGATCAGCGTGGCGAGCTTGGCCTCGCGCCCGAAGATCGGCTCCATGACCTCTCCAGTCAGCCGCCCGCCGGCATCGACCACGAGCGTGTTGGCGCGGTTCTCGTGAAAGCCGATCATGGGGGCGACGCGTTGCGTGAACAGCGTAAAGCCGCCGGTCACGAGGCAGGTATAGACTCCATTGCTGCGCATTGTGGCGACGAGCGTGCGTGCGCCCGGCGTGAGGCTGATCCGTTCGGCGATGACCTTGTCGGCGACCGATGCGGGCAAGCCTTTCAGCAGCGCCACCCGCTGGCGCAGCGCCGGCGCGAATTCGATCTCGCCGCGCATCGCGCGCTCGGTAATGGCAGCCACTTCGCGCTTGACCCCGACGTAATCCGCAAGCTCATCGATGCATTCCTGCCCTATCATGGTCGAGTCCATGTCGGCCAGAAAAAGCCGCTTGCGCCGGCTACTCGCGTCTTGCAGCAGCACGTCGATCGGCGCGCCGGCGAGGGCTCTGCGCACACATTCGGTCAGCGCGCGCTTGTCGTTTGCTTGGGTATTCTCCGCGCCGCCGGTAAAGGGAATATCGACGGCAATGCCGGGATTGAGCCAGATCGGCGTCTGCGCTGATGGCAGCGTGCGGCGGGCGCGCTCGACCGCATCGGCATCGAGCGAGCGCGCCGCGGGGTTCGAGATCAGCGTCGCAACACAGGCCATGCAATGACAGAGCGGGTACCCAAGCGGGCCGTGCTTATCGCAGGAGCGACCGCGAGCGGCAAGTCGGCGCTGGCGCTGGAATTGGCCGAGGCGCTCGGCGGCATGATCATCAATGCCGATGCGATGCAGATCTATCGAGACCTGCGCATCGTCACCGCTCGTCCGACGCCGGCCGAGGAGGCGCGCGCACCCCATCTCCTCTACGGCCACGTGGACGCCGCCGAGAACTACTCGGTCGGGCGCTGGTGCGTCGATGCGAGCGCCGCGCTCGCAGCGGTCGAGCGGGCAGGGCGCTTGCCCATCTTCGTCGGGGGCACTGGTCTCTATTTCAAGGCCCTGACCCGCGGGCTCGCCGCCGTCCCGCCGATCCCGTCCCAGATCCGCTCGGCGGTGAGGGAGCGGCTCAAGCGCGAGGGCATCGCCGCGCTTTACGCCGAACTCAGTGCCCGCGACGGCACGACCGCGCGCCGCGTCATGGCGGCAGACCGTGCCCGCGTCACCCGCGCGCTCGAGGTTGTTCTAGCGACCGGCCGTTCGCTCACGGATTGGCACACGCAGGGCATGAAGCCCGCCCTCGATCCGCAGCTCGCGGTCAAGGTCTTCCTCGATCTCGATCGGGCGGAACTGTACCGCCGGATCGATCGCCGTTTCGACGCGATGTTGGCCTCCGGCGTGCTCGAGGAGGTGCGCGCGCTCGCAGAGCGTGGTCTAGACACCGCGCTCCCCGCCATGAAAGCGCATGGGGTGCCCTGGCTGATCCGGCACCTCAAGGGTGAGATCGATTTGGCGGCGGCGGTGGACGCGGCAAAGCGCGACACTCGCCGTTACACCAAGCGGCAGGCGACCTGGTTTCGCCATCAATTGCCGGATTGGACCTGGATCGCGCCTGAGACGGCGCTCGGCGAGATCCGGCGCGCGCTCGGCCGCTGACGCGGACGCTTTTGTCGCCACAAGCCGATGCCGGCCACGACGAGTCCGGCGGCGAGCACCCACCACGCCGGTCGCACTTCCATGTCGAGGTCGAAATGCGCGAGCAGGAGGCGCCGCGCATCGACGCCGCTCGTGAGCAGGTAGAGCATTGCTTCACCGACCGCCGTCACCACCGCTGTGCCAGCGGCAAGAAACACGAGATGAACGGGACTCACCTCGCGATTGCGCCGGTAGAGCGCGCGGTACGCAAGCAGCCAGATCACGAAACCCGCCATTAGCACCGGCTCGTAGGTGTTGAGCTTCGACTGCATGAAAAAATGCACCGAAGCGAGCACCGCGATGGCGTAAACGAAGCGGTGAAGCGTGTGCCAACGCCCGGAGCCCAATCGGCTGATCGCTGCGTCCGTGGAGGTTGAGGCAAGCGCGATCAGGCCGGCCAACCCGATCGCGCTGATCGTGAGATAGATGCGCACCACGATCTCGCTGGCCACTTTGAGAATGTCGAAATGTTGATCGAGGACATAGAGGGAAAAGTGCAGGACGGCGTAGCTTGCCGAAGCAACTCCGAGCGTGCGCCTGGCGAGAATAAGGCGTGGATAGCTGAAGATGCGCTGCGCGGGCGTGACCGCGAGCGTGATCAGCAGGAACCGCAGCGCCCAATCGCCGGCTTGGTGGATGGCCTCGGTGACTGGCCGGGCGCCGAGCTCGTCGTCGGCCGCCTGATAGGCGAGCCACAGCGCCGGCAGGATGGCCGCCACGAAGGCGACGATCTTCACCGGCGACCAGCGCCCGGATTGCTCGCGAAGGAATGGCATCAGGCCCGCTCCAGCATCGACGCAAGACTATAAAGCTATGC
>WNFO01001559.1_pt1 | contig 21410 bp, 11 predicted proteins | sample 5400251 | NCBI WGS metagenome assembly WNFO01 (sample SAMN13153354, study PRJNA577476) | soil metagenome | isolation source: 100 cm saprolite under Madrone tree | place: USA:California | collected 2016-06-14
GCTTCCTCCACCACCAGGTCCACCGATACCGGAGGTGCCGCCTCCTCCTCTGCCCCCGGGTCCACCGCTACCGCCCTTGCCGTCGCCGCCGCCAGGACCGCCTGCACCCGGTCCGCCGCCCAATCCACCGCCCGGTCCGCCGCCAGTTCCACTGCCTGTCGCCGTGCCGGGTTTGCCAGCTTCCCACAAACTTCCGCCGCCACCCGTGCCGCCGCTCCAGCTTGCGCCGCCGCTTGTCCCGCCGCCCCCTCCGCCGCCACCGGGACCAAATCCCAGGCCGCCTCCGCCGCCGCTTCCTCCGCGATTACTTTCCGCGGCCAGAATTAGCTGCAACAATTTTTGTGGGTCCTCAAATATTTCGCGGAACTTGTCTCCCTGTGCGCCCAGCACTTTCGACGTCAATTGCGCCGCAACTTTTATTCCCGCCACCGAACTGTCTTCCGCCACGAATCGAATTTCATTGATGCGAATGCTCGGGTCACCGGCCATCGCGGTTTTCAATTGTTCGGCAAGTGAACTTGGCTTGGCATTTCCGCTCGGGAAGGCGCGCGCAAATCGCGCGAATTGCGGTTGGGTAAGATTTGGTGCGAAGTGAATACTTGCGATACCGGAAGAAGTCAGAAGTTGCGCGAAACTTTTCTCCGCCGCCGCGGCTCCCAGCGGCACTCCATCCAGCAGGATCTGGTTTCCCGAAGCGCCCAGCAGCAGTCCTGTATCGCGGCTTTCTTGAAGCGCAGCGTGCAATTCTTTCCACGCCGTTTCAAACTGCGCCATCGTCCGCACGTGCCCGAATTCATACAACCGCGCAAATTTCAGCAGAATGTTCAAGCTGCGAACAAAGGCACGGGCCGACTGTCGGGTATCTCCAGCCATTTCTGCTGATTTCCCTCGGTGAAACCTTACTCCTACACTAGGCTGCCTCTCCACAGGAAACAAGCCTTCCAGCGTTTCATGTCTCTATCTGACTAATAGAAGTATCGTCTCCGATACATTGCTTCATTGTCTGCCTCCCATGTTGCTCTTCTGCCTGTCTCATCAGTACAATCTCTCCTGGCCTGTTCGATTAGCGCCCATCCCGGCTCCCTTCCTGGGCTACGTGGGTTCTTAAAGGCCCTCTAATAAAATGGCTGCTCACCAAACTCCGGCCCATTTGAAAGCGGAGATGCCCCAGATTCCGGGCGTCGCAGGCCCGCGCAAGCCCGCCCCGAACCCCATGCTTCCTCTCATCATCGGCCTCGTGGTCATTGGCATCATCTTACTCTTTGCGGTTCGTTGGCTGTCTCGAAACAAGGTAATCGAACCTGCTCGCGCGGAGCAAGCTCCCCAACTGGAAATTCCTCCGCCGCCGCCGGACCCGGCATCCCTACTGCCCCACGCCACTGAATCCGACCCGGTGATTGCAACTGTCGCTAACCTTTCCAAGCCTTGGGCCTCAGCGGACTTTTTCGTCCGCAATCGCCTGACCGGTGAAAATATTCCTGCGACGATTGTCCGCCTGCCCTCCGGCTCTCCCGCTCTTCCCACGGGCTACTGGGCTTTCTCGCGTAAAGCTCCGTATGGCTCCTGCCAACTCGAATACATCGCCGACCTGAAAAGGCTTCGCGAGGACTACGGCTTCTCCCGCGCCAATCATCCCCTCGTCGGCAATCCTTGCAGCCGCACTCTCTACGATCCTCTCAAGACTTCCAATCTTCCCGGAGACGTCTGGATGCGCGGCGGCATTGTTCAGGGCAGCGACATCCGCCCGCCCTTCGGCGTCGAAATCAAAATCCAGAGCAAACAAATCCTCGCCATGCGTTCTGAATAATTCCATTCCCGTTTAGTTCGACCAGCGTCTGGCGTTTCTTCTCGTTCGCTAAAAACGCGCAGATGTTTCGTTACTTTGTTACTTCTTTACCTCCTTCCTTGATTTGTTCTTCTTCAAAAGCAAATCGGGCAAGCCCTCTTTTGAGAGCCTGCCCGATTCTGCTTCATTTGCGTTTGCCGTTTCGTTAAAACGTTAACTGCAACTGCATCTGCAAAACACGTGGCGCGGAAATGGTTCGAGTACTCTGCCCGAACCGGCTGTCGTTAATGTTGAGATTGGCGGTTCCGGTGAGAGCGTCCAGAGGCGCCGCAAACACCGGATGGTTCGTTAAATTGAACGCATCCGTCCGGAAGTTCAGTTTCACCTTCTCCGTGACGTGGAAATCCTTCGACGCCGTCATATTCCAGACGAAATACGGCGGAGCATTGAAGGCATACTGCTGCAAATTACCCACTTCTCCGGGTTGCGGGTTGCAGAAGCCTCCAGGAACCGCTGGCGTGCAGCCGCCAAGTTGCGGCGCGGATGGCGCACCCGTACCATCCGGGCTGATCAACTTCGGATTGATCAGGTAGACCACGCCATTCGCTGTCTTGAATGTGCCGAGGTCCCCGCTGATCTGCTGATGCGTGAGTGTTGCGACGGCGGTGTTCGCAACCGACCGGAAGCCGCTCCGGTTGAATGTCGCGAACTGCGATACGATCGAGAACGGCGAGCCGCTCTGCCAGATGAAGATCGAGCCCGTCTGCCATCCGTTAACGAGCAATCCAAGCGCACGGCCGGGCGAGTTGAACAACCGGTGGCCTTTCCCGATTGGCAGTTCATAGGTGAAGTTTGCCTTGAACGCATGCGTCAAGTCGAACGGTGCGCGCGAACGTTCCAGCTGTGGCCGCGCGTTGTCCTGCAAGGGCAGGAACCTGCTTTGGTCGTTATTGTTCGAGGGGCCGTAGTCTGTCATCACCTTGCTGAAGGTGTAGTTCGCCTGGAAGTACAATCCCCGGCTGAAGCGTCTCCGCACTTCCACAATTCCCGCGTTGTAATTCGAGAATGACGTGTTCTTCAGAAGATCGCCGCCCATGATGTACGGGTTCGGAAAACCGTTCAGGATATTGGTAGTGGGTCCCGGAACGCCGAACCCGGAGAAGAATTCATCCGCCTGATAGTTCGCCATCAACGAGCCAACCTGCCCTTGATAGATAAGGTTGGTGAATGGCGTGAAATCGATGAACCCCGGCCCTGCGCCAAACTGAACTCCTGGCAACAAAGGGAAAATGGTGAGCGGCTGGCTTCCACTCACCGCAGGGTTGAAGTCAGGACTGAATCCTTGGTTCTGGGCAATCGACAGGAACAGGTTCGAGCGCGCCGTGTTGAAATCTTGGAGGAAGGTGTTCGTCGGACACGGAGTGGGGGCAATGTTGGCGCAGTTCACCGTGGCGTTCAGATTTAGCTGGTTCACGTCAATCGCACGGAACAACCCGACGCCGTGGTTGCCCACGTAACTCACTTGCAAAGAAGTGTTCCACCCGATGTCCCGCTGAATGCTCAGGTTCCATTGCTGCACTTGGGGCGGCTTCAGGTGTGGGTCGATTCCGTACCCCGCCAGGTTTCCTATGAATCCAGTGGTAAGCGTTGCATTTAAGGCGTTCGTTGCAAAATCGATGGGAATCTGGAATGGAGGTGGCTGTACAACATTTGCCCCCATCGGATTGGAAACCGTCTGACCCGCGAGCGGTGAGTTCGCCGGCGACACGCCCAAACCGGTGTTTCCTGCCGCCGCATTGTCGGCTGCGGTGAAGAATTCATCATTCACGTAGTTGATGCTGAAGCCGGCGCGAATTGCGGTCTTGCCGTTCCCAAATGGATCCCAGGCAACCCCGATATTCGGCGAAAACGCCTTCCAGTAGCCTCCGTAAAGTCCACGCGGGCTGTTTCCGCCGGCAAAATTAATCGTCGCGTTCCCCTGCAGCACTTGATTGATGTTCGACCCCGCGGGCACTTCCGGTAACAGCACCAACCCATCTTTCTCGCCGACAGGGCCGTAGTAGTCCCAACGCAACCCGTAAGTCACAGTCAATCTCGGATTGACTCTCCAGGTGTCCCCGGCGTAAATCCCAAACTGGTTTTGCCTGAAATTACGGTTCTGGGGTGCACTCTGGTAACCCGACGTCTGACTCGTCGAATTGAACGTCTGAGTTACCGAACTCAGAATGCCGGCGACGCTCGTCAGCAACTCACTCGCATTGGTAAAGTCGTTCGTCGACATCTGGTTATAAGTACCTGGGTTGGGGAACGGAACATCCCCCTGCCCGAATGCGTCAGGGTTCGCAAAACTGAATCCCACGAGGTACTCCGGGAGAATACCCGCCGAGCTTGTCGTAAAGATCGTGATTCTGGAGACCGAACCGCCAAACTTGATGGTGTGATTTCCCTTCGTGAAGCTCGCGTTGTCCAAGCCGGTCCAAGTTCTGGTATTGCGCCCCTGGGGTTGGAAATTGGGATCAGGCAGTGTGAACGGCACTAAAGTCGCACCCGATGCCGGATCAGTTTGATTCACGATGTAACTCCCGAATTTCTGGTTGGTGGTGAAAAATCCGGGAGCCAGGTTGAAGCCGAATCGCGCTTCGTTCGTGATCGTTCCGCTCGGACTCCACCGCCATCCCAGTGATAGAAACTTCTCTTTGCCGTTGCTGCTCACCAGGGGAACCGTGTCAAACGACGTATCAATATCCGGACGATCAGTGATATCCCGGTTCCACGCCCAGGTTCCGGTGATCGTGTTGTGCTGGTTCAGGTTGTAGTCCACGCGGAATCCATAGTTGTCTCTCGTGTCGTTGCTTCTCGCATTCAATTGATAGCCGAGCAGATTCACGCCGTCGCCCAGGCGGGGGTTGTTGGCGAGCGCAGCGGGGACTCGTTGGATTAGCGCCAGCATTGCAGGATCGACGTCGTAATTGAAGGCCGTCCCAGAATTGGCCCCACTGTTCGCCGTGAAGTTCAGCAGGTTTACCGTCGTCGCTCCGGCTGGATCCGGGTTGCCGTTCCCGTCCACCGGAGTAAAACGAAACGGCAGGGTCGGATTCGCGCTCGTCAGCGCGTTGAGAATGGCCGGGCTGATCACCGTCGTGTTGTTCACGGCCTGTTGCCGCAATCTCAGCAACTCGTACCAGCCGTAGATAAAAAGTTTGTCCTTCAGGATAGGTCCGCCAAGATTGCCGCCGCCCTGATTCCTTAGAAGATTCGGCGTAGGAGCTCCGCTCGCGTCATTGAACCAGTCGTTGGCCGCCCAGGCATTTGTGCGGTAGTTCCAGAAGCCTTGGCCGTGCCAGTTGTTCGTTCCCTTCGGGGTGATAATGCTGACTTGGGACGCTCCTCCGCCGTTGTCAACCCCCGCGTTTTGATTGATGACCGTGAACTCTTGCGCCTGGCTGCTGAATGGCTGATTCGGGCTGAAATCCAGCGCGTTTTCACGAATGAAATTGTCCTGGATGTTGATGCCGTCCAGCGTGAGATTCGAAAAGGTCGATCGTTGTCCGTCGATCACCGTGTCGGTCGGTCCGCTTCCGTTCGACGGCCCGCTGGAATTAACTCCCGCTTGTAGCCCCAATAGATTTAATGGGTTCCGGTCGAGGATGGGCAACGCCTCAATTTGTTTCTTTTCCACCGTGCTGGACACTTCCGTGTCCGTTGTATTTACCACTTCCGCGCCGGCCTCAACCGTGATCGATTCCCTTGCTGGTCCCACTTCCAGCTTAATCGGCGGAACGGAATAAATCGAAGCCGCATCGAGCTTGATATCCGCGATTACCGATTCCCGGAAATTCGGCGTCGTGACCGAAACCCGATATAAGCCCGCGTCAATGCGGGCAAACTGGTATCCGCCAGTCGAACTCGTCACGGTTGTGTAAACGTAGTTCGTTCCCTGGTTGGTCAGCGTCACGCTCGCGCCTTCCACAGGCAATCCCTGCGGATCCAGAACCGTTCCCACGATTGACGCTGTCGGCGTCTGCGCGGACACTGGGCTGCCAAGGGCCAGCCCCCCGATCAATGCAACCACCCACACCACCCAATACACCTTCGTTTTCCTGCGGAAGTCCATTCGTCCTCCTTAATCCAAGAGAAATTTTGCTGTGGCCTGATTGCTTTGTTTGGGCGGAACCATTTTCAGCCTGGTTTCGAGTTACCAGACTGAGTTTGGGAGAATTTCGTATCGCCCGGAGTCATTCCCTGAGCGGAGAGAAATCACCAGCGATATACAGCGCTATGAGGACGATAGGTGCAATCAATTTTCCAATCAAGATTTCTTTTCAAACGCTGTTTCCAATTTAACAGTCCTTATTTCAACGCATTACAATCCGCTCCGAATTCAACTCCTCATTTCCAAACCTTCCGCTCTACGCTTATCCGTATCCCCTCCGTAATTATGGAGATTGCCTGCCGCACATTCATTCAGCTGGCAAGGCTCAACTCCCACTATTTCTCTCCATCCAGCTCGCCGTCCCGCAGCAAACCTTCTCCATTGTGCTTGGGTCATTGTCCGGGTCGCTTCTCATTCGATTCCTTTGAGGAGCCCGACCCTCTCGAGAAAGGTGGGAGGGTGAGGGTCCCGATGAGCTTCGCCTTCCTGGACTCTCAGCGCTAACCTTATCGTTCAATCTGAGAAGCCCTTGATCGGATTCACGGCAAAGGCCCGGTTTTCACTTGGTTCCGGCGTGTTGGCCGCTCTCTCAGTTCAAGACTCAACAGAGTTATCGTGAATTCGCTGCCACTAAGCTCTCCCGTGAGAGCGATCCCTGTGTGGTGATCTATTAAAAACCATAGTCTTCTACCAAAAACTGCGTTGGGAATGATCAGAACGATGACCATCTCTCATAACCTGCTGATAATGTTACACCTAAAATACATACTCCTTCTGGTAACTCAATTGCACAAAATCGGCCAACTACGGTTGCCTGTTTGGACTTTGCATTAACCACAAACATCTAGGGATAAGTCTGTCTCGGCAGGCCTCCGTGAGCACTCGACCCCTAACCTCAGTAGGGGTGTCCTCCAGGAGGGGAAATGCAATTCATGAACAAGTTAGTGGTGGCTTGTTTGTTGCTTTCGCTGTTGATCCCAGTGTCTCTCTTTGCACAAGGCGGTTCGACCGGGGCTATAACCGGCACCGTGACCGATGAGAAGGGGGGGATTGTTGCGGGAGCCAAAATCACTGTAACCAACGTCGAAACAGGGGTTGAAGAACGCGAAATCACCTCTTCAGGAGCAGGAGTTTTCAACATTGCCTTGCTCCGGCCCGGATACTATCGAATTGAGGTCACAGCTCAGGGCTTCGCCAGATTCGTGGCCGAAAAGGTTGTCGTCCGCGTCACCGAAACATCGAGCATCATTGTCACCCTCAAGATCGGCCAAATTTCTGAAACCGTCACCGTGACCGAAGTGTTAGTCCCCGTGGAGCTTACATCTGCCGCCACCGGCCAAACCATCTCCTCGTACACCGTCAACAACTTGCCTCTCGCTACGGGCAATTACTTCACACTTCTTACTCTCTCTGCTGGCGCGAACACGGAACTTTTCAACGCCACCGCTCTTGGCCGCGGCGCCGTCACGATAAACGTGAATGGTCAGCGCCCGGTCAACAATAACGTCGAGCTCGAAGGTATCAACACCAACGACGTCAATCTCCCCATACTTGACAACGTTCCACTGCCCAACCGCTACGGCATCGAAGAATTCAAGGCCCAGACTTCGCTTTATGACGCCTCGCAGGGCCGCAACGGCGGCGGCAATATCCAGGCCAACCTTAAATCGGGCACCAACGGCTACCACGGCAGCGCCTGGGAATTTTTCCGGAACGACGTCCTGAACGCCAACGATTGGTTCTTGAATGGCGGCGGCGTTCCCCGACCAGTCCTCCGGCAAAACCAGTTTGGCGCTGGCTTGGGCGGTAAAGTGCCTTTGGTCAAGGACCTCTTCTTCTTCATGGACTATCAGGGGACGCGCGCCACCTCCGGCATTTCTACCGGCACGTTCTTCTCCACCAGGATTCCCGTTCTCCCTGCCACTCGCGACGCGGCCACCCTTGCCACGGCATTCCTCGGAAACACAACCTACACCGCCGCAGATATCGACCCGTCTGCCTTGAAGTTTCTGAACTTGCCAGCCTCCAAGTGCCCCGGATTCAATGACGGCACTTTCTGCATTCCATCCCTTGCGGGAACTCCCGGACTTACGATCGATCCCAAGACGGGTCTACCCACCGCCGTCAATCTCGCCCGCGTTACGGCTTCATCTATCGGCCGTTTCAATGACGATCAATTCATCACCAGCGTTGACAAGCAGATTGGCTTGAAGGACAAGCTTTCCGGCAGAGCCTTTTTCTCCAACAATGCCACACTGAACCCGTTCGGAACCGCTTCGAGTCTACCCTTTGCCAAACTGTTTCCGGGATCGAACCGCTTCATCAAGGCAGGTTGGAACCATACGTTGTCCCCGAACGTGGTTAATGAAATGCGCATGGGATTCAACCACTTCTTCTTTGGTCAGTCCCCCACCGAGCCGATCCTCTTGACGGACATCGGGGCAACGCGAGGCAACTCTGCGCAATATCCCGCTGCCTACCGATTGAATGTGTCAGGGGGAGGCCCCTTCTCGATCGGTACCGGCGTTAACGACAACCGCGGCGGCCATTTCAACACATTCTACGAGGGCGACGACCTTTCGATTACCAAAGGCAAGCATCTGATTCGAATTGGCTTCGAAGGCAGCCAGTACCAATTGAACCGCTTTAACAACTTTGCCCAACGCGGCAGCGTTACTTTCTCGAACACGAAAGCCAATGCTTTCCAGACCGGCGATCCTGCCTTGTTCGGCTTCCAGAATTTCCTCCTGGGGCATATCACGACAACCCAGGCTAGTGCTGGATTTACCTCTTTCCATTTCCGGGCCGCTGATTATGCTGCCTACGTCAACGATGACTACAAAATACTTCCCCATTTGACGTTGAGTTTGGGCTTGCGCTGGGAAGGTCTCAGCACTGCCCACGAGAAACAAAACTTCCTTTCCAACTTCGCTGGAAACGACGATGGAACCCCCGGACCGCTCACGATCGTCCATCCGGCGGGTACACCTCGCGTCGGGACGCCCGGAGTTACCGATTGCACGCTGGATAGCTGTTTCAGCTACAAGAACTTCGCCCCGCGCATCGGCTTTGCCTGGGATGTCCTCGGCGATCAGAAAACGGTTTTGCGCGGCGGCTACGGCGTATATTACCAGCGCGTCTCCAACCAGTCCTTGTTACAGACGTCCGGCGGTTTGCCCTTTTCCGAATCCATCAGCGCCAAGCCCTTCACGGTAACCCCCCAGAATCCTTTCCCGTCTCTGCTTCCGCTCTCGGACTTTCCATTGCCAAATGACCAGATCGTGCCAACCCTGCTTGCATTTGACGGCACCACCGGTGCACCCATCTTCTCAAACGTTCCCGGCAATGCTGCTGGTGCTCCGCTGCAGGGTTTCTACTTCTTCCCTCAGCGTAACTTCCATCCGCCTTACTCCGAGGCCTGGAACCTGACGGTCCAGCGCGAACTCGTAAAGAATTGGGTACTGGAACTTGGTTATGTCGGAACCCATGGCGTTTCCTTAATTGGTACGGGCTCGCCCGTAAACCCCGGCCAGATCTGCACCGCCGCCAGCCCATGTGTCATCCCTGCCCGACTGGGCAGTGGTGTCGCGGTCCCGGCGGGAACCCCATTCGTTACCAAGAATGCCGATGGTTCGATCGACATCACCGGCAGCACCGGCGATAACCTGGATGCCCGCGTACCGGTCAACTTCCTTGGCCTGGCCAACTCCCGCGGCTTCTTCCAGACTCAATCCGGCAATTCTATCTATCACTCTTTGCAAGCCACCTTGCGCCACCAGTTCTCGGCTGGACTCTATTTCCAGGCCGCCTACACCTACTCCAAGACCATCGACAATAGTTCTGGTTCATCGTTCTCCGATGAGCTAAACGGATTGTTCGGCTTTGGCGATTACTTGAACCAGCACAGACAGCGTGGCGTTGCGGACTTTGACCGGACGCACCGCTTCGTCACCAGCTTCAATTACGAACTTCCCTTCGCCAAAATGTTGCACATCGACGATCACGGATTTGGGAGGGCTGCCAATGGCTGGGAGGTGGACGGCGTGGTGACATTCCAATCAGGATCTCCTTACACCATCATCGACTCCAGCGCCAACAACCTCGAAGACACAGACGGCATCAATGCGCTTAACTTCGCCACCTTGGCACCGGGCAGGACCTTGCACAGCGCACTGACACACGGTAGCACTCAGAGCCGGGTGACGAACGGGTTCATTGACTTCACCGCTTTTATACCGGGCGGCATTTGCGTGGATAGCCAGAATTCCCCGGTCCCTTGCCAAGTCCCTGATCCCACGGACCCGACGAAAATGATTCACAATCCTCTATCTCCTGGGAGCGCCATCGGCAATGTTGGCAGGAACACTTTCCGCGGTCCCTTCCAGCAGAACTGGGACCTCTCCATACAGAAGCGGACGCGCATTACCGAGCGTGTTTCACTCAACTTCCGGACTGACTTCTTCAACGCTTTCAACCATCCGTCCTTCCAGGGCCCCCAGGCTCAGGGTGGATCACAGGGGAACTATGGAATAGTTGATGTGGGCGTCGGTGACAGCACAGGCTTCGCGACTGTTACCAGCCCACGTATCGTCCAGTTTTCACTTGCTCTCAGCTTCTAACCCTGCGAATTCGCAGGCTCAAGGGCGCCCTTTCGCAAGGGCGCCCTTCCTATTTTCACCCCGTCTCGCGTCGAGCACCCGGCACGCTGCGCTCCGTCAGAACGATTTGCGGCATCCGAGAGAGCATTCCGGACAGAACACCGAAACGCGGTCGCGATTTCCAAGAATCCAAGTTCCCCTGTCCCCCTTGTCCCGTTCGCGCCACTCACCGATTTGCCTTCTCTCTTTATTCCGCGCTAAATTTGTGAGAGCAATTGGACGCCAAGCGCATCTAACTTGTCGCAGGCACAGCTGCCAAAGTCCTGGCATAACCGCGCAACCAATTGTCCCCAGTCCCGCGTCTCACAAGTTAACGGAGGCTCTATGCTTCGACGAAAGTTACTTCTCTCCACTCTCTCTCTCTCACTGCTCCTTGCTTTCGCCTGCAACAAGCCCAGCGACGACGCGGTCACCACCAGCATCAAGGCCAAGCTTTATTCCGATCCGCTGCTCAAGTCCGTCTCGGTCGACGTCATAGCCAAGGACGGCATCGTAACTCTTACCGGCCAGGTGCCCGATGACGCGGCTCGCCTCGCCGCGGAGCATATTGCGGCCGCGACTCCCGGAGTGAAAACCGTTGTGGATCAAACCACGATGGCTCCTCCGCCTCCTGCAGCCACGGCGGAAAATCTCGCCCCTGCTCCTTCAGCGCCTCCCGCACGTCCAGCAAGACCTGCGCGAACTCCCCGCAAGCCGGCTCCGCCCGCGCCCGTCGCCGCTCCCGCTCCAACACCCGCTCCAACTCAGAGTGCGGATGCCACTCCGGGTCCGCTTCATGACCCAGCGCCAGAAAAACCCTCGGCTCCCGCGCCGCCGCCTCCGCCTCCTCCGCCGCAGCCCATCACCGTCACCATTCCGGAAGGCACTATCGTGACCGTGCGCACCATTGATTCCATCGACTCCAAAGTCAACAGCACCGGCCAGACTTTCCGCGCTTCTCTCGACGCGCCGATTGTCGTTGGCGACCGAATTGTTATCCCCAAGGGCCTTAACGTAAATCTCAAACTAATTGACGCCAGCTCCGCGGGAAAATTCAAGGGCCGCAGCGAGCTCACCGTTTCGCTCGACAACTTCACTTATCAAGGCAGGACGTATCAGGTGGCGAGCAGTGACGTGCAAGAGAAAGGCGGCTCGCGCGGCAAGCGCTCCGCCGAAGTCATCGGGGGTGGCGCGGTGCTCGGCGCCATCATCGGCGGCCTTGCCGGAGGCGGCAAAGGAGCCGCAATCGGTGCGGGAGTCGGCGCGGGCAGCGGCACCGCCGTGCAAGCCCTGACCCACGGCCAGCAAGTAAAAATCCCGTCCGAAACTCGCCTCGACTTCACTCTGCACGATTCCTTGAACGTAACTTATTTCCCAAAGAAATCTTCCAGCGCAAGCCAAGCCGCGCTTTCGCAGCCACAATCCAATTCCGCACAGGACGCGCCGCCATCCCAACCAACCAGCACCGATCAACCGCCCCAACAATAATTTCCGGCGCCAATCTTTAGCATTCTTCTCCAAGCCCCGAGGCCAAAACCTCGGGGCTCTTATTTGGAGTGCGGGATGTGCGAAGGAGCTCAACCCAACCTCCTCAACAAAATTCCCCGACGCATACCGAACTTCTCCTCTTCTTTTGCGCCTCTGCTTCCTTACCTCTTTACTTCTTTTCCTTCTTCTCTCATCCTCATATCCCATGACTCCCATCTCTCGCCGCAATTTCCTCCATTCCACCGCGGCTGCGTCCGCGGCAGCTCTCACTCCGCCTCTTCCGCAAACGCAAACCCCTCCCGCTTTCTCCACCCTCAAACCACTCGGCGATCGCGTTCATCCAATCACCCCCGACGAATTCCACGCCCGCCTCCTCCGCGCGCAATCCTTGATGTCCCGATCCAATCCTGCCTTCGACGCCATCCTCGTCGGCCCTGGCACCTCCCTCTACTACTTCACCGGCATCCGCTGGTGGCTAAGCGAACGCCTCCTCGCTCTCATCATTCCGCGCACCGGCCAGCCCATCCTCATCTCTCCCGCGTTCGAAGAAGCCCGCATGCGCGAATCCCTCCTCTACTCCGCCGAAGTCCGCGCCTGGCAAGAAGACGAAAGCCCCTCCCAACTAATCGCCACGTCGCTAGCCGACCGCGGCCTCCGCACAGGCCGTGTCGGGATCGAAGAGCGTCTCCCCTTCACCTTCTTCGATCACATCCGCGCCGCGGCGCCGACGTACGATTTCGTCTCCGCCGATCCCATCACCATCGCCTGCCGCTCCGTAAAATCCGCGCACGAACTCGAACTGATGCGGCTCGCCTGCGAAGCCACCTGCGACGTCTACCGCGCTGTTTTTGCAAATTTGAAAGAAGGAATGACGCAGGAGCAGGTCAGCGAACTGGTCGTGGCCGGTTATGCGAAGATGCATTTGCGCGGCGATGCGCTTGTTCTCTTCGGCGCCTCGGCCGCACTTCCGCACGGCAGCAAGCAACTGCGCACACTAAAGGAAGGCGATGTTGTGTTGATTGATGACGGCTGCACCGTCGAAGGTTACTGCTCCGACGTCACGCGCACCGGCATCTTCGGCAAGCCCAACGAAAAAATTCAGCACGCGTTCGAAACCGTTCGCAAGGCCCAGGACGCCGCACTCGACGCCGCCCGCGCTGGGAAATTCTCCGGCTCAGTAGACGATGCTGCCCGCGCCGTCATCACTTCCGCTGGTTACGGCCCTAGCTACAAATTCTTCGCTCATCGTCTCGGCCACGGCATCGGCCTCGACATCCACGAACATCCCTATCTAGTCCACGCCAGCAATACCGTCCTCGAACCCGGCATGACCTTCTCCAACGAACCCGGCATCTACGTCCCCAACGAATTCGGTGTCCGCTGCGAAGACGTCATGGCCATCACCACCGAAGGCCCCGCTCAACTTCTGACGCCCGGCTTCCAGCTTTCATTGGAGAAGCCACTCGGTTGACTTTGGAGGCTGAACGGCGGTGGGGCTTCTCACCAAGCGTCGAAATGCGGCTCAGTTCGGTGTCGCGCCGCTCAATCGTGTTATCGCTTTATGTGCGCGGTCCACGTCACGACCGTTGGCATCTTCTTGCAGATAGAGTCGGTATTCTTCCAGGGCCTCAGACGGCGATTGCTTTTCTTCCAGAGCGCGGGCAGCAACAATGTGTACGCTGGCAAGACCGTCATGCTTAACTGAGTGTGCTTTGCGCGCGTGGGTGATCGCGTCATCAAATTTTTGCAATTGCAGTTCAGCATAGGCAGCGTAGGCCAAGGCCCAGCCATTCAAGGGATCAGCGGAGAGTGAACGAGTCAGCAGATTGTCCATCTCGTCAAATTTGCGCTCGCTGAGAGAGAGTCTTGCAAGATTGCGGTACGCAGCTGCGAAATTGTCGTTGAGCCGAATGGCCTTCTCGAAGGCCGAACGCGCGCCCTTGACATCTCCGTTGCTCGCCAGTGCCTGCCCTAAGCCGTTGTATGCGAGATCATAGTCCGGGTATAGCGCGATCGCCGACTGGAAGTGTTTTGTCGCTTCCGGCCAGTCTTTCTTGTCCCCCGCCTCCTTGCCCTTCTGAAACTCCTTTTCCGCTTTGTTGGGCACCTTTAAGCGATTGGCGGCGACTGAACTGAGATCGGTCGGCAGTCCAGCTGTTGGAGCTCCAGAAGGATTAGACCTCACAATAACATTTACATTCTTGCGGAACTCCATGGCCCCGATATCCAGCTGTTCTTCATATTCCTTGATTCCGGGACCGTAAATTCGAAGTCGCTTTGTCGTCTCCTGGCTGCCAGTTGTAATGACCTTCGCCTGGAATTGCACCATCCCGCCGCTATCCGTATGAGTCTCTTTCTCAAGGGTTCCAAAAGTGTCCAGAAGCTGCACCGTCAGGTTCGTGCCAGCCGGATTGTGCAACCCGTCGATGTAAACCCGGACCACTACCTGAACCGTCCCTATTTGCTGGGAATGTACACGGGTGGCCGCAGGAAATAACACGAACAGGGGGAACACAATTAGTCCCATAGCAATCGCGGAGGAAAGTCTCGGAAACTTCATGGTGGCCTCGTTCGTTCTGTAATGAACAGTTGCTACCCTTTTGGGGAACGACTGGACCTAGGAAAAGACCAAGTGACTCCAAAGTCTAGCGCAATCCGAAACCATACTCCCAAGTTTGTACCGCCACCCCTCCTCCGGACTGGGGTTGGCCCCACACCCTTCTCTAGCCTATGACAAACTGTAGATGCTTCTGGATTGTGGAGCAATCAACTACGCAAACTGTAACTTTATTGTAAATTTTCGTTGCCAACAAACAACTTAACCCTGACCTGTCCCTTAGGCCACTAACTTGCATTTCTCCCTGCCAAGTCGGTTTTACCCTTAAGGGGTTGCCCAGGTTCCACACAATTTAATTTCTTTCGACGCTGGTGCTTGCGGCCAACAACTGTGGGTCTAGTCTTCAGGAGGCTACATGTCTAGACGTGTGTCATGGCTTGGTGGTGTGTCTGCAGTTCTTCTAGTGTGTGCATTGGTTTTCACCATGTTGCCGGCCGCCTACGCCCAGGAAACAACGGGCGGCATTAAAGGATATGTGAAGGATAAGTCAGGCGCCTCAATTCCCAAGGCCGAAGTGGAACTGACCAGTACGGCCCTGATCGTTCCAAAGAAAGCGCAAGTAGACAACGCAGGGTATTTCTATTTCGCGGTGCTTCCACCGGGAAGTTACACTCTCTCCGTCACTGCTCCCGGTTTTCGCAGCTATAAGCAAGTCGGCATTCCAATGACGGCCGGCGCACTACCGACCATCGACATAAACTTGGAAATCGGCTCGGTGGCCGAAACTATTGAAGTTACCGGAACGGCTCCAATCGTTGATGTAACCACCAGCAAGGTGGCGGTTGCCATTACTTCTCAAGATATCGACACCCTTCCCCATGGGCGCTCCTATCAGTCGGTGATCGGGCTCGCCCCAGGGGCGCGTCAGGAACCGCTGCAAAGCTCCCGCACTGATCGGTTGCGCCAGGACGGATTCCAAATTGATGGTGCAAGCGACAGCGAGAATACCTACTTGGTCGAGGGAATGGACACCAGTAACGTCGAGCAAGGTGGAATCAAGCAGAATGTTATCTTCGAGTTCGTCCAGGAAGTTCAAGTTAAGACCGCTGGCAACGAAGCCGAGTACGGCGGTGCACTTGGTGGCGTCGTAAACGTCATCCAGAAGCGCGGCAGCAACCAGTGGCACGGCAGCCTGCTGGCCGTCTATCGGGGCGACAAGCTGGACGCGAATGATCAGTGCGCGACCACACCCCAGCCGAACACGGCCGTCGCGCCGACCGGACAACAACTCGCTTGCGGTCTGCGTTATGACCCCAGCACCTCGGCAAACACCAATCTGACTCTCGGGCCGGTCCTAGATCAGGGTGCAAACTATTACAAGCAGAAAAAAGACCAGTACACTACGATCGAGGCCGGGTATCAGATCGGAGGTCCGCTTTGGAAGGATAAGCTGTGGTTGTTCTCCAGCTACATTCCAACCATCGACCGGTACACGCGTACGGTCGTTTTTGCTGGTGCCAACGGTGCTGACCCACGTAGCTTTACACGCAGCTACACTGCGCACAACATGTTGAACCGCCTCGACTATCAGCCGTTCAGCAAACTGCACCTGAACGCTGCCTGGCAGTACGGTTACTCCAGAATTAAGGGAGCACTTCCCACATATCCGGATTCTGCGAGCGGTCAAGCAAATCCTATTGCCACCCAGGATCCAACGACCTTCCGGCCCGATACCGGCACGGTCCTCCCTAGCAATATCTTCAACTTTGGGGGTGACTGGACACCAAACTCACGGACGGTCATCTCCGCAAAATACGGCTACTTCTACTACAACACGGAAGACCGTGGATTGCCGCATGGGGTTCGGTATGTTTATCAAAACGTCCTCACACAATCCGCGCCACCACCCGCTGGGTGCGTGAACACAGATGGAACCCCATGTAAGGATCCCGGCACGAAATCGCCCGTCACGGGGGAATTCTTAATACCCGCCAATGCTCCCGCCAGTACTGTGGCCTTCGCACACCAGTCGGGTTTTGCCAGCATGACCAATAACCAGGCCACAGAATGGGATATCTATTCGCGTAAGTCATTTGCTACGGATGCTTCTTATTCCGTCAGCAAATGGGGCCAGCACAATTTCAAGGTTGGATATGCTTTTAATCGCCTGTACAACGACGTCTTTCAGGCGCGAAACGTTGCTTTGGTGAACCTGTTTTATGGCGATACCTTTGTTTCGCCCATTTCAGGTAGCCATGCATGCGATGCCATCGTCGCGCAGAACGGTGTCTGCGCAGGGACGGCGGGTTACTTTACCGTCCAGGATGGCGTCAACACCAACGGCATCGCCTCGAGCTACAACCACGGCATTTATGGACAGGATTCTTGGTCTGTTGGGCATGGTCTGACCTTGAATCTCGGCGTGCGCTTTGAGAAGGAATTCCTGCCGCCGTACCACACAAACAATCCGTCAGTAAGCTTCAGCTTTACGGACAAGGTGGCGCCACGCATCGGAGGCGCTTACGATCTGCTCCACAACGGCAAGGTCAAGATCTTTGCCAGCTACGGCAAGTTCTACGACATCATGAAGTATTCGTTGCCACGCGGCTCCTTTGGTGGAGACTACTGGCATGATTGCTTCTACACGATGGACATTGCACAGGTTAATTACACCACGATTACCCCGACCAATCCCGGGGGCCATTCCTGCGGGCCCGCTCTCGGTCCCACACCCGGCATTACAGTCGGGACGTTCATTGAGCAGAAGGACTGGCGAGCGGCCGCTGGCGGCTCTGCAGAGCCGGGCGTCGATCCTAATCTGAAGCCTATGTCACAGCACGAATTCATCGTGGGTTCGGACTGGGCCATTACTCCTAAGATGGGCTTCGAAATCCGCTATGCCCGCAAACGACTGGACCATGCCATCGACGATATGTCCCTGGACGATGGCGTTTACTACATTGGGAATCCGGGTCCCAACACGTACGCGGACCTGCTTCATCGGCCGCTTCCGCAGGTCGCCCTTATCAACAACGACCCCGCATTCCTCAACCCAATCTGCCCGACTTGCCCGCTCGCACCGCGCGCAGAGAGGCGTTACGATGGCTTGGAATCACGCCTAACCTACCGATCCTCGAAAATCGTCGGACTGGTTAGCTACACCTACAGCAAGCTCCGCGGCAACTATTCGGGTCTGACCGATACGGATGTCACCGACGCCAGTGGTGGCCGGCACAACGCCAACAACAACCGCTCCTTTGACCTTCCGGAGATGCAGTATACAACCACCGGAAAGGTTGTGGATGGGCCTCTCGGCACGGACCGTCCGCACGTTTTGAACATGAGCGGATCCTACCTCTTGAAATGGTTTGGGATGGAGACCAGCCTTGGCCTGATTCAAACGATTGCCCAAGGTACTCCGAAGTCAACCTGCATTCCAGTGGTTGATAGCACCTCATCCTGCCAGTTCTTTGACCAACGCGGCACCTGGGCTACCTTTAGTCAGGATCCCAATACGGGAATCTTCAGCCTCGACAAGGTCGCTGAACCTGTTTAACCAGCATGCAATCATGGCCTACAATCCCAACCCGTTCGGCCGCAACAACCAGTGGCTGACGTTTGCTTCCAACGCAAACGCCCTTGGAACGGATGTCCAAAAGTTCCTGACCGGGTATGACGTCGCCGCCGAAGCAAATGCTCAATCGACTTCCAAGCAGGAGATGCTCCTCAACAGTCGCTATGGCTTGCCGTTCTTGTACCAAAGTGCGCGTACCTTGCGGCTCGGTGTTCGCTTCACCTTCTAATAGAACCTTAACCTTCAACCAAAAAGGGCCGGTCCCTGACCGGCCCTTTTTATTTCTCCTCCGTCCGCGCTCGTACAAACTCCACCACTCGCTCTTCCGCCCAAAACCTTTCCGCACCCTCCCATCGCGAAATAAACCCGCAATGCCCTCCATGCTCTGGCGCCACAAACTTCACCCGCGCATTCTTCGCTACATCCGTCTTCAGAAACGCCCCATACGGCACAAACGGATCATCCTTCGCCGTAATCATCAGCATCGGCACGCTCACCCGCCGGACCACGCTCTTCGCTCCCGCATGCTGGTAATAATCCTCCGCATCCTTGTACCCGAACTGCGGCGCCGTAATCGCGTCATCAAATTCCCGCACCGTCCGGATCGCCCCAAACCCGTTCCGCGAATATCTCTCCGGGAAAAGCTCCGCCTTCCGCTGATATCGCGTCATCAACCCCTTCACAAAATGGCGCTGGTACAAATAATTCTCCGTCTTCTCCAGCGCATCCGCGCAAGCCGACAAATCCAGCGCCGGGCAAACCACGCACACGCCACGCAATTCCGCAGGCGGCGCCAGCCCCCACTCCCCCGCCATTTTCGTCACCAAATTTCCGCCCATCGAATATCCCGCAAAATAAATCTGCGTAAATCCCTGGGCCATCAATTCCAAAAGAATCGCGCGGTAGTCCTCGCTCAATCCGCTGTTGTATAAGGTCGGCGTCAGCCGCTCCGTCCCGCCACAATTTCTCTGATTCATCCGCACGGCATGAAATCCCCGGGCCCACGCCTTGTCCGCAATTCCCAGTACATAATTCGAATCGCACGACCCTTCGAGGCCGTGCACAATCACAATCACCGGCACATCGCCTCGCTTCCCCTCCTGCCAGTGGCACACGCCTTTCAACTGCGTCTCCGCATCTACGCGAAACAACCTCTCCTCGCCCTCCGGCAAAGCAAACTTCCGCCGCAAAAACGCCCCCGCCATCGTCTGCAGGTGCCCGTTCCGCAGCCACCCATGCGGCTCAAATTCTTTGAAATTTTCGCCCATCCACTGACTTTAGGGGAGACCCGCCTCGCAGGCAAGGGTCGACGAAATCAGTGCTCAGAGTTGATCGCTGGCTTGCAGGCAGGCTGGTGAGGTGCAGCTTAGCTGCCCATCTATGGGCCACACTATCGCTGACCTTTGCCGTGGACATACCTCGCCCACGGCGCATCGCATGATGGAACTACGGAAAACTTCGGAAATAAACGCAATTAAATCCCGATAGACTTCAATTATTCCTTCTTCGCCGCGGCTTGTTTTGCCAGCAGCCGCGCGGCTTGGCGATCTCCCCGGCTTGCTTCCCGTGCTGTCTGCGTGGACGTCTCTCTGGATTCCTGCAGCGCTGTCTGCGCGGCCGTGCTGATTTGTACCGTGTCCTTCGGAGCTGGCGCCTTCGCCGCAGGCTGAGGTTGGCTCGCCTTCTGATTGGCTGGTGCCGCCTGGGGAGCGGCCTGAGGTTGCACATCTTTTACGCCTGCGGGAGCTGCGTGGGTCACACCGGTGATAGCATTGGCCATTTTTGAGGTCCTAGCTGCCTCAGCGTCTCTATCGGCCAACCTGCTCATAACTTTAGAATTTCCTCTGTCGCGACCTGTGCTTTCCCCACAGCGACAAACCCCGTGTCCAAGCGGCACCCTCCCGGCCCCACATCCTTTTTAAACTGCTGCAAACAATCGTCTTGCGGAGTATCGTTAACACTCAACCGTCTCTCTGCGTCTACCCGATGAGACGTTCCTCATCTCCATGGACCCAACGTGGCCGCACTTTTTGAACTCCGCTCCTCGCGCTCCGGTCCGCCGGCCGTGAATCCGTCGCTCGAACTCGATGGTGGCTCCGATGACGCCCTTGTCTGCGCTGCCCAACGAGGTGACCGCACCGCATTCGGCCTTCTCTATGCTCGCTACTCCCGCATGGTCCACGGGATCTTGCTCGCCCGCGTTCCCTTCTCCGACGTCGACGATCTCGTGCAAGAAGTTTTCCTCCAAGCCTTGCCGCGCCTCAGCACGCTGCGCAAAGTCTCCCGCTTCCCCGGATGGCTCGCCTCCATCGCCCGCAACCGCGCCACCGATTTTCACCGCCGCGTCAAACCAAATGAAGAATTCGACGAGGACTCTTCCTCCATGCAATCTGAATCACCCGCTCCCTCCACGAATCACTCCTCCCACTCCAGCGCCGAAGCCCATGCGGTCCTCGATGCCATTCGCTCGCTCCCCGACGCCTACCGCGAGCCCCTCATTCTTCGTCTTGTCGAAGGCATGACCGGCCCTGAAATCGCGGCCCGCACCGGCCTCACCCACGGCTCCGTTCGCGTCAATCTTCATCGCGGCATGCTGCAGCTCCGCGAAATTCTTGGCCGCAAGGCTTCGTCACCCACTGGGAGTACGCTATGACCACAAAACCAACCGATCCGGAAAAAGAAAAAATGATGCGCGAAGATTATCTGTGGGACGCCTCTGGCACACCCGATCCTGAAATCCAGCGCCTCGAATCGCTACTCGCCGATTTTCGCCAAACCGACCGCGCACTCGTTCTACCCGCTGAACTGCCTGGCGCGCCCCGCAAACTCCGTGGTCTGCTCCTGCCTATGCTCTCGCTGCCTCGCCTTGCGGCCGCTGCGGCGATTCTTCTCGCGCTCGGCGCCACCCTCTTTTTTTCTCTGCGCCCAAAACACGTGCCAGACGCGGGCCCGGCTTGGGATGTCGCCAATCTCCAGGGTGCGCCGCAAATCGGCGCTGAAGTAATCGCCAATGATCGAACGGCAGCGAAACTTCATGTCGGCCAGACGATCACCACCAACGGCAATTCCCGCGCTTCCCTCTCTCAGGCAGATCTCGGCGAGATCCGCATTGAACCCAATTCTCGTGTGCGCCTTGTCCAAACCGATCTGAATCGCAAGCGCATTCAGCTCGACGTCGGCACCATCCACGCCGCGATCTGGGCCCCTCCCGGCAC
>WNFO01001027.1_pt1 | contig 21380 bp, 20 predicted proteins | sample 5400251 | NCBI WGS metagenome assembly WNFO01 (sample SAMN13153354, study PRJNA577476) | soil metagenome | isolation source: 100 cm saprolite under Madrone tree | place: USA:California | collected 2016-06-14
TATCACGGCAAGCATGGGGGCTGCTTTGATCATGTCGGTGACGCTGAATGTTCTTTTGGCTCACAGGATTCGCAGCTTCGATTTGGCGAGGGAAACGAAACGCGCGACACTGCTACTCAAGGCCGGCGTAGCTGTGCCGCCCATTACAGCGCAACGTTTCGGTGGGCAAGAGGGCGAGATTTCATATGACACCGCCGCGCAGCCAACTATCCTTTACGTCTTTACGCCTACCTGCATCTGGTGCGCTCGCAATCTAAAGAACTTCAAAACGCTGCTGGACAAAGAGGGGGGCCACTATCGTTTCATCGGCCTGTCCTTGTCCGAACAGACCTTGGCGGAGTACGTCGCCAAAAACGATTTGAAGTTTCCGATCTACTCCGGTCTGTCGCCTGAAACGCTGAAGACCTACAAACTGGGGAGTACTCCTCAAACGATCGTGATTTCGCCAGAAGGCAAGGTCTTGCAAGATTGGGCTGGTGCCTACGTCGGCGATCAGAAATCACAGGTCGAAGCCTTCTTCCACGTAAATCTGCCGGGTCTGACTCCCACAGCAGAACCGAGCAATGCAACGGCCCGGCGAAATTAACAACAGGGACTGGTTGCCCCCCAAAACTCCGAAAGCAGCGACACACGTAACTGCATCGTTCACGCTCGCCATTGCCCACCGTAGAGAAACTCTGGTCCGCGTTGACACGAAACTTTCACATTCTGTCTGAGAACATCCTGCGGTTCCTAGGAAATAGGTAAGTAAGGGCTGAAGCGGTCGCTCATGCGCTCCTTGTGTGTGCCGGTTGTGACTGTGGTTGAGGCTGAATGTTTGCCTGACCCAAAGTTCCTCCGGCGCGGATTCCAGCAATGAATGGGATGAAACTCAAAGGGGGGGATCGGAATGACCAAAATGCCGCCGCAAGTTGTTAGGTGGGTCCGCGCTGCTTGTGCGTGCCTGCTGCTAGCGGGTGCCGCGATCACTACATGCGTGGCGCAGGACAAGAAGGTCACGCAAACGGCAGGTGTCGACAACACGAGAATGGGCGCGTACCGGGCCCTTGCGCAGCTATCGTTTCAAGCGTTCCAGAGAGGCGACAACGTCACCGCGGGGGAACTGGCGCGAGTCCTCGAACGGACCTGGGACCAGGGTGAGTGGCACAATTCGAGCGAGGGCTCATTCTGCAAGGCGAATCGGCCGGTGTGCCAGCCTATCGATCAGGCGATGGACGTCTTCATCAACCCCATCATGAACTATTCCAAGAAAGCCCCGGACGCTGCAGCCGTGCAAGCTGCGTATAACGACTTTCTAGAAAAGCTAAGACAAGCCGAGTGAGGCGACGCAGTGCCGGAACGACTAGTGGTGAGTCAAGGAGGGTGCGTGCGCAGACTTGTGAACAAGCTTGTGATTATGGTCGGATTCGCCGGACTGACGATTTCTCCCCTGAATGGGAACGCGCAGTCGAGCGCGGGCGCAATCTTGAGACAGACAGCCTGTGACCTTGAACAACATACGGCTGTGCGAGGCGAGGAGAGTTGCAACGACTTCGCGCCGAGTAACGGGTTCCCAATGCTGGCTTCCGCGTCCGCGCAGCCCTTCTTCGGCGACGACCAGCCAACGGTGCCCGCAATGAAACTCGCTACTGGATACAAACTCACCAAGAAGTTTGCGGTGCCAGGGGAGGGCGGCTGGGACTACATCGCCGTCGATGGGGACGCACGGCGTGTATACGTTTCGCACGGAGACCAGATCCAAGTGCTTAACGCGGATTCGGGCAAGTTGCTTGGACAAATCCCGGCGCCCGGAGCGCATGGGGTAGCACTGGCTCCCGAGCTTCACCGAGGCTTCACGAGCAACGGCAAAGACAAAAGCGTGACGATTTTTGATAGCGGCACGCTCGCGGTAATCAAGACCGTAAAGCTCGAAGGCGGCACGGACGCCATTGTCTACGATCCGGCGACTAAGCGCGTCTTCCCCATGAGCGAGAAGATTACTGTGATCGATGCTCAGACGGGAGACGTGGCCGGTACTGTCGACCTCGGCGGCAACCCGGAGGCTGGCGCTGCGGATGGCAAGGGAACACTGTACGTCAACTTGGCCGACAAAATGGCGGTCGCCGTTGTCGATCCAAAGGCTCTAGCGGTAACCAAGACGTATCCGATCGAACACTGCACGAGTCCGCACAGCCTTTCGTATGACGGCAAAAACGAGCGCCTGTTCGTGGGATGCCGGGAGGGATTCGTGGCGCTCGACGCAACCACGGGAAAGGGCGTCGCGGCGAGTCTGATGTGCACGGGCGTGGACGCCAGCGCCTTCGATCCAGAGAGCCAACTGGTCTTCGAATCCTGCGCAGAAGGCGTGATCAGCGTAATTCGCCAGATGACCCCGGACAATTATCGGATCATCGAAACAATTCCCACCAAGCTGTGGGCCAAGACCATGGCTTTCGACCCGAAGACCAAAAACATCTACTTGCCTACGGCTGAATTTGAATTCATTCCCGCTGCCGACCCGAAGAAACCGCCAGAACGACGCTGGAAGGCTGGTTCGTTCCAGGTCCTCGTGGTGAGCAGACACTAACCCGCACATGCATCAGCTTGGCACTTTCCGGCTGCGAAAGAGCTCCTTGTCCACGCCTAAGAATTCGATTCGGGTCTTGCTGGCACTAGCCCTCTTGGCCCTGCCAAGGGTTTCTTCCACGCAGGAACAGCAACAGGCGAAAGCCCAGCCCGCGCCGGTCGCTTTGTCCGAAGCAATCGTGAATCGCCTTGCACCCGCGTACCGCGAAGAAGCGAAGTCGCTCGTGACGGCGACGAACGAGGTCCAAGAGCGCTGGCTGAAGCTTTCGGATGAAGACCTGACGGCAGCCGTGATTGGCCAGTTGTCCCGCAAACCAGACGGCACGGAATTCCTCCTAAAGCAGCTCGAAAAAGAGCCGTCCCCGAAACTGCGGGGGCGAATCGTCAGCTCGCTCGGAGGCTATTGGGCTGCTCACCCTCAATCGCAGACGACCTTGGAAAAACACGCTTCCTCCGACTCGGACGCGGGAGTTGCGCTTCAGGCACTCGAAGCCTTGCGCTCGGTGAGAATCGATGAACTTCGTAAATTGCTCCAAGCGCGTATGGAGGCTGCTAAGGCGAGTGGTGATTCCTCGGCCCTTGCTAAGCTGGCGGAGGAGGAAGACCGGCGCTACTCGTGGTTTGGAGACATCAAACTCCCGGGTTTCCTAAAAACGCCTCCGCAGGTCTTTTTCGTGACGCCTGTTGACAAGTCCATTCGCGTCCTGGCATTTGGAGATTTCGGCACGGGGTCCGAAGCACAGAAGAAAACCGCCGCCGCGATGGTGGAATACAACAAAATCAAGCCATTCGATTTTGGTATCACCCTTGGGGACAATTTTTACACGTATGGAATGGACAGCCCCAGCGACCCGCGCTGGCTGACGCAATGGGAGCAGCTCTATGGCTCACTCGGTATAAAATTTTATCCTTCCTTTGGAAACCATGATTATGGGCAAGCCGACAGCCCTGCTGCTGAAATCCTTTACTCCGCGAAAAGCCCCGACTGGCGTTTCCCGGCAGCGTACTACACGTATACGGCCGGACCCGTACAGTTCTTCGCCATCGATACGGTAAATCTATCCGACGCGCAGTTGATCTGGCTCGACTCCGAACTCACGAAGAGCCAGGCCCCATGGAAGGTCGTTTACGGCCATTACCCGATCTATTCGGCTACGGGCGAGAACAAAGAGCTTGGGGGCAAGCTACTGCCCATTTTGAAGGGCCGGGTCGACGTATATTTGACGGGGCATCACCATAACTTACAGGAGTTGAAGGCGGAGGGCAGTGTGCATTTCTTCGTGAGCGGAGGCGGGGGTGCTGCTCTTTATAACTTAGACCCCACCTACGACCGCTCTGTCTTTAAGGACAAGATAAACGGCTTCACCGTGCTCGAAGCCGATGCGAAGCACTTCAAGGTGAGCTTCATTGGTACGGATGGCAAAGAGTTGTACACCAGGACGCTTGAGAAATAGGCAGACTTCGACATGTCTGCGGCTTTGTCCAAGTGGGGAGAATGGACAACGAGGGATGCGGTCTGCTCGGGTTGCTCATGTTTCTTTTGGGCGCTGGTGCCGGCGTGGTGCTGACGTATCTTCCGTACTCGTTCCGAGTTGCGAAACTGCGCCACAAACTCAAAAAGCTTCAGCCGTAGGGAGTGGGAAAAACCGAAGAAGCAGGTGAAATGAAGCACCCTGGAAAAACGCATTCCCCAGCCCACGGCATTGTACGCCCGACTACAATTATCGAAGCGCCGCGTCTCGGCAAACATCTCGGAGTCAATCTCATTCTCGCCAGCGAGACGTTTCAGCACACCGGCAGCTTCAAGTTTCGCGCCGCCTACAGCGTCGCATCGCGTGTACCGGAAGAAATGCTTATTGCGGCTTCTTCCGGAAATTTCGGACAGGCCCTAGCCTATGCCTGTTCACTCCTCGGGAAATCGTGCATCGTTGTCATGCCAACAAGTTCGGCGAAGGTGAAAATCGACGCTGTTCGTGAATACGGCGCTCAGGTCGAGCTCGTAGACGTGGGAGCAAAGAGCCGAGCCGAACGAGTTGCGGAGCTCGCGAAAGACCATCCTGAAGCCTATGTTGCCAGTGCTTACGACGATCCCCACGTGATTCTCGGGAACAGCTCGCTCGGCAAGGAACTGAGCCAACTTAAGCCCATGCCGGATATTGTCGTGGTGCCGATCGGTGGGGGAGGGCTCAGCTCGGGCGTTATCTTCGGCATCGAGGGCGCCCGGAAAAAGATTCAGGTCATCGGGGCGGAGCCTTTGCTTGGAAATGACGCGGCACGTTCGCTTAAAGCAGGGCAGATCGTGAAGAATGAGCGCGAACCCCAAACGATCGCCGATGGTGCCCGGACGCTTAGCTTGGGCGAACACAACTGGAAGATTCTGAAACGCGGTTTGAAGCACATCGTTGAAGTACCGGAAGACAAGATCGCCGAAGCGGTGCGATTACTCTTCGCGCTTGCAAATCTCAAGGCCGAGCCAACTGGAGCTCTCAGTGTCGCGGCTGTGATGACGAAACCAGAGCTGTTTCAGGATCGGCTAGTTTGCTGCGTAATCAGCGGCGGTAATGTCGATCCAGCGGTGTATGCCCAACTTATTCTGAGGTAACGAGAGTTGTTGTCTAGGTGTGAGCATTCGATTTTCGATTCGCTTTGGTCGTCAAACTCCTATGCATGAAGCCATAAAGACAACGTCCGCACCCCAACCTAGCGGCCACTACTCGCAAGCCGTGCGCATCGGCAGCTTGCTGTTCGTTTCCGGGCAATTGCCAATCGACCGGGACGGAAACGTCGTCAAAGGCACGATGGCCGAGGAAGCCGCTCAAGCGCTCGAAAACATCCGCGCCATCGTGGAAGCCGCTGAGGGCACCATAGCGGACATCGTGCAATGTACGATCTACATCAGCGACATCGACCACTGGGCCGAAGTCAACGGCATCTATGGGGCATTTTTCTCCGAGGTGCCGGTGCTACCGGCACGCGCTGTGGTTCCTGTGAAAGAAATGCACTATGGTGCTCACATCGAAATCCAAGCGATAGCCTTCCTAAATCGTGCTTGAATGCTACGGCCACCAACAAAGGTTCTGACTCATGGTTTCGACCCGGCGCTTTCGGTTGGCTCCGCCCGCCCGGCCGTGTTTCGCAGCTCAACATACGTTTTTACGAGTCCCGAAGCGGCCGAGCGAGCGTTTAACCTTGCAAGTGGGCGAGAAAGAAAGCAAGCAGGCGAGAAACCGGACCTGATCTATGCCCGACTGAATCACCCCAACGCTGAGATTCTCGAAGATCAGATTGTTCCTCTCGAACAAGACGCGGAAGCCGCCTTGGTATTTAACTCAGGGATGGCGGCGACCATGACGGCCATGCTCGCGTTCCTTAGTCCCGGACAGGAAGTTGTGTACACGGTTCCGGCGTATGGAGGCACGCAGCATTTCATTCAGGACTATCTCTCCGCTTGGGGCATTCGTGCGATTGCCGTTGCGGCGAGCAATGGAAAGGAGCTCCTTGAAGCAATACGCACTTCGGCGAACCTCGGGATTGTTCTGGTCGAGACACCCGCTAATCCAACGCTGGTAATGTCCGACATCAGGCAGGTCTGCGAAACGGTACGCTTGGTAAACTCCCGCGAAAAAACAAGCCGGGCTCTGATCATGGTCGACAATACGCTCTTGGGACCAGCGTTCCAACATCCACTCACGCTAGGTGCGGACTTGGTTTTATATTCAGCCACCAAATATCTCTCTGGGTTCAGCGACATGCTCGCCGGCGTCGTACTGGCGAAGGATAAGGAGATCATCCAGACGATTCGGCTGTTGCGAGGCATGTTCGGAAACATTCTTCAGCCAGACGAGTGCTGGCTCCTCGATGGTCGATTGTCTACAGTCGGGCTGCGCATGAATCGTGCAAGCAAGAACGCACAACAAATCGCCGAACGCCTTGCGAGCCATCCTTCCGTCAAACGGGTCCTCTATCCCACACTGTTCGACAACGCAGGTCAAAGACAGATTTACAATTCACAATGCGACTATCCAGGTGGCGTATTTTCTCTTGAGCTGCGTGGTGGGAAGAAAGCCGCATTCGACTTTCTACGAAGTATCAGAATCGGGCGCAATGCCGTCTCACTCGGCGGAGTGGAAACTCTGGCTTGTCATCCGAAGACGACTACGCACTCAGGTTTCTCCGAAGCGGAATCCGAACTCGCTGGCGTGACCGACGCTATGGTGCGAGTATCGGTGGGAATTGAGGACTGGCGCGACCTGCTTGCGGATTTTGAACAGGCTTTAGAGAACGCGAGCGTTGAACGCGCCGGAAAGTGATCTGTGAACACAAGCCTTTTCGAAATCTTCAAGATCGGAATTGGACCGTCGAGCTCTCATACCGTGGGCCCGATGCGCGCCGCCCTGGCCTTCGTCCGAACTTTGGCAAAGAAAAACCTTCTAGAGCAGGTCCGACGCGTCCAGACGGACCTCTACGGGTCGCTGGCTCTTACAGGGCACGGGCACGGAACAGACCGCGCCCTCCTTCTGGGGTTAAGTGGAGAATTGCCGGATGAAGTTGACCCGGCGAAGATTGAACCCTTGGTGAACGGGATTCGGACGGCGCATTCTCTTCTGCTTGGAGGCGTTCACGCCATTCCTTTTGAAGAGTCCCTTGATTTGCTGTTTCACAAGGATAAGACGCTCCCCGCGCATCCGAACGGAATGTCGTTCTGCGTCTTCGACGAGCAAGGAATTCAGCTTGCCAGGGAAATTTATTACTCGGTTGGCGGAGGTTTTATAAAGACCGAAGCGGAAATGCAGGGGGCTCAACCCGAGGCCGATTCCAAAAAAATTCCGTACCCGTTCAAGAGTGCTGCCGATCTTCTTCGCATCGGAGAGGAAAAGCAGCTAGCGATCTGGCAAATCGTCCTGGAGAACGAGAAGAGTCTGCGCTGCGAATCGGAGATTCTGTCTTTTGTGGACCGCATTTGGAACACCATGCATGCGTGCATGCTACGGGGTCTTGAGACCGAAGGAATTCTTCCTGGCGGATTAAATGTTCGCCGGCGCGCCCCTCGCTTTGCGAGGAGGCTTGAGGAGGCGGGAGCGAAGGACCCACTTCATGCGATGGATTGGGTCAACGTTTTCGCGATGGCCGTCAATGAGGAGAACGCAGCGGGCGGGCGCGTGGTGACCGCTCCCACAAACGGAGCGGCGGGTGTGATACCGGCTGTGGGCAAATACTACAAGACCTTCGTTAGCGGTGCGTCGGACGAGGGCCTGTTTCGTTTTTTCCTCACTGCTGGTGCCATCGGCATTCTCTACAAGGAAAACGCTTCGATCTCGGGAGCGGAAGTGGGATGCCAAGGCGAAGTGGGTGTCGCCTGTTCCATGGCGGCAGGCGGCCTCGTGGCGGCCTTGAACGGGACGAATCAGGAAGTGGAGTACGCCGCCGAAATCGGCATGGAGCACAACCTGGGAATGACCTGCGATCCGATTGGAGGGCTGGTGCAAATTCCCTGCATTGAGCGCAACGCGATGGGAGCGGTGAAAGCGATCAACGCATGCCGGATGTCCATGCGCGAAGAAGGCGAGCACAAGGTTTCGCTCGACCAGGTGATCAAGACCATGTACGAAACGGGAAAAGATATGCAATCACGCTATAAGGAGACTTCTCTGGGTGGGCTGGCGACACTCAACATCATTGAATGCTGAAAGAGGCGGCGCTCATTTTATGAGGATTGGCGGGTCTCTCAATCAAGATCATCTTACTCGTCCTGTTCTTCCATTGCCATCATCAGTGCCTCGCGAAGTTCGGAATTAATCGAATACTGCCCCACAAAGTCATGTACGACGAGGCTTGTGTGAAATTGAAGTCCATTCAGGGCGCCTGACAAAGTGCCGAAGCCGCCCTTCATCAAAAAGCCAGACGCGTGGGCTTCATCCATGTGGCCCCTCACTAGGAGTTCGCGGAGCAAGGGCTTCTGCCAGGGATCCTTGAGTCTCTTCAAGTCGTCCCGAACTACGCGCATTCGATCAATAAGGTATTTATCCTGAGGCATCGCTTTTTCGGCAGCAATTTGAAGTCGCAATCGTTCCTCAATCTTTGTTGAAAGTTGAGTCCTGGCGGTACGACGTTCAGACTCGCTTGCGGTAGGCTCGATCAAGTATTGAATAGGATGGCGCAGATGGCCCATATCGAACGGTAGCTCTTCAGGGGGACCAAAGGCAGTATTCATCACCGGCATCAAAGCGCTATGGGTTTTGGCATGGAGTGCATACCCAAACTCTGCCATGACGTTTGGATTCGGGACGTACTTACCGCCCTCGGTGCGTGCTACAAATGTCACGTCGGGAACGAACAGGTCACAATTGTCAATTTTTTTCAGAATGGTTTCGCTGATCGGTGGAGTTCCTGGAACCCCTTGCGTATCAGAATCGACGCTCATCTCGACGCCTAGGTGCAGGTCTTCTGTGGTCCGTTTCGCGGCGTCCTTCAGGGCCACTTCGATCAAATTTCGGTTGAACTTCTGAGGCGTGTCGCTCTGCCAAGCATAGAAGGCGGTTATTTTTTTCATTGGCTATAGGCTTTCGCGTGTTCCATGAACGGTGGTCGGAATTCGAAATTGGCATCGTCCGGCGAAACGGCTAGTCTCGAAGCTCCGCCATAAAGCTATTGAGCATCGTCATTCTTGCGCCCATTTCGGCCCACGGGGCAGCCATTTTTGCATTAATTCCTTCGGGATATGCGGTCACTGGGTGACCCGGGGTCTGGAACCTGATGGCGTACGATCCATCGAGATTCTCTTCCAAATACTGTTCCACGCGCTTTTCCCATTCCTGTTTTTGGCGGAGTGAATCTATGTTGCTGTAGTGAAGGCCATTCTGGATTTCTCGCGCCTGCTTGAGGAATTGAGCGAGTTGAGCCTTGATAGCCTGCTTTGTAGGTTTTGTAGTGGGAGTAGATGCGCTGCCTTCCAGGGGCCAAGCAGTGACACGATTCTTACCCGCATGCTTGGACTTGTACATAGCTTTATCTGCAAGGTCGAGAACTTCTTTCGCAGACTTTGAGGCCCCAGGCGCCGTGCCGCATACGCCTATACTTGTGGTGACTGGGATTTCGCCGCCCGGTTTGGCCGCCTCCACTTCAATTCTGATTCGTTCTGCCGTCCCCTGGGCCTCTTCCGTAGAAAAATCAGGAAGGCAGACCGCAAACTCGTCTCCGCCCCATCGGTAGATTTTCCCTTTTCTGCCCACGATGGATGCGAGAGTTCTAACAACTTGCTCCAAACACGCGTCGCCTGCTGGATGGCCTTTCGTGTCGTTGACACTTTTGAACTGGTCAAGATCGATGACGAGAAGCGCGGACACAGAATGCTGCTTGAGGACCTTCTCGAGGTCGTCAAGAAGCTCCTCTTTCTTTGGCAGGTTCCCAAGGGAGACAGATCGCTGTGCCTGGAACAGAGACTCGTCTCCATCCTCTTTGGTGGATTGCTCCGCCAGCAACTTGTCCGTTGCTCTTGCGTATTCGTAACTTGATCCAGGGTCGAAGAGACCTCTTGCCCTCAAAACACGCATGGCGAGCAGGAATTCCTTTGTCGAGACGCCAAGGTAATGAGCGTCCCACGGGTCTGCCGCCCACACTTCGGTTGGCTCTTTCACCGCGAAAAATCCAAGCACGTAGGCCTTGCCTTTTAAGAACTGCTCAATTTCCGCTTGCGACCTAACTGTGAAGTTGTGCTGCCGCTTAATTCTTTGAAAGACCTCCTGGCGGGCATCTGGTACATAGAAAGTGACAAGGCCCTCATCGATGGCGACTCGCAGGCTATTCACGGTCACTACGAGCGTATCGAACACGGTGTGACCCAACCTTTGTCCAATCTCCATCGAGCACTTCGCAATCTTTCCGTCCAATTGATTCGTTGCGTCAAACAAAATGAACGTTGAGAGGACGCCGTTTGCAACCGCTGCTTGAATCGGCCACTGGATAGACACTCGGACTGCGATTCCAGATTGGCAATAAAACACCTCTGGCGAGCCGCACTTAAGTCTGCCAGCGACAGCGTGGGCATATGAGTCGACGGCGGCTTGGTGCTCCGTCGTATTCGGCAGATCGCTTAAGAATTCGTCAGAGATACTGATATCAGTTTGGAAGTCATCGTTACCAATGGCAAAGTAAGTAGCTCGCTGGAGACCTGGATATCTGTGGTGCTCGCTGATGTTGAGTCCAGCTGCTCCAAGGCGCTGGGCCAACACAGTTCGTCCCGCTAACGTTTCGCGTGTTTCTGGCATTTGTGAGGCCAGGTCAGGCTCTTACTAGAACATACGCCATAGACCGTTTTATCGGGACGGCAAATCAGAAGTCGTTATGTGTCCTGTCTGCAGCGAGTACCGTGCGTTGCATCCTGATGGATGCGGACAGTAATGGAACAAAATGCCTGGAACGTCCGCCTCGGCGGTCTCACGCATTTCCATGTGATGAATGGGACAAATGGGCTTGAGCGCTCCGTCGGCCAGCCGGTCAGAGAGTTCTCGGATCCCCCAACTTGTTAGTTCGCTCTTCGAATCGAGTTCGAGTATTTGCTCCGTTGTCAGGAGATAGCCGTTGACGGGATAAACCATGTTGCCGTCGTGCCTCACGAACCCGTTTCCGACGCTCATCTTTTGCGCGATCATCTTGCGAATGGCCTGATGAATCCTCGATTCGTATTGCGGTTGTTTCGTCATCTTCTTTCTACTGGGATCTTCCAAAATCCAACTGTAGCTGCTTTTCCACAAAGTATAAAGCTCAGGAATCTCGCCAGTGGATTCCGTCTATGCGAGCGAAGGTGAAGCGGAGATCTCGACCTGCCAGGCTGAAATTTCGCAGTCAGAAGAGATTTTTTACCCCGATTTTGGAATACCTAAATGTAGGGCTGGCTGTGACCTGTGGCAGCAAGTCACGGCTAATCCAGGAACACGGAGTTCGGGCGCTTCGAGGAATGCCCCCGCGAAGCGCCCGAATGCAAACTTGGACGCTATCCCCTGGGAAGCGCAGTTTGTATCACCTCAATGAAAAAATAATGTGACAGATTCCCCTTTGTCGGTACCCGTCGCGCCCGTATAATTCGCCCAAAATGCCCGACCACGAGCATTCGGGACTCCTCACCGACGAAGCGCTTCTTCATAACATTGCGCACGGTTGCGAGGACTGTTTCGACCAGCTCTTTTTGCGCTTCTTTCGGTCCTTGCTCAGCATGACCACCAAAATCGTTCGGGACCGCTCCGAGGCGGAGGATTTGGTCCAAGAGGTCTTTCTTGCCATTCACGAGCAGCGCGAGCGATTTGATCCGGCGAAAGGGAGCGCCCGAACCTGGGTTCTGCAATTCGGCTATTACAAAGCCTTAAAGCGACGGAGGTATCTTTCGAAGCGCAATTTCTACGCCGACCATCCGAACAGTGACGGCGATAGCGATCCGCTGATGGTGCAGCCCGAATTCATTCAAAGAAGCGTCGAATGCAAGGAGATCGTCGAACAGGGCCTTGCCACTCTGAACCCGGCGCAACGGCGGATCATTGAACTTTTGCATTTTGAAGGCCATACGTTGCGTGAAATATCGCAGATGGAAGGAAAAGAATTGGGCGCCACAAGGAATAGTTATTACAGAGGGCTAAGCGCTCTGAAAGCGCTCTTGACGAAGGGGGTTAGGTCAACGGCAGTACGAGCCATTGGGGTAGAAAAGAGGCAGGAAGAGTATGAAATCGAGCTTTAGCCCGTCCCCACATCACGAGAACTTCGAAGAGCTGGCGGCCCTCGCCGCAGTGGGCGAACTCAGTGCGCTCGAGCAAGAGCGGCTGCGCCATCATCTCGCCGAATGTCCGCAGTGCGCCGAGACCTATGAAGCGTTCGCTAGTATGGCTTCGAACGATCTAGGAGTTGCCGCCGCCGACCGCGAACCTGCTGAACCCAAGAGTGTCAAGGTCACTGAATCGGAAGCGCGCGAGCACCTCCAGCAGCTTCGCAGCCGCATGAAGACCGCCGAGGCGGGGTTGGCTTTTGAACCGCAGCCCTCTTCAAAACTGGTCAACGCGGATGATCTGGCGAGCAAAAACGGTTCGCGTCGCCCGTTGCTCCGTTCCGCCGTGTACGGAATTGCAGCCGCGGCGCTACTAGCAGCCACTGTCGCAGGGGCCGGCTATTTCTGGCGCATGGAAAAGGCGGTGTCCGCCGAGCGTGCACGTTCCCACGAATTGCAATCCGCTGTGGATTTGCTGAAGCAGCAACGGACGAATGATCGAAGCGGTTCCGAGAGCACTGTGCTGCGGTCTCTGCAGGAGAGCCAAAAGGCGCGGGACGCGTTGCAGAAATCCCTGGCAGCTTCTGAAGCCAAGAATCAGGAATTGCTCGCACGAGAGCAGGCCAGCGAGCAAAAATTGGCGGGGGCCATAGCTGCCGCAGAACAGCTTAGGCAGCAGCTAGCAACGAACGACGGAGACCGGCAGAGATTGGCAAGGCTTCAGCAGGAATCCGACGCGAAATTGTACGAAGCGCTCGTAGAACTGTACCAGGCCCGCCAAGTGGTGCAAACCGCCGCCAAAGACCAATCGCACGAGGACACGAGCCTCGAAGTCTTCGAGCAGCCTCCCGCTGCGGCAGGAAGCCCGGCTTCCCCCACCGAAATCGAGGCGCGAAACCTCTTTGGAGCGCGCGATCTGCACATTGTGGATGTGTACGACGTGACGGGTGACGGCAGGACAAAGCGTACGTACGGACGCGTGTATTACGTCGAAAAGAAGCTTCTCGTCTTTTATGCGTTCGATTTGCAGAACCGCCAGAATCACAAGCGCGCCGTGTTCCAGGCATGGGGCTACCGCGAAGCCAATGTCGGGAAGGCACTCAACTTAGGTCTCTTCGCGATGGACGACAGCGGAACTAGCCGGTGGGTTCTTACCGTGAACCGCCCGGATGTGCTTTCGCACATCGACGCTGTGTTCGTAACAGTTGAACCTGTTGGCGGCAGCACCGCGCCGCGCGGAAAGAAAGTCCTCTACGCGAACCTTATTGGCCCGCCGAACCATCCGTAGCCACGAGACATTTCTCTCCATCTCTCTTCTCGCTGTGCTCCCTTGTCCTAGAGCTACCTCACCTTTGTCATTAACTTTTCACAATGCAGGTGCGACACAAACGGCTTGAAACGGGGAATAGCCTGTTAAGAGGCTTTTAAGTAGTCATCGAAGGGGGCAAAGTGAAGCGAGTGTCGATACGACTATTTGTGTTGCTGTTAGTCCGCCTCACAATCCTATCGGTTTGTCGAGCCGATGAAACGGCGGCTGTTACGGGTCTCATTACGGACCCGAATGGCCGAAGCGTGCCGGGTGTCACCGTTCTCATGACCAATCTCGCCACGAATATAGCGTCTCGGACTGTCACGAATGACCAAGGGATCTATTGGGTACCTGGCCTCCAACCAGGAATCTACCGGATGACACTCGACAAGGACGGCTTCAAGAGCATTGTCAAGAGCGGCGTCGAACTGCACATCCAGGACGTAGCTTCGATCAATTTCGAATTACAAGTCGGGTCAGTATCCGAGACGGTCACCGTCTCCGCTGGGGCGCCGCTAGTTAACACGCAAGACGCCACGGTAAAAACGACGGTAGATCGCAACTTCGCCGAAAACATGCCCATGAACGGCCGCAGCTTCCAGACGCTGATCACTTTGACGCCCGGAGTTGTTCTCACTAGCGCGAATGTGGGCGGAGATGGAGGGCAGTTTAGCGTGAACGGCCAGAGGGCCGACGCCAACTACTTCATGGTTGACGGTGTTGGGGCGAATTTCGGTGTGGTGGCCGGCTCTTCACCAGCGATGTCAGTGTCAGGCACTCTGCCGGCGTTCACGGCTCTCGGTGGAACGAATAGTCTCGTTCCGGTGGATGCTTTACAAGAGTTCACCATCCAGACTTCGAGTTATGGCGCGGAATATGGACGCACGCCCGGAGGACAGATCTCGATTGAGACGCGCTCGGGAACGAATTCGTTCCATGGGAGCACGTTCGATTACTTTCGAAACGAAGCGTTGGACGCAAATAACTGGTTCAACGACGCGACGATTGACCCAGCAACAGGAAAAAGCATTCCCAAAGCGCCCGAACGGCAGAATGACTTTGGCGGTGTTTTCGGCGGACCGGTCGTCAAAGACCGCACCTTTTTCTTTGCCTCCTACGAAGGCTTGCGCCTCAGGCAGCCGGCAAGCCAGGTCGTCGCCGTTCCGTCCCTTTCTCTCCGCAGCACGGCGTCTCCCGGATTGCAGCCTATCCTGAATTCGTTTCCCCTGCCGAGCGGCCCAGAATTCACGAGGTCCTGCGACCCTGCTACAGATCCCACTTGTCCATCCTCAGGTCAGAAACCAACGGGTGCAGCACCATTTACAGAATCCATATCGAACCCATCGTCGATCGACACCGGTACAATCCGCATAGACCAAGTCGTGAACAAGAGGCTCTTGGTCTTCGGTCGCTACAGCGATTCGTACTCGGCTATGGGCTTTTTCACGGGTAACGGCGGGAACGATTTGTCTGTAGGTGACGCTCGCGTGAAAACTCTAACCGTTGGAGCAAATTGGACCGTTAGTAGCAAATTCACGAGCTCAATTCGCTTCAACTACAGCTCAGAGCTTCTTACAAGCACAGATTCTCTTCCTAACATTGGCGGGGGTAAGCCCTTCGACACGTCCATTTTGTTTCCTTCGTACGCCACACCGAATAACAGCGAGGGGGTCGCGCTATTTTTTGTGGGCGGCAGCCTCTTTTATGTACAGGTTGGATCTGCTCTACACACGCTGCAAAGACAATGGAATGTCCTCGACACTTCGACATATCTGGTCAGAAATCACGCCGTAAAATTCGGAATTGACTACCGTAGGCTCACACCTGACTTCAAACCCAACGCGTATTCCTCCAGCGCATTGTTTTTCTCAGAAGCCTCTGTTATGGCGGGAATTGCGAACCGTTTCCTCGTTGGAGCAGCTCGAGAGGTCCAGCCGCGTTTCATAAACGTCTCGCTTTTTCTTGAGGATACCTGGAAGTTGTCGCCGCGTCTCACCTTGAATTACGGCGTTCGATATGAGCTCGATCCCGTTCCTTCCGAAGCGCATGGGATACAGCCGCTTAATGTCATCGGGTTGAACAACCCAGCGACTGCCACGCTTGCGCCGTCGAATGCGTCTGTCTACAGCACTCGCTATGGCGACTTTGCGCCTCGTCTCGGCGTGGCCTATGCGATTACTCAGTCGCCTCAGTTTGCCACCGAACTGAGAAGCGGTTTCGGCATGTTTTACGATCTTGGTGTCGATAGCGCGGCATCAGGCTATAGCTCTATACCATTCGATTTCACCAATCGATACGGCAATGTACCCTTTCCTAGCACCAGTCTGCCTGGGCCGCCTACATTCACCTTGACGCCGCCTTTCGGTCGGATCTACGGAATCGATCCACATCTGAGCCTGCCCTATACGCTCCAGTGGAATGTAACTCTGGAACAAGCCCTGGGCTCGAATCAAAGCCTCTCTGTCGGTTATGTGGCGGCGGCGGGACGTAATCTCTTGCGGCAGGATGATCTTTTCAACTTCAGCCCGAACTTTGGTACGGTATATGCCATCCGGAACGCTGCCAGTTCGGACTACAATTCTTTGCAACTGCAATTCAAGCGCCGCTTGACGCACGGACTTCAGGTTCTTGCCTCGTATACCTACGCACATTCCATCGACAACGCTTCCACTGGAGTAAGTGCAAGCAACTCTACCGCGGAGTTCATGAACCCCAACCTGGACAGAGGCTCGTCAGATTTCGATGTACGCCACACAATCACCGGCGCAGCCACATATGAGATTCCCAAGCCCAAGCTGGGCGCCGTGGGCGGAGCGATCCTGGGGCACTGGTCAGTGGACACAATTGCAACGGCCCGTACAGCGCCGCCAGTAAACCTCACCGGTGGCTTTACTGCAGATGGAATAGCTTTGCGGCCTGACGTCATGCCCGGACAGCCTTACTATATCGACGGGCCATTCCCCGGCGGACGTTCGATCAACCCTGCTACGTTTGCCATGGTCCCCACGGACTCCAACGGCGTCGCATTGCGCCAGGGCAATCTCGGCCGCAACGCAGTGAGGGGTCTAGGCGCGTGGCAGATGGATTTTGCCCTTCACCGCCAGTTCAACTTCGGAGAACGTTGGAAGCTACAGTTTCGAGGGGAGTTATTTAACGTCTTCAATCATCCGAATTTCGGAAACGCCGATCCCAACGTGGGAGACGGTCTTTTCGGCCAAGCAACTCAGATGCTCTCTCAAACTTACGGCAACACTGGGCTGAGCTCTCTCTATCAAATCGGCGGACCGCGTTCGATTCAGTTGGCGCTTAAACTCGTGTTCTGAGTTTCACGGGCAACGCAGGTCCGAGGGCGGAGAGCCACATTCCATCCAAATCATCGGCAACTTAGGGCGAGACTCAGCCACTACCTAGTGGCAGCTCTGCGCTCCCATCCGATAACTGAGAATCGCAAGCGCGACCGCAAGAATAATGATCGACTGAAACGAGATCCATATGGAGGGCCACAGGTCCCGGCGCATTTGCCGCGCGTTTCGCACACTGAGCGGAACGTATGCTTCCCGATCAGGTTCAGCATCTTCCCTACAGACTCCCCACTTACCACTAGGCACTTCTTTTTTCTCTGAGTTCATTAGCAATCTCGTTTCAGGCCGCCCACAGCCACACGCCAACCATCATGTGGCCACGCCCCGGTTTTTGGAAGGGCCCTCGGCATTTCCCACCATTTCCCTCACAGCCAACCATTCGCCCCGAGAGTGGTTGGCGCCGTTGCCGGCCTCATCTCCTGACCTCCCACTGGCCGGTAATCGGCAATCTCTCCAGGAGAACGAACAGCCCCAAAGTCTTGATATTGCTACGAATCTGAGAAGCCATTCGGCGAGATTCGTCACCTGCACCACCGGCGAACTTCGACGCTTACGTTGCGCAAACTGGTCGCTCCCAACGCCCGTTCCCGTCCCTTTGATATCGCCCTAGCAATAGCCAAAGCGGCGAGATTCGTCAGGCTGGACGTGGGCGAAAGTCGTCGCTCAAACCTGGCGAAACTCATCGCTCGCTGACCATGATTGAGGTACACTCCGCCCGTGGCTGATTTAATGAAAAGGCCTTTGCCCCACGGCCCGACCATCCAGTCGAAACCAGATTTCTGCCCAGCTTGCGATGGGCGCCGGATCAATCAAGCGCGGCCTGCGCAAGAACAGTCACCGGCAGCTTCAAATCTACTTCTGTAAGGATTGCGGCAAGTACTTTTCCTCGCTGGCCGGCCTGAAGGGCGTCAAATATCCTCCGCGCGTCATCGCCCGAGCGCTCTGCCTTTACAATCTCGGCCACTCTCAAGAAGAGACCGTTCGCCGCATTGCGTCCGAACACCGCGTGAAGGTAGCGCGCCGGACCGTTTCCGACTGGATTTCTGGCTACCGTTCCATTACCACTTTCCATCGCCTTCGGGCAGCAGCGATCCAAAAGTTCCCCGGCGGAATGCTGAAGGAGCGAAGCCTGGAGCATCAGCAGGTCTATGAGTACAAAGTTCACTTGGCGAAGCTCGCGCTCATGCACAATGCTGTGGCCCAAGACGTCGCCGCGAAAGTCGAGAGTTATCTGCTCAGCATTTTGAAGATTTTCCCGACACTCTGTTCCAGGAAGACAAGACGGCGAGTCTCGACCAGCACGCCACACCCCAGGACAAACCGTTAGAGCCCCCTGCCGCGGTCAGGTCATCCAAGTCGCATTTTGAAATACTCCCGCTCGCTCGCATCGAGAAGCAGAATCTTGCGAACGACCTAGCCGCACTAGGTCTGCTTCTTGCCCGCAAGACCAGAGACCGTCACCCTTCGATCCAGGATTTCATGCTCGCCAACGACTCCTCGACCGTTGCCTGCGAAATTCCTGTTTATCTCGCTGCTGAGGAAATTGCGTACTACAAGTCGAAGGGATTTTTCGTTACCTTGCCAGAGACGAAGAAGCCGATCACCGGGCACATCGATGTGTTACAAGCGAGAAATGGCTTTATCCATCTTCTCGACTACAAGCCGAAGGCTCGTGAGATCGACCCCGTAAACCAGTTGGTGGTGTATGCCTTGGCGTTCGCCTCGCGGGCCCGGCTGCCTGTGAAAGTGTTCAAGTGCGCTTGGTTTGACGAGAAGGATTATTTTGAGTTCTTCCCATTGCAGGCTATCAAAGCCAAGAGTGCGGCAGCCCCGGCTTGAGTTGGGTGCTGCCCGAACGCACTTCTCCCTGTGTGTCCCCGTTGGAGATTTGGCAAATTACAATCGTGCATTTTGCTTTTTTTAGCCCTCATTTTCTTGACCACTGCTTCAGGCTAATTCCTGCGCCGCTGCAGCTTCGCGGCCTCTGCTTTCTTGGTTCCGCCCTTAAGGCGTTGGGTGCCCTCCAAGAATGCAGCCGCTCGCTTTGGGAGCAGAAGCCTTCGCTTTTGGGTGCCTCAAGAAAACGGGGCAAAAAAAGGAGAAGTAAAAATGCACAATTCCATCCAAATCATCGGCAACTTGGGGCGAGACCCAGAGCAGCGCGAGGCGCGAGCCACTGGCGCTCCGTTCGCGGTGCTGTCCGTCGCCACGCGGCGTTCCTGGAAGAACGCGCAAGGCGAATGGGAGTCACGAACCGACTGGCATCGTGTCGTCTGCTTCAATCGCTTGAACGACGCCGCTGTAAGGCTTCGCCGTGGCGACCAAGTGGTCATCACGGGGTCGCTCGTGAGCAGCAAATACGAGCGCGAAGTCAGCAAAGGCAAGAAGCCCACGACGCTGAAACTCACGTCGTGGCAGATTCGCGCCAACACGCTTCGCAAGCTGAATCGTACCGCCAAGGAGCCGGAACCAACGGTTTCCGGCTCCTCCGAGGAAGCGCCGCCCGCGCCATTTTGAGCGTGGTTTTAGGAAGGGCCCGCGGCGTTTGCAGTGGGCCCTTTTTCAATGCTATTCGACTCGCGGCAACCACCAGCTAACCCTTGCCAACCCCGCGTTCGTAAGCCCTTTCATGTCTCCAAGTTATGAGCCAAGGACGCGGAAGTATTGGACGAAACCCACGCGCCTCGCTATCGTCCGCGGAAGTTTTTCTGAGGTGAACGGGCATGAAATCAACCTTCAAAGCACATCGAAATTGGACGCAAAAGAACCGCTACCGCATCGTCACGCTGGCCGCGATGGTCGCCGTAGCGGCACCTCTTTACGCGCAAGTCCAAGGCAATTCGCCGTGGGAGAACGCCGTGAACGTCTTGCAGACGGCATTCACCGGTCCCATCGCCAAGGGGCTTGCTCTGGTTGCCATCGTTGTTGGGGGCCTGACCTTCGCCTTTGGCGAGGGAGGAGGAAAGAAAACCTTCGCCGGCATTGTCTTCGGTTTAGGGATGGCCGTGTTGGCAGTGAACTTTCTCACTTGGCTGTTCGGCGTTTAGGCCTCCGAGCCAACCGCCATGCAGACGAACCCCGTCTTTCGTTCATTGAATCGCCCGCTCACGATCCTGGGAGCCGAGCGAAAGCTGTTCTTCTTCGCGCTCGTAATGGGCGCGTGCGTATTCAATTTGTTGAATAGTTTAGCCGGGGCGGTGGGAATGTTTTTCGCCCTGTACTTCTTCGCGCGATGGGCGACGCGGACCGACCCGCAAATCCTCCCGTTCTTGCTGAACTCCACGAAAATTCGCACACAGTACGACCCAATGAAATTCGAGCCTGTCCAGGTGCGGAGGCTCCGCCGTGTTTAAGCTGACCCGAATCACAAAGGAATACCGCGAAGCAGCAGCGCTTTGCCCGCAAGTGAATCTCTTTGGATTTGTGGACGATGAAGTCTTCCTCACGAAGAGTGGAGATGTCGGAATCGTTCTCAGGATCGAGGGCGTGGACTACGAATGCCTGGACACGAACACCATCGACAACCTGACGCAGAGGCTGACCGCGGCTTTCCGAGTTTTCGATGAGAAATGCCGCGTTTATCAGTATTTGTTCAAACGCAATCGGGAAAACATCCCGTTCCAGACCTACCAGAATCCGATTGTGAACGCGGCGATCCGAAACCGCATTGAGTATCTCAAGACCAAAGCCGAGTCGCTTTACTCGTTTCAGATTTGCTATGTCGTGCTTTACGAAGGCTTCCGCCACAACTCCTCCATTCTGAACAGCCTTGCCAAAATCGTTTCTCAGCCTGGAGAGGCGATTCATGAGTTGCAGGCATTGGTTTCCACCCGCAAACAAGTGGTGTTGATTGACGGTGAGCTACAGCAATCTTTGTCGGCGCTGCGTGCTAAAGCACGGAGCTTTGTCGGACAGGTTAGCGACTTTGTGGGCACGCGGATTCTGCCCAAGGTCGAAGCGTTTCGGCTTTTGAAGCAAATCCTGAATTTCTCACCGTTGAAGATTGAAAGTGCGCTGCTCAGACGCGACACGTTCCTCGACTACTACCTCTGCGAATCCCACATCGAGTGCCACAGAGGATTCCTCCGCGTTGACGACTATTACGTGAAGGTGCTGTCGCTCAAGGACCCGTCCGCGCAGAGCTTTTCCCTAATCTTTAAGCGACTTCTTGAAGTTGAAGCCAACTATTTCATTTGCAGCGAGTGGCAAAAGCAGGACCCCGCCAAGAGCCGGAGCTTCATTCATTCGCGCCGGCGGCACTTTCACAATACAAAACGCTCGCTCGCAAGTTACGTCACCACGTCGGACCAGCCGCAGCGGAGCGATGATGTCCTCGTGGACGAGTCCAAGGAAGCGCAGATTCACGATTTGGGCGAGGCGCTCAAGGAACTGGAAA
>WNFO01001059.1_pt1 | contig 21369 bp, 23 predicted proteins | sample 5400251 | NCBI WGS metagenome assembly WNFO01 (sample SAMN13153354, study PRJNA577476) | soil metagenome | isolation source: 100 cm saprolite under Madrone tree | place: USA:California | collected 2016-06-14
GTGACCGCCCAGGTGCAATACATCAGCCAAATTCCAGTCAAACATTGGAGCAGCGCAACGATTCGGGAGCCACCGTTCCGCCCTGCCAGTCGCGTTGGAGCTTCCACGAGATAGATCAACGTCAGACCGATGAAGATAATCATGACGGGAATATCTCCGGCCTTTCCAAACACATAGGTTCCGAGCGCCGAAATGAAGAAATATGCGATCGCCATCCATCCGTCAGGTGCAGAGCTTGACCCGATGTAGCGGCGATGGGCCATCGCGAACCAGTGGATGCCGTACACGGTGAAAGCCACGCCCGCCATGTAAAGCGGCGCCGCGTTTGCGAAAACACCGAACCAAGTCAATCCCACAATCAGATATACGCCGGTGAGGAACTGGCAAAAGCCGGGCATCCAGAACCCCCACATACCCATGGTCCGATCGACTTCTGGGCCAGCCTTCGGATAGCCAAAAAGAGCTTGCCCACCCCAGATGAATTGTGTTGGAAACCTCCTGCCTGGTTCATGCGAAAACCTATTCCAAAGCAGCGAACCTCGCGCCCGTTAGACTGGCAATTGCGATTCCAGAGTCTCTGTACCCATAGTCTCTGAGCTACACATATATCTGCGGGGCGCGAAACGACTTTGCATTCAGTCAATGCGTTGTCTGAACTTCTCCCTCCACACACGGCCTCAGCGATGTCAGGATTCCGGATAGGTGTCGACACACAGGACGCCGGATTTCAAAACGCGAGTCATTTCGCCCGCGTCTTTCGAAAACTCGAAGGAACCGCCTCTTCCAGGTTCCAAGCGGATCATGTGTCGGTGGCGAAGCCCTAGAGAGAAGGTTCGTTCATAGCGAGGTCGTGTTAATCACGGACTGGCCTTCGACTGTCGCCAGCACGCCAGTAAGTTCTCCTGCTTTGATCCTCCCAAGAGCCCACTCGGTCGGATCCTCGCCTTGACTCATTCTCTCTACTGCTGGAACTAGAGGCTACCGTGCAGCGTTCTGAAGGCGCAGTTACATGAGTACGGCAGGGGTTGCAGCATCGACACTGAGCCCGTTGCATCGTGCCATGTCCTTCATCGTTTTTCTGATCTTCGGGCTAACGTTGTTCCTACTGCAAGTTCTAGCTTTCAATAGCAAAAGTCGTGCATTGAAGATATGTGTGTTCATCGGACTGCCTCTTCTGTTCTCGTTGATAACGGTTTTGCTTTACCGAAGCGACCGCCTGAACGCATATTGGCAAACGTTTTTTTCGTACGACATCGCTGCTATCGCCCTCACGTTGATGTGGTTGTTTGATGACCTACCGCTCAGGTGGCTCGGTCTGGATGCGAAAAGACCTGCGGGCATGGCGTTGGAAAAAGGGCTCTGCACAAGAATTTGTAGAGACCCGCATTTCAGGCTGCTTTCTGAAGAACGATGAATTCTGTTTTTGTGACCGCCATGCGTTGTGCCTTAAGCAGTAGGTAGGCGAGATTTTTGTAGCCGCGTCCCCTTCTAAGAAGGGTTTTGATGTTGCCGTTGAGCCGTTGCAATCGTTGCCATCGCAGTTGATCGATCCAGCTCTGCAAATAGCGCACCATGGCTCCCTCATAGCGGTAGGTCCACAACCGCTCCAAGCTTTCCTTTAGAAGGTAGGCTTTCATCACCCGCCGATTGAGGGCGAACAGATCGTTTAGCTGCTGACGTTTTTGGCTGTCCAGATTCATCCAGCGCGTCAACAGCAGCCAGCGTTTGCCCTTCACAACACCCCGCATACGTCCGCCCTTGCGGAAAAATTCTGCCCTCCGCACTTCATCGATAGCTTTGTTGGCGTGCTGCAGAATGTGAAATTTGTCGTACACAATGCGGCAGTTCGGGGCCCACTGCGCAATGCTGTTGGTGAACGGTCGCCACATATCCACGCACGCGGCCGCAATGTGCTTCCGCTGCGTTGCACTCAGTTGGGTTCTGAAAAACTCATCCAGCGTTTCTTGCTTGCGGTCTTGCCCGAACCATAGCGGTTCGCCGGTCTCCAAGTTGCTGACCACGGTGATGAACTTCATCTGCTTGCCGAAGTAGATTTCGTCCACACCCATCTGCTCCAAGCCATCCTTGCGGCGCGTGGCACTCCATCGCTTGAGATACCGCAGGTCGATCGCCCGCACCGTGCTGGCAGCCAGGCGAAACTGCCTGGCCACCTGGCGTACCGATGCGCTTTCGCACCCCTGTCCCACGGCTTCTTCAAAGCGCTTACTAAAGGGCGCTTTGCTCGGCAGCTGCGGCACCTTCTCCACCCTGACACCGCAGTTCGGACAGCACACTCGGTACACTTCAATGATCACCGTCGTCCGATACTCACCCCACGGTAGGTCGCGCACCTCGCGCTCGCTGTAATCATGCGCCTCGCTAAACTTTCGTCCGCATCCGGAACAGATCAGCTTGCGGTTACCCCGCTTGCGCCGCACCCATAAACGCAGCGTTTTGGCGGCTTCATCAACTTCGTGCCGGTAGACTCGGTAGCCCGGCCATCCCAGTATTTTTGTGAATTCGTTGTCGCCCATTCCGCCGAGTCTAGCCGAACTGCCCCTTCGACGGAAAACCCCTCTTTTATAGGTCCTCTACGAATTCCTGCTCAGCGCCGATTTTCTTTCCTGCTCGTTTTCGCCCAACTCGAGAACAGTTGAGAACATAACTTCGGACACCCGCTCCACCGCGCGCCGTTGCGAAGCTGGAAGGGGAGACGTTGAGCGTCGTTTCAATCAATATCGGTGTGCCCCAATAGGGCCCGTGCCGTCTTCATCGACTCTCCGGGTTCGGTGAGCAGCCTGCGCGTGCCGGAACGAGTGCCACGAGACGCGCGGCTCCTTGATCCGATCACATGCAGGAGCAAGTACTCGGTTGTAGAGTCTTCGGAATCTTTTTTGAATTGAAGCTGTCGCCGCCTCCCTTTCAGATTACATGAGACTGTGTACTTACTTTGCCATTTCCGCTTAGAAAAAACTCCCGAGGGCTCGCGAGCAACTGGGCACTATCTGCGTACCGTTACTCCCTGTCAAAACCGATGATCACAACCAAGTCAGCTAAGTTGCCGCAAATTGCCCAGTGTGCGCCAAACAGTGTGCGCCACGGACAGCAATTAGTTAGGAGGCAATAAGCATGAGGCGCAAAAGTGGTGAAGGAGCAGTCGGGCAAGTCTTAAATCCTTTAATTGATTGGCAATCGCCAGTGTCAACCAGTTGACACTGCCGTCAGCTATCGCCACTACTGCGGTCGACACGGTGGCATGCGCTCTGACGGTTCTTCTTACCTTGTATCCCTCTCCCTCAACTATTTACGAATTGATTCGAGCCGCCTTTAGGTTGGCACATTGATTGCACGCGTCACTCACGAGGGATGTAATCCCAGGGAGGAAAAATGATCGTTTCCTTCGCGACCCAATGCGACTACTGCCGATCATCAATCGACTCAGGGCAGAAGTGGGTACGGGAGAAGATTTACGACTCCGCGCTGAATGGCCGTGATCCAAGTTACCACTGCTACCACGCTGAACCCTTCGCCGGACAGGAAGGAAGCTGCTGGGAAAGACACGAAACGGAACGGGAAATTGTCCGAACCACTGCCTACGCCGCTTAGAGCACACTCAGAACAGTTGGAGTTGAAAAACAAGTTCAACCCTGTGGGCGTTTTGAGGGAGGGAAGAAGTGAAGAACAATTCTTCGGTCCAAGCGCTTTGTCCGGAATACCAAAAACTCCTCAAAGAAGAACAAGTTGCCTTGTCCAATTGGACCAAGGGCCGCGCCGAGATTCATGGATCTAGTCGCCAAGGAAGAAACACGCACAACGAACTTCGGACACTGCAAGCGAGTTTCGCCAATGCCTGGGCATCGCTGCAATTTCACGAGCATGACTGCAAAGTGTGCGAAGTGATAGCGCTTCTTGACGGTGCTCATACAGGGCCTAACGCGAGTTCACTCCAACAGCTTCGCAACTGACACGATTATCAGTACTTAGCCGCGTAATGTTGGTAGCAAGTGCGTCCGACTCGCGATATTTGCCTGTTCCTAACGAAAACGCCATGCTCCACACCGTCTACGTTAATCGGAAAATGATGTCGTGGCCGAGTACGGGCGCGAAACTCTTACCGGGCCGTCCACCCACCATCGATCAGAATCGTCTCGCCGGTGATCAACGATGCAGCGGGGGAGGCCAGAAATACAATTGCCCCTGCGACTTCCATCGGTTCGCCGATACGGTGCAGCGCAGCGATTCGTTCCAATGTGTCCGCGTGAAATGCCGAATCTGCTAGTGCGCTCTCCGTGCCCGGTGTGCGGATGAACGTCGGCGCCACGGCATTCACTGTGATCCCGTACTTACCCCACTCCACCGCCAGGCACTTGGTCAAATGCGCGATTCCCGCCTTGGTCATGCAATAGATCGATTCTGTCGGCAACGCCGCAAAGCCTGCCTGCGAGCTCATATTGATGATGGTTCCGCTCTTCTTCCGAATCATCAGCCGTCCTACAGCCTGGCTGGCAAAAAATGTCCCTTTCAAATTCACGGCCAGGGTCGCGTCAAAGTCTTCCTCGCGCACGTTCTCAGCCAGATTTTCGGGCGCGATACCAGCATTGTTCACCAGGATGTCGATTTGACCGAACTGTTTCGCGGTTTCGTCCACGGCGCGAGATATCTGCTCCATCATGCGCATATCCATCTGAAGCGGCAGAGCTTTTCTGCCCATCTTTTGTATCTCTGCCGCTAGTCCCGAGTCCGCCTGTACATCTCGCAAACCCAGCGCCACGTCCGCGCCCGCATTTGCCAAGGCGAGCGAAATTGCCCGTCCCAAACCTCGCGCTGCTCCCGTTACCAACGCCACTCGCCCACTCAACCCAAACTGCGGATACTCCATTACCTTATCCTCCATCGCTCACTCATTATTTCATTTCCACGCACGCCGGTTGAGTATAGATGATTGGACGACCACCCTAGCAGCGAGCCTTTTTGCCAACTGACAATCTCAGTGCCTGCGTCTTGGTTTTGCGGCAGACGAAATCTGGAAACATTTTCAACTTTACGACTGCGATGTTCTTGCCTGAATTGCCAGAAACCCGCAGAATAGTGGTTCTAACTTGGGTGCAAATGAAGCGAAGCGCGCAACGTCCCACGCGCCTATCAACCGATGAGGTAAGAGTTGACGCCGCCAAAACGTCTGGTTGCCTATTTCACAATGGAAATTGCGCTGGAGAACGACTTGCCGAGTTATTCGGGCGGCTTGGGAGTTCTTGCGGGAGATACCATCCGCGCGGCGGCGGATATTCGGCTGCCGATGGTTGCGGTGAGCCTGCTTTATCGCAAGGGATACTTCACGCAAGTATTGGCGGATGACGGTTCGCAGCGCGAAGAGCCGGTAGAGTGGAAAGTCGAAGATTTTCTGCGCGAGGAACTGCAGCGGGTGACGGTGCCGCTGGAAAGTCGTCGCGTCGAGTTGCGCGCGTGGCGCTACGACGTGAAAGGCGTGCGTGGATTTGATGTGCCGGTATATTTTCTGGACGCGGATTTGCCGAGCAACGCGGAACGCGATCGCAATCTGACCGGCAGTTTGTATGGCGGAGATCCCTACTACCGGTTATGCCAGGAAGTGTTGCTGGGAATTGGCGGAGTGCGGATGCTGCGGGCTTTGGGCCACACCGACCTGGCGCGATATCACATGAACGAAGGGCACGCCGCGCTGTTGACGCTGGAGTTGTTGGGAGAAGAAGCGCAAAAAGCCGGCCGAGAATCGATTCGCGGCGAAGACATCGAAAAGGTGCGCAGCAAGTGCGTGTTCACGACGCACACGCCGGTGCCGGCGGGTCACGATCGTTTCCCTATGGAATTTCTGACGCGTGCGTTTCCGGAACGGCAGGATTTTCTGGATTTGAAAGACGCGTTGTCGGCGGAATTATTGCGGCGCGTGCTGCAGGCGGAAACCAATTTTCCGGGCTTGCAGGAAGCAGCGAAGCGCGGTGCTTCGGTGAACATGACGCACCTGGCGCTGAACATGAGCAACTACGTGAACGGTGTGGCGAAACTGCACGGAGAAGTATCGCGCCGGATGTTTCCGCAAGTGCCGATCGAAGCGATCACAAACGGCGTACACGCGGCGACGTGGACCGCTCCGTCGTTTCAGGCAACTCTGGACCGATACATTCCAACCTGGCGCGAGGACAATTACAGTTTGCGCGGAGCGCTGGGATTGCCACAGGAAGAAGTGTGGTCGTCGCACCTGCTGGCGAAGCACGAACTTTTTGACGAGGTGCACAAAAAGACCGGACTGCAGCTAGATGCGGATGTTTTTACGATTGGATTTGCGCGCCGCGCCACCGGATACAAGCGCGCCGATTTGATTTTGTCGGACCTGGACCGGTTGCGCGAAATCGCCAAAAACGCCGGGAAATTTCAAATCGTGTTTGCCGGGAAAGCGCACCCGAATGACGGCGGCGGAAAAGAACTTATTCGGAAAATTTTCCGCGCGAAAAAAGCGCTGAAAAAAGCGGTGCAGGTGGTTTTCCTGGATAACTACAACATGGAAGTAGGCGGAAAAATTACTGCCGGTGTGGACTTGTGGCTGAACACGCCGCAGTTTCCGCTGGAGGCGAGCGGAACCAGCGGAATGAAAGCGGCGTTGAACGGAGTGCCGAGCCTGAGCATTCTGGACGGATGGTGGGTCGAAGGCCACATCGAAGGAGTGACCGGCTGGGCCATCGGAGAATTGCGGCACAGCGGCGATGAGACGCTGAACAATGCCGCGGACGCGGAATCGCTTTACGACAAATTGGAACATGTGATCTTGCCGATGTTTTACAACGAGCGGCACAAGTATTTGAGCGTGATGCAGCATGCGATTGCGATCAACGGATCGTTCTTCAACACCCAGCGCATGGTGCAGCAGTACATCACGGACGCGTATATTCGGTGAGCAGTGAGTAATGAGTAGCGATCGGATGGGCGGGGCTTCCTCGAGAAGTGCTAGCTGGCGTTGGGGGCGGGGGTACGTTTAGTGTTGTTGAGTTCGGATTCGACGTCGGCAATATCGCGTTTTGCGAAGTAGTCGAAGAGATGCCACGAGCCGTATTTATGTTTCACCAGGGGAAGAACGGCTTCGACCAGTGTTGGTCCTGATTTTCCATCCTTTTTTGCAGCGGAAACCCATTCACGCAAATCGAGCAGATAGCCGCGGAATGCCGTGACGTCGGAGGAGTTACCCGGATCGCCGTGCCCGGGAATGAATTGGATTGGAGAGACCGCGGCGAATTTGTTGAAGGTGGATAGAGTTTCGCTCCAGGGAAGTGTGGAAGCGTCAATGAGATTGGGAAGGGTGTGATTCCAGAAAAGGTCGCCGCAAAAGATAACCGCGGATTTTTCCTGCTGCACGATGACGATGGAATCGCCACCGGTATGGCCGGGAAAATACTGGACGTGAAGAGCGAGGGAGCCCAGGCGCAGCTCGGTTTCGGAATCATAGAGCATTGTCGGAGCGGCGAGATTTTCGACCTGGGACTTTTGTTCAGGAGTGATGTCCTTGCCGAAGAATTTCAGATTTTCCGTGTGAATCCAAGCAGGAACGTTGCGGTGAGCGACGATGACCGCGCCTTCCTTGGCGAAGACAGAATTTCCCGCGACGTGATCGAGGTGGTAGTGGGTGTTGATGACGAACTTAATGGGAAGCTTGGAGAGCATACGGATTTCGCCGAGCAGAGCCTGCGCGGCGGGCTCGTTTTCAAAGGTATCGATTACGGCGATACCGTCGTCGCCGACGACGAAGCCGGCGTTGGCGCCGGACTCACCCTTGGCGTTGTCAATGGCGGCGTAGATCCCGTGGCCGAGAGGTTTGAGGATGAAGGGTAGGGCAGCGTCGGGTTTGGGTGCCGGGGGCGTTTGCGCTTGTGCGAGTATGGCGGAACCGCCGCAAGTCAGAATGAGCGATAGGATAAGAGTGCGCATGAGCCAATATGGTAACGCGAGAGAGCCGGGATAGGATAGAAGCGGATTGGCGTAAAATTTCGCAATTCGTAAGTTGCGACAGGAGGGTACGCGGACCCACCTTTTCAAAAAGCAAACCTGAAAAGATAGGCCACCCCGAATGGCCGTGGCGCGTAAAGGCTGACTCACCCGCCCGTTTTCTCAGTGTAGCCAAAGGAAATCGGCTAGGAGAAAAGATACTATGGTTCCTTTGAGGGCGAGAATTATAGATTCGGACTATCCGTTGGGATATGTCCCTTGGGCATCTGGACTCATGATTCGGATTGTACTGGCGTTGCCGGTCGAGCCTGCTGGTCTATACACGATTCCGTTCCCGTTAGCCGCAGGCTCGGCAACATACCCGGATGGGATGCTAACTGCCGTTCCGTTCGCGCCGACGTGATTTCGCCGTTTGGATTTGGTTGAGGTACACCGTTCGCCATAGTGCGAGCGGCAACCGCTTCGGCGCCCGCGGCAGCAGCTGCTTCACCTGCTGCATCCTCTTCGGGTGTTACGGTACTGTCTCCCGCGCCTCCCATACTACCTGCCGCGCCTATGCCCTCAGTGACAAGAAATATGAAAGGGCCTCGAATCATGTTGTCGAGACGATATTGCGGATTTGTTCGGACGAACTCTCTCCACCGCCTGTCGTTCTCGGCCTCGATTTTTTCCCTGGCCGCCTTCTCGGCTTTTGTCTCGACCCAGCCGTGAGCCCAGCACCATAACGTACCGTAGTTCTCTCCGTCGACCGTACATGGTTCATGTCCCAACGGATCGGTAAATCTTAAGGGGTTATTCTGGACATAACTGTACAGGTTGAGCGATTGAGGATAAGGCAGACTTACATAAGGAACTGGGCTGGGACTCGCGCTCCAGTCGGGTGACATGAAGTGTCCCATGGAGGAGGAGTCGTAGCGGGCGCCGAAGTTATCGAGGCCGGATTCGGGGTCGCGTTGTTTTCCGGTGAAATGGAGCGGGCTAGCATGGTAGCAACCGCCGGTGGTGGTTTGGCCGTCGCCGAACGGGAGACTGGCGATGGATTCACAGACGGCTCCGTAGTTGAAGATAGTGCTGCCAGGCAAGGTGGCGACCGCCGGCGAAGATGTCGTCCGAGCAACTGTTGGTACCGTTGGGAGTGTAGACGGCAGTGTGGCCGGAGAGATCGTAGAGATAGAAGACAGTGCCGGTAGAGGAAGTGCTCATTCATTGGGAATGCTGCTAGGGGTGGTTTTCTCGACGCGCTGGCCGAGAGCGTTGTATGTGTGGACGGCGGTGGCGCCAGTGTCAACCTGAGTGATGCGATTTTCGGTGTCGAGGATAGTAAAGGAAACAGCCGGCCCCGGAAGGCAGAAGGAGCCGGCTGCTTAATTTTCAGGCTTACCTGTGTTGATGTTCAGAGTTGTGCTGCTGCACCGGGTGATCCGTCTTGGCGTTGTGCTTGTCGTTGTAGATTTGCTTGCTGGTGTTGTTTTGCTGATGGTTGACTTGTGCGCGCTCCTGCGTTGTGAGCTTGCCGCCGTTGGCTGCGCGATCGCTGCGCACTTCGTGGTTGATCTTGGCTTCGCGATTTTCAAGATGACCGGTCTCGCGCGGAGTCAGTTGCCCTGACTTCACGCCGTTCGCGATGCGTCCCTGCTGGTTGGCTGCGCGGGTGTTGACGCGGCTCATTGCTGCCGTCGCGGGCCTGCCATGATTTTCGGATGCGAAATTCGCGCGGTTGGAGCGAGCCAGATGCTCGTGCGAAGTCTGCATGGAAGTTGCCCGAATATGCGACTCATGGCTGGCTGAGATTTCTTCGCGAGTGGGCCGCGCATTGATTCCACCGGGACCGCCGCTAAAGCTGGTGCGATTCACTTCGCGATTATTTACGATTACGGTTCTGTTGACATAGGTGTTGTGAATCACGGTGCGGTTCACATTGACGACCGCAGTATTGTAGGCGAAGCGGCCGCCGCGCCATTCTCCGCCGACAAAGCCGACACCGCCGTATCCGAACCCGTAATTTATGCCGCCGTAGAATCCGACATGCGGACCCCAGTAGCCAGCGTGGAACAGATATACGCCATCATTCCAGCCCCAATATGCAGGCGTCCAGAGAAGGCCAACGCGTGGCGGGGCGACCCAGACTCCGGGCACCCAGTAATATCCCTCAGCGCCATACGCCCAGTAGCCGGGCGTCCACAGGTAGCCTTCCTGGGGACAAGGCGGCTGCTCATAAACGGGCAGAGCCGGCGGCCCTACTCGAATCGAAACACCCAGCGCAACTTGCGCCCGAGAAGCCGCGGGCACGACAAAACCAAGCGCGGCCAGAAACAAAATTCGCAACGACAAGAACTTACGCATGATGGATCCTCCCAAGTAGGTCCTGTTTCGACTCAGGGTTTGTAAGTACAACCCTGAAACCCGTTTCAACTCAGGGTTTGTAAGTACAAACCCCGAATCCCGGTGGCCACGCCACATCGAAGGCGAAGAAGCCAAGAACCTATTTCTCTCCGAAAGTATCGTTTTACGGCAATTTCTGGTGCTTCCAAGTAAACACCTTTGTGGCGAAGATGTTGCGTTCTTCGAAGGCCAGTAGTGAGTTGTACGAAAGGACAGGGAGGGACAGGTGGGCGGGAATTTGCTGGGGAAGCTCGGATGACGATAAAGAACAAAGACGGAAAGGGAAGGATGGAAGATGAGGGAGGGAAAATCGGAAGTGCCGTAATAAAAGCGGCAGCTGGGCGGCCGCACTCCAAAAGCGCCCGCTTCGGAAAGCAGGCGCTACGAAGACAAAAGCGAGAAAAGACTACGGAAAACCTGGTATTAGGTTATGACGATGATTCCAGGTTTTCTGCCATTTCGAGCATTTTGGTGACGGAGTTCCAGTTGCGGCCGGTGCCGGGTGTGTTCAGGATTTTGTAAATGCGTGGCCAGGGAAGTTTGGACTTGCCGACACCGTTCGGGAAATAGATGTAGAGTTCGCAACCCGAGACGTGAAGTTCTTCGGGCGTGAACTTTTGGTCTTCGAGGGTTTTGCGCGCTGCGTCGCCGGGATCGCTGGCCAGGAAGGCGACCAGGAGTTTGCTGGGCTCAATGTTGGATCGTTTTGCGAAGGGATTTCTGGCGACGACACTCTGAAGTTCGGCCGTAGTGCGAAGAATGATGTCGGTGCGGTAGGCGAATTTCTTTTCGATGCCAGATTGGATGCGCTTGGCAACCACGTCGAGTTTGCGTTCGCTGGTTTTGAAGATGACATTTCCGCTTTGCAGGTAGGTTTGCGGATTGTCAAATTTGAGCGAGCTGTAGAGAGCACGTAGAGTCTCCATTTTGATTCTGTTGTGATGGACGAGGTTGACGGCGCGGAGCATGGAGATAAGGACAGGCATGGGTTTACACGAAATCGGTGAACAGTGAGTAGCGAACAGTGAGCAGAGTACAACGGGCGCTGCTGCAACGGGGCGGCTAAATACGAAAACAGCCTTGAGCTTAGGATGCAACGGCGAGGTGTATGGTCGTAAATGCTGGCGCAGATACCGGAAAATAGGTAGTTTGCGAGGCGGCTCTGCTGAGCAATCCCTTTACGACGTAGACAGATGTAGACAAAAGGTGCGGGAAGAATGGACCGAGGCGCGGGAAATATTACACAGCGTCAGAGAAGCCTGGGCGAAGCCCGCGCTGGATGCTGCACTGAGCGACGCTGGTGCAGGTGGTGCGGTCGCGAGAGGGGATCCGGCTGGAGATAATTTAGTTTTCGAAATTTTTGGTATCTAACTTGCAATGATTTGAGTTCGCCGCGCATCTCAAGGTTGGAAGTTGAAGTGCCCTGCAACGGTGAGGAGAGAAGGAGTAAAGCTCAGACCCGCGAACCTCCGTCCCAACCTGCTCTGTTCAGAAAACCAGCTTCGGCCTGGCCCCACGTAAATCGTAACCCCGGCTGGAATTAAAAACTCCGCTAAATCGTCACACTATCAGAAATAACCAAGTTCTGAGAGCGATGACAAGAGTGCCGTTCCGGGGTGCACGGAAGGGCAGGTGCGCACATGAAAGAAAATAGGGAAACTACGAGGATTCGCAGGTTTAGGCAGGTGATCCTGCTTGTAAGTTCGGTGGTTGCGGCTGGATGGACTTCAGCAACGCAAGCGCAAGTCTCAAACTTTTCAACGTCTTCGCTGAGAACGGAAGCGAAAGTATCATTACGAGAACTGCAGATCCCGCCAAAAGCGCGCGATGAATTTGAGCGTGGATTGCGGCGGCTGGAAAAGCGTGATCCAGCGGGAAGCTTGCGGCACTTTGATACAGCGATTCGTGTATTTCCGGATTATTACGAAGTGTACTACCACGAGGGAATCGCTGCTTTGCAGTTGCGCAACAACGAAGATGCCGAGCGCTACTTTCAAAAATCCATAGATCTAAGTGAAGGAAAATATGCGCGCGCAGAATTTGGGTATGGATTAGCGCTGCTTCGGCAAGGAAAGCCAGAGGAAGCGGAAACTGCGGTGCGGCACGGCTTGGAAGCAGATCCGAACAATGCGGATGGCCACGTGGTGCTGGGATTCGTGTTGCTGAAACTGAATCGGCCGGAGGAAGCGGAGAAGAAAGCCCGTGACGCGCTTGCTTTCCATTCAGCAAATGCAGCGAAGGGTTACCTGGTGCTTTCGGATGTGGACGCCGCCGCGGAAAATTACGACCAACAAGTGCGTGATTTGGATGCCTATTTAAAACTGCGCCCCGATGACCCCAACAAAAAGGTGCTGCAAGGCATTCGAGATTTGGCCAAGCGGCTCGCGGCAAGGAGTCGCCTGACCGCGAGCAAGTAACAAACACTCTGTGAATTGACACAGATTCACTGATATTTCCCTCGAACCGCATTCCCCGCACGAATTATCGCAATAGATTCTTGTAAAGCGCCATGCCGACAGCTGCGTCCATTTTCAATCTGGCGAGGGCAGCGATTTCGCGGCGCGTTTTTATACCGCCTGCGGCGATGATTGGGTGGCTGGTGGCTGCGCGGAGAGTTGCGAAATACTTCAGATTGGCGCCGGAAAGGGTGCCTTCACGATCAACGTCGGTGCAAAGAAATGCGGAGCAGAAGGGTTCGAGGGCGGGCATGACTTCTTGCGGATGAAGCGAGATGGATTTGCGCCATCCGTGGGTGGCGATTTTTCCTTTGTAAGTGTCGAGAGCGATGACGATTTTGTTGCGCGGGATGGCGCGGGCAAGAGCGCGGAGGAAGCGCAGATTGAGTTTTCCTTTAGCGAATGCGGCGCTGCCGATGATGATTTGCGTGGCGCCGAGTTTTGCTAATTGTTTGGCGCGCGCGATGGTGCGGGTACCGCCACCTACGCGTACGTTCATTTTGTAATTGCGGCGGGCGCGTTTGCAGAGCAATGCGACGAGCGTGTTGTTGTGGTTTCTGTTCATGGCGGCGTCGAGATCGATGATATGCAGCCATTTGTGGCGGCGGAATTTGTGAAGCTGCGCGGGTACGTCGGAAACAGAGAGTTCGCGGCGGCGGCCGTGGACGAGTTGTACGGCCTGGCCAGACTGGAGATCGATGCAGGGGATCAGCATGGGAGGCGGACCTCGATACTTTGTGAGGCTAGGAATTGTTTTAGGTCGCGAATGGATTGAGTGTCATCGTGGAATATAGAGGCGGCTAGCGCGGCGTCGGCTGCGCCTGCGATGAAAACTTCGGCGAAATGTCGTGGGGTTTTTGCGCCGCCGCTGGCGATGACTGGAACGGAGACGGCGGTGGAGATGGCGTTCGTGAGAGCGATGTCGAAGCCGGATTGGGTGCCGTCGCGGTCCACGCTGGTGAGGAGGACTTCGCCGGCGCCGAGCTCTACGGCGCGTTGCGCCCAGGCGAGAGCGTTGAGATGAGCTGAGTCGCGGCCGCCGCGGATGCGGACGCCCCAGCGAGGATTTTCTGCCTGGGGCTCGGCAACGGGGGGCAGCTCAGATGAATTGGCAACCGCAACGCAGCCAAGATTGGCTACGCTGCTCGATTCTAGTTTGGCGTCGATGGCTAGGACTACGGCTTGGGCGCCGAATTCTTTGGAGAGTTCGGTGATTAGCTTGGGACGATTTACCGCGGCGGTGTTGACGGTGATTTTGTCGGCGCCGGCGCGGATGACGGCGCGGGCGTCGTCGAGCGAGCGGATGCCGCCTCCCGCGGTGAGCGGGATGGCCAGTTCGGCAGCCACGCGGCAAATGGTTTCAAGAAAAGTGGGGCGGCGATCACGTGTGGCGGCGATATCGAGTACGACGAGTTCGTCGGCGCCTTCGGCGTTGTAGCGTGCGGCGAGAACGGCGGGATCGCCGGCATCGCGAAGGCCGACGAAGTTGACGCCTTTGACGACTCGGGTGCCGTCGGTGTCGAGGCAGGGGATGATGCGGCGGGCGAGGCTCATGCGGGGTCACTCATGCCTGCGGCTAGGCTCAGGAAATTTCGCAGCAGGCGTGCTCCGGCGGCGCCGCTTTTTTCCGGGTGGAATTGCGTGGCGAAAATATTTTTGTGTTCGAGAACGGCAGTGAAGGTGGCGCCGTGATTGCAGGTGGCGACGACTTCGTTCGAATTGGAAGAAACTGCTGCCGCGAAGGTGTGCGCGAAATAAAAATAATTGGAGTCGGAGAGGCCTGCGAGTAGTTGTGACGTTCGCTGGACGTGAAGCCGGTTCCAGCCCATGTGGGGGAGTTTGACCGTTGCGGGAAGAGAGCGGACCGAACCTGAAAATAAATTGAGGCCAGAGAGGGTGGGCGCTTCTTCGCTTGAAGAATAGAGAGCTTGCAAACCGAGGCAGATGCCGAGGAAGGGAACTCCTTGCGCCATCGCCTCGAGGAGGCAGGCGCGGAGATTTTGTTCATCGAGCGCGCGAATGATTGCGGCGTAGTGGCCGACACCTGGCAGGATGATGGCGCGGGTGCTGCCGAGTTCGCTGGGTTGCGCGACGCGTTTTGAGGCGACGCCGAGTCTTTGCAGAGCGCGTTCGACGGATGGGACGTTGCCGGCACCGTAGTCGATGAGCGCGACTGTTGCAGCGGCGGTCACAGCAGCTCCTTGGTGCTGGGGAGAATATTTTTTAGACGGCGATCGCGGCTAACGGCGAAACGCAGCGCGCGAGCGAAAGCTTTGAAGATCGCTTCGACTTTATGATGCGAGGAGCGGCCGTAGAGACAGCGAAGGTGGACGTTGGCTTTAGCGGATTGCGCGAAGCCCTGGAAAAAATCTTCGAGAAGTTCGACGGTGAAGTCGCCGACTTTTTGGGCTTTAATGTTTGCGTGAATGACGCAGTGCGGGCGGCCGCTGAGGTCGATTGCGGCGGCGCCGAGAGTTTCGTCCATGGGCATCAGGAAATATCCGGCACGAAGAATGCCTTTTTTTGAGCCAAGGGACTTTTGCACGGCTTCGCCGAGCGCGATGCCGACGTCTTCGACGGTGTGGTGCTGGTCTACGTCGAGGTCGCCTTTGGCGGCGATGGTGAGATCGAACGCACCGTGGCGGGCGACGAGATCGAGCATGTGATCGAAGAAGCGAATGCCGGTGGAGATTTTGGATTTGCCGCGGCCGTCGAGCGAGAGGCGGAGGCGAATGTCTGTTTCGGCGGTGACGCGGTGGATGGTGGCGGTGCGGCTCATGCGCCCTTCTTCCAGGTGCGTTGAATTTCGCGGAGGAGGATTTTCATTTCGACGGGAGTGCCGATGGTGATGCGGACAAAACCTGGACCCATGTCACGCGCGCGATCACGCAGGAGGATGCCTTTACGTTCGAGTTTTGCAAAGAGAGCGGGGCCGCCGGGGCCGAAGTTGGCCAGTAGAAAATTTCCTGCGCTGGGGAAGGTGATGACGCCGAGTTGTTGCAAAGCAGCGGCGAAGGATTTTCTGGCGCGTTGGATATTGCGTACGTAAGCGCGAATAGTATTTCTTTCACGCAGGGCGGCCTCGGCGGAGGCCAACGCGGCAACGTTTACTGGAAAGGGCGGCATGGCGCGGCGGACGTAGGCGAGTGAGTCTTTTGCGGCGATGACCGCGCCGAGGCGAAGAGCGGCGAGGCCCGCAGCTTTGGAAAAAGTGCGTGCGATGAAAAGATTTGGATAGCGGCGAATCCACGGGATGGTGGAGAAGCCGGAGAATTCGGCGTAGGCTTCATCGAAAACAACAACGGTGTTACTCGCGGCGTTGAGGATTTTGCGGAGGGTGGCGGGTTCGACAAGCGTGCCAGTGGGATTGTTGGGATTGGCGAGGAAAAAGACGCGAGGGTTTTTACGCAGCGCGCAGAGAACTTCGTCTAGTGGAAAGCGCTGTTGCGCATCGTAACGGCAAACATCGATGTGGGCGTCAGCGATTTCAGCGTAGTAACGGTACATCGGGAACGTAGGTTCGCAAATGAGTACGTGCGAGTGCGGCTCGACGAAGGTGTCGAAGAAAACGCGTAGCGCGTCGTCGCCGCCGTTGGTGAGGAGGAGTTCTTCGGTTCGAACGCCGAGGTGGCGGGCGATGCGCGCTGTGGGTTTCTGGTATTCGGGATACATCGCGAGCTGATGCGGAGTGAGTTTTGCGAGAGCGCGGAGGACGGCGGGGCCGCAGCCTGCGGTATTCTCGTTAAAATCGAGGCGAATTTTATTTGCGCGGCCTTCCGCGGGGGCTTCGTATGTTTTGCGTTTGAGAATTGCAGCGCGAACCGGGAGGCGAGTTTTCATCGGCGAATCCTCACGGCGTTGCGGTGCGCGAGCAAGCCTTCCGCTTCGGCGAAAGTTTCAGCCGAGTCGGCGAGACGGAGAAAACCATTCCACGAAATAGTTTGCACGGTGATGCATTTTACAAAATCGGCGGCGGAAAGGCCGCCGCGCCGGCGAGCCCATCCGGCAGTCGGCAGTACGTGATTGCTGCCGGTGGCATAATCGCCGAGGGGTTGCGCGGCCCACGGACCGAGAAAAACGGTTCCGGACGATCGAATTTGTTTAAGAAGTATCCCTGAGTTTGCAGGAAGGCTCAGATGCTCTGGCGCGAATCGATTGACGAATTCGCAAGCGGCAGGGAGCGAAGGCGCAAGTAAGGTGCCGCCAGCGTTATCAATCGAGCGATGCGCGGGATTGTCTGGAGCTAGCGTCGCGAGTTGCGCCGCTACTTCAGCGGCGACCTGTTGCGCGAACGCGCGCGAAGTAGTGACGAAGAAACTCGCTGCGTCGGGCGCGTGTTCGGCTTGCGCTAGAAGGTCTGCAGCAATCCAGCGGGCGTTGCCGTCTTCGGCAAGTACGATGGCTTCGGTGGGGCCGGCGGGGAGATCGATAGCGCAATCGGCGGAGACGAGTTGTTTGGCGGCGGTGACGTATTTATTGCCGGGGCCGAAGATTTTCTCGACGCGCGGAATGGATTTTGTGCCGTAGGCAAGGGCCGCAATGGCTTGCGCGCCGCCGATGCGGGCAATTTCGGTGATGCCGAGAAAATTTGCCACGGCGAGAAGCTCGTTATTGGGCCTAGGACAGACTGCAACGATACTCTGCACGCGCGCGACTTGAGCGGGAATGGCAGTCATTAAGAGCGTCGAGAAAAGAGAAGCGTGGCCGCCAGGAATGTAGGCGCCGACGGATTCGATGGGAAGAACGCGCCGGCTGATTCGAACGCCAGTTTCGACTTCAACGGACCAGTCGCGGGGAAGCTGCTGTTCAGCAACGCGGCGGATGTTGCGTGAAGCCTGGCGGATGGCGCGAAGAAAGCCGGGGCTGACATTGCGAAGGGCGGAACGAATTTCTTTTTGCGAGATCCACAAATCTTTTGCACGCAGATCGGCCTGGTCGAGTTTCTTTGTCCATGCGAGAAGCGCGGTGTCGCCGCGCTTGTGAACGTCTGCAACGATGCGCGCGGCGACAGCTCGCGCATCGTCGTCATGCGCGACACGTGCAGCAAGCAACTTTTTTTCTACTGCCGAAGTTAGCTTGAGTATGCGCATCAGAGAATGATCTTGTTCAGGGGATATTCGACGATGCCCTGCGCTTTTGCGGCTTTGAGTTTGGGAAGGAGTTGGCGCACGACTGCTTCTTCGATGATGGTGTTGACAGCAACCCAATCAGGATCGCTGAGATTGGAGATGGTTGGATTTTTCAAAGCGGGGAGGACGGTTAGAACTGTGGGTAAATCCTCGCGGCGAACGTTGAGGAGCAGACCGACTTTACTGGCAGCGTCGATGGCGCCCTTGAGCATGAGAATCAGATTTTCGGCTTTTTCGCGCTTCCATGTGTCAGCAGCGGTGGCGCGGTTCATAATGAAAACGGTGGCGGATTCAAGGACGGTGTCTACAATACGCAAGCGATTGGCGCGGAGTGATGAGCCGGTCTCTGTGACTTCGACGATGGCATCGGCGAGTTGCGGTACTTTCACTTCCGTGGCTCCCCAGGAAAATTCGACAGTTGCATTTACGCCGAACCGCTCTAGATATTTCTCAGTGAGATGCACAACCTCTGTCGCGATGACTTTTCCTTCTAGATCGCGCGGCTCGCGAATCGGCGAATCTTCAGGCACCGCAAGAACCCAGCGTACCCGTGCCAGCCGCTGCTTGGCGTAGACGAGTTCGGCGAGTTCTTCGACGTCGGCGGAAGTTTCGACTACCCAGTCATGCCCGGTAATTCCGGCATCCAGCGCGCCGGATTGAACGTACCGAGCCATTTCCTGCGCGCGAACCAGAAGACACTCAATTTCAGGATCGTCGATGGTTGGGACGTAGCTGCGCGAGCCGAGAGAAATTTTCCATCCGGCACGGGAAAAAAGCTCGATGGTGGCATCCTGCAAGCTGCCTTTGGGAATGCCAAGTTTCAGCCGAGGCGACGACATGGTCACTTGACCTCGTTCGCGGACGGAGACTTTGCCTGAGCATAAACCGCGTCCGGAGAAAAAGTGCGCTCGGCGATGACGCGAGACGCTCCTTTGTGATTCAAGCTGCGGAAGAAGCAACTGCGGTAGCCTTCATGGCACACGCCGGGCCCGACGGGATTTACGCGAACGAGAAGGGCGTCGGCGTCGCAATCGACGCGAATGTCCGCGACTTTCAGTACATGACCGCTGGACTCGCCCTTTTTCCAAAGCTGGTTGCGCGAGCGGGAAAAGAAGACGACTTCGCCGGTGCGTCGGGTGAGCGCAAACGATTCGGCATTCATGAAGCCAAGCATCAAGACGTCGCCGGTCGATTCGTCCTGGATAATGGCGGGGACCAGGCCGCCTGATTTCTCGAACGCAATTTTCACGATGGCTCCTTCGCGATAGAGTTTTGGCCGTAAAAACAAAAAACCCGCTGGGCTTTGCTGCGCCAGCGGGCTAAAAGTGTTTGATTAGCGATTAGCTAACTACACCCCAGCGCGCGCGGCGAATGGCCGTGATGATGATGGCGGTGGGTGTGGTGAACGAGAATCATGAATGAGAAGAATAGGGGACGGGAGCCTGGCGTGTCAAGAAAGAAGGAGAAGGAGTAATAAAAGTGCGGCGTGACACAAAGACACTGCTTCGAGAAAAAGGAGCAGGGACGTTAGGCTCGGGGACCGGGACGGGTGTTCGAAGAGATGTTGACGGTCATTTTCAAATCAACGGCGATGCCAAATTTGCTGTTTGGGAGAGTGTCAATGCGAACGACTTCGGCGAGGTATTCTGAACTCATGGGGTCGTTCACCGAATATGGGAAGGTGACGAAAACGCGCATGCCTTTGTAGTAGGTCGAACATCTAGAGACGAAGTAAATTCCGTGCTTTGAGGCGTTGACGCTGTTCGGCAGATCTTCAAAGTGGTCGTCACGTGGCTCGGAGGGGCGAACTCGCATGGGTCGAGCAAGCTTTGCCCGACGACCGCGGCGAAGCTCGGAAACGGCGGGAGCGATTGAAGCTGAACTGCCAGAATTGGAACTGGAATCGTCCATTCATTTCACTCTGCGCATGATTGGTTGTAACGTCAATGGTACGCAGTGAATCGGATAATAGGGGTTGGCGCGGCTCAAGTAACGGGAGGAGTGGCCAATGGCTGAGGAGAAGATCAGGAAACCGGACGCCGAGTGGAAGAAACAACTTTCGGAAAATCAATACTATGTGACACGACAGAAGGGCACCGAGCCGCCTTACACCGGGGAATACGAAGGCACAAAGACGGCAGGGACTTATAAATGTGTGTGCTGCGGACAACCGCTATTCCGGTCAGAGACGAAGTTTGATTCAGGCTGCGGATGGCCGAGTTTTTATGCACCAGCAAAGAGCGAATTGGTGCAGGAGGAAGAGGATCGCAGCCACGGGATGCGGCGAACCGAGGTGAAGTGCAGCCGATGCGATGCGCACCTGGGCCACGTGTTCGAAGACGGGCCGCAGCCCACCGGACTGCGTTATTGCATCAATTCCGTGTCGCTGAACCTGGATAAAGATTGAGTTGTTTTGCAGCTGATCAGTACTTTTTTAATTGGGATAGGCAAATTGCGACAGCGTCAGGCCGTAGTGCATGACATAGCGGTTATCTCTGCAACGCGATCGCGGTCCCAGACACCGAGCAGCAAAATCTTGCTGCCGTTGGGATATTTAAAAATGTAATAGACGCGGTCAATGCCGGCGACTTCGAAGAAGCCTGGACGGCGCGGATCGGGACGCATTTCGGCGCCAATGCTCAAAAGCGTACGCAGCTCGGAGAGCTCCTCCGAAGAATGGTTCCTGAGGTCTTCCAGAATGGGCGGTTGCTTCGAAAAGTTCATTATCATGGTTGTTTCCGCCGGGCCAGCGAATCTCCTCACATAGATAAAGACGCTGTAGGAGTCAAAATGTTTCATGCTTTTCTGCTCGAAACAGGGTATTTTGTAAGCAAGAACTTCCATCTATAATTCGGTCCCGAGCAGCAATCGCTAGCGACTGTTGGCATACATGAAGAAGTACTTGCCTTATAGGCCTTCTCCAAGCGATAGTGCAGGACGATGATTTTTCGAGCGGAGCGTGGGAATCGTGCCTAAAACAATCAAAACAGCCAAAAGGGGTAAAGCGCCGTTTAGCAAGGATAAGCGGAGGCGCCATCATCATTTTTTGGTGACTGTATATTACGCCGACGGCGAGAAGTTCGGTCGCGTCTATACGGACAAGGAAAAGGCCACACGATTCGCAGATCGCCAGCGCAGGTCGCCGGTAGTGAAATCTGTGCGCGTCTCGCAAGTCTCGTAAGTTTCGAATAAGACATTCGCGGAAAAAGTGCGAGGGGACGACTTGTCGGTTTTCGCGATGGCGTGTTATAAATTAATTGCAACCGAGCGGCCTTAGTATAGTGGTAGTACGGAACCTTGCCAAGGTTCAGGTGTCGGTTCGATTCCGATAGGCCGCTCCATTCTCTTCAAGCACTTACGCTGCCGCTTCCGTTTCCATAGTTTCCAAAACTCAATTTTATTGCCAAACGTCTTGGAAAATGCGGACGCTA
>WNFO01001345.1_pt1 | contig 21366 bp, 23 predicted proteins | sample 5400251 | NCBI WGS metagenome assembly WNFO01 (sample SAMN13153354, study PRJNA577476) | soil metagenome | isolation source: 100 cm saprolite under Madrone tree | place: USA:California | collected 2016-06-14
ATGAAATCCCATATTCAGAATCCAGTCCTCCGCGGCCATTTTTCGGGCTCCCCAAAGCCTCAGTACTCCCCGACCCTTCCCAGTTTCCTGATCCCTCCCCCTTTCGCCCCCACCAATATCTCAGTTCGGGTCCGCCCACCCTCTCCTCCGGTGGTTCTTCTATCGCTTCAACTCGCTCGTCTGCCGCTTACACGAGTTCCGGGAGCGCACTCGCTTCCGGCGACTACGGTAATAATGTGCAGATCGCCTCTAATGATGAGGATCAGGCTATTGGCGTCGGCATCACCTCGGACGACGTCGTTCATCTCACTAACCAGGACCCCTCCATATCTACTTCCGTGTCTCATTCGAGAGCACCGATAGACCAGTCTCGATGGTCACACTCCTACTCGGCTAGCATACGCTCTCGCTCGTCTCTCGTGCGTAGCAACAGTAGTAGCGGCCATGATTACAGCATCTCGAGTGTTCAACCGAAACCTCTTGACCTAAGTTGGCAGCCCGTCGATGAACGTGACGAGGTTGAACTCCTCAGCGATCCTGAATCCGAGGATACCGACATGGAAGTTGAGGAGCACGAGGAGCACGAAGAAGAGAGAACATCTGCCATTGTCATTGCTGAAGAAGGCCGCGGTCTCATAGTTCGGGGTGATGGCTCAGCGGTCGTTGACCTTGCCGTCCATCCTGGTACGTCTCACGTGTATTCTATTTCCCTAACTTACGTTGACAAATTCTTGATCAAGGGACGACCCATTTACTCATTGGGTCTTTGATTAACGCCAATGCTTTGCCGGCCTATTTGACGAGTGTCTTGCCAACCATCAGCACCACGTTGTTGGCCCTAGACATTTCTGCCAATTTTCTCAACGCTCTCCCTCCCGCTCTCGAATCCTGTTTTTGCTTGGAAGAACTGAATGTATCCTCCAATCCTCTCCGAGCCCTTCCTCTTTTCATAGCCGAGTTGACATCTCTCCGCGTCCTCATAGCAGATTCAACCGGTCTCACCACACTCCCTGCTCCTCTGAGCGCGTTGGATAAGCTGCATACCCTGAGTATAAGAAGAAACAAGATGTACTCCCTTCCTAGTTGGCTTTGCCTTTTAATATCTCTTCAGACTCTACTTGTCGATGGAAATCCATTTCACGGTCCGTGGAAAGCTTTAATGGAGCCGCTGCTTGCCAAAGGCGTTCCCGGGTCGTCATATCCTCCGTCCACGCCGATCATCCCTCTTCCTCTCTCTGCTACTCAAGACACAGATTCCAACACTGACACAGATGTGGGCGATTGTCAAGCCTACCAACCCAACGGTCGAATCCAGGAGGATGAAGATACCATAACTCCTGTTCGCGCGCCAGTATTGGTACAGCCAGCATCCGCGCCCATAGTACCAAGCCGTGGTGTGACGCGGACCCGGACAAACCCTAACTCTTCATACTTTGAAAAGCACAGAGGGAACTGGAATGCGCCTTCTGGCTCGCATGCTGCCCCAGAGCATAGTAACGGGATCCCAGCCGATTCTGCCCGCGTCAATGAGAAAGAACTTCGTCGCATGAAGAGTGCCGGTGAACTGCGCCAGCCACCTGCTTCTAATTCTTCGTCCATTAGCTCACAAGGGCGTCTTACTCGCTCTCAATATGGGACATCTGCCTCTTCATCCAATCTATTGGCAGACTCCGCATCCTTCCCTCAACGGTTTGCCACTGTCGGCCCTCAATCTCCGTTTCGCGAGCAAGGTAGTCGAACGCCTCTCGATCACAGTCCTCGGGACAAGCATCCCGAACGAGATGCAGCGTCTACGCCGTCACCGGAACAATCTACAAGTATTTCTGACTCTTCACGACCTCGTATTCCCATTCGGGGTGATTCTTTGCATCTCGCGGAGATGTCGACTACCCGCCAGCGCAGTATATTGCGCAGAAAAGATGACAAGCCAAAAGAGCAGCAAGGGAGATGGGGCTTCTTGAAGAAGATGTCGATGGGCAAATTAAAGCCAGATGTACCAGCCTCGAAGCCATCCACTCTGAGGCCAGGCGTCACTCCCCTCGCAAATGTCTCAGAGTCAACATCCGGATCAACACCCGCGCCCACGGCATCAAGTCTGAACCCTCTATCCCTGATCGACGTGCGTCTGTCTTCCACAGGTTCTCTTGGCATGGAAATCCCGGGCGGGTCTCCCGAAACATCGGTTTCCTCATCCATGACTGGTCCAAAAGAAGAATCGGACGTGAAGGGGGCTTCCCCATTACCGAGCCCTTCGCCAGTGCCGTCTCCTAGTTTGCTTTCTGTCGACACTTCGTCTCCTAGTCTTTCTCCCCACTCCAGTTCGACTCGCGTCGCAAAGCGGCGCAGCTTCCTTCCTATCGGAGGGCCATCCACCCCCTTGCCCTCTCCTGGGCCGCTGCTGTCTGGTGTTAGCTTGCCTAGTACTAATGGTAATGAAGAGCGATTACTGACCCCGTCTCCTGTCTCTCCTGATGCGGCTGAGCGAACACAACGTCGGGAAGGGGACAGAGCCCGCGAAGCGTACACCCGCGCCCTTCGATCAGTCATGGCGTACTTGAGGGATATGAATGACCTGTCCGTAACCCAACATTCCCTCATGAGCATGTACTCGCCGTCAACGCCCGACATCACCGGCAGCGGATCTCGTCCGCGCCGGCCTACCGTTGTTGATAATGGCCGTGTGGCTCCAGATGGCACCTCGAGTTCACCTAGTTCTGTTGCTGCATCCCGCAGTGGCAGTTCGGACCAGTTGCGATCCCCAGAGTCCATCACGCACTTGCGTAGCCTTAACTCATCTCAGACGACCAGCATTGCAACAACGGACAGTGCGGGATCCGTTTACGGAGAGGAGCGCAAGTTCAAGGATGATAGCAGCAGGCGAATGCGAGTTGTCAAGGAGATTGTTGAGTAAGTGGGAATTATCGAGCCATCATAACGTATCCAACTGGGCTTCCTTTAGCACCGAACGAACGTATGTCAAGGGTTTGCAAGAGCTCATCGACATTTACATCAAGCCAGCAGCGGCTCAGGTGAATCTCCTCGGTGGTGTGAGTACCACTAAGGAGACCATCATCCCTGCTGCGGAGAGAAAGATTGTATTCAGTGGTCTTGACTCTCTTTTTTCGTTCCATAAAGATATCTTCCTTCCGGCTCTCGAACTCGCCGCCAACCCCGTTCTTCGACCGCAAGCCAATCAATCGGAGCAAGAAATGGAGGGTGTACTATCAGCCAACGCTGCTAGGGGCATTTCCAGGACGTTCGTCTCCCATGCTGCATTTATGCGGATGTATTCATCGTATATCAAGTGAGTGACGATCTAACTTATGCTTATATGATCGTTACTTATTCGCGCCCCAAGCAATTTCGATCACTCGGTCCAGCGCATCAAACAATGGGTGTCCGGCCGTCCTGGGATTGGGACCGGCTCGTCGCCTTCTCTGACAACTCAGGCAGCTGGCACTGGTTCCTCTAACATTGCGTCAGATCTTTCAGGCGGACCACAGCTCTCGTCCAGTCAAAGAAAGCGTATCAAAAGCTATCTGAAGCGCTGCCGGTTGAACCCTCGCCACTCACAACTAAACTTGGAGGGTTACCTCCTGTTGCCAGTCCAAAGGATTCCACGCTACCGCCTTCTTGTTCGTCGTGTCTACTCCCCCTCTTCTGTTCTGTCCTCACTTTTTCTAGTTGGAGGAGCTGGCGAGGAGTACGCCTCCCGCGGAAGGCTGTTTGGATCCACTTGACCAGGCCCTGGATGAAATTTCATCACTAGCGACAAACATGAATGAGGGCAAGCGCGAGTCCGAATCGCGGTCGAAACTCGTCCAATGGCAATCAAGAATGAGAGGAAAATTCCCGAGTCCCCTCGTCCAACCACATCGGTGAGCTTACCCAACAATTTCTGGCAGCACCTGTGATTACTCACTCTACTCCCAGGCGACTTATCATGGATGGTCCTCTTTTACTGACAAGGGTTGTGCGCAAGGTCACTATTCCCTTTGAATTAATTGATGGGCAAGGCGATACGGCTACGATTCAAGTAGATTGTCTCTCTCCAGAACAAACCCCGCGTTCCCTTCTCGGAATACTCTGCAACGACCTACTGGTATTATGTCGTGACCCATCGGATGGGAAGGACCTCCTTTCGCAGGTCGACCTTTGGGCGGTCCTTCGAATGCAAACTCTCCCGCAACCTGCGAGTATTGTTCATGGCAATGGTATGGTGTCTTTATAACTATCTTCGTCATTTCTCAAAGTGCATTTCTTGCCCAGTGTTGCGCATTGTTGATAACAAGGCAATTCTGTATTTCGAGGCTTCTTCGACATCTATCGCGTTGAATTGGTTCCGAGGCATGTTCTCTTCACTTGCCCAACTTCACTTCCCTATGACATGATGACCTCTCTACAGCAATCAATCTTCACATCCCAACCTCGAAGGCATGAACATCCCGGGAACACTTTCATTTCTTTCTGTTCACATGTGCAAGATGTTTTTTGGAAAGTCATTTTGATAACCATCATATACATACATACACTCTTTCTTTCTGTCTCTACTATCATTATACAACATGTGTCTTGCGCTCACATAGCAGCTTCTGTTAGCCAGCTTCACACGTAACTTAGCATATTTGTGGTATGAAATGATCTTATGATTCACCTCCACTTGCTTTATGCCTAAGGCTGAGAGTGAGACAAAAATTGCACAGCGATGGGCACTTGTGTGGAAGGTTAAATATAAGAGCGTGTCGTTGTTCACGTTGCTACCGTAATATGTCAAAACTCAGATATCATAAAACACAATGCAATTCTATGAAACTATGAAGTTGGTCGCAGCTTAGATAGCGTCCTTTCACATCTATGTAGAAGGCGATGAGCGGACGCATACAGAAAGCCTCGGCTCGGTCACTCACCAACCACTGCCAGATGGCCTCCACCCTGTTTTTCGGTGGGGGCTCGTCGTAGGTATCTGCCTCGATCTCGGCGAGTCCGGTGTAGAAATCCATCTCCGACGCTCGGACAGTTCGGGATCGTTTCCAGAACTTCGCGCCAACGTACAATATCGGGAAAGTTATAAGGGGCAGGTAATTTGTGACAAAGTCGGCATTGGTCCAGTTCCCACGGAGGAAGACGGACCAGCCGCTGAACTTTAAGACAAATTGGGTCGATATCAAGCTGAGGATGAATAGTAACTGATACACCCGACACTCACCACGCTGATAATAAAGCAGCCGATGGCAGCGTACCATGCCGCATAAGGCTGGAGGCGAGAGGCGAATGGCAGCTTCGTACGGTCGATTCCTTGAACCTTCATGCCAGCGTAGAAGCGGATGTAAGTGACGGAGATGCCAAACCAGGTCAAGAGACCTGCGACGGCGGTCATGTTGGCGAACCAGTTGAACACCTTGCCAGAGCCCGAGTGAACGCCCATATAGGCCAACAGAGAGAAGGATGAGGAAACTATGAGCGCAGTCACGGGCAACCCATTTCGAAGAGTCTTCTTGAATATGGAAGGTGCATTGCCGGCAATCGCGAGACCGTCTGTACGTCATCATACCATGTTAGGCAAGACGTGCGGAGCTTTTATGCCTTCTTGGCTGGAACTCACATAGTGCGCGTGAACTCGTGTACAAATCACTTGATGCTGCGGACCAGGCCGATGTCAGAAGACATCCATTGATAAGCTGCGGTAATTGTCCATTGAGTCGAAATTCCGGGGGCTAAGGGACAATAGTTACCCCTGGAAGAACCTTGATGCCAGAGCGCTTGATGGCAATTACAAAGGGGGATGCGGCGGCGGTTCCACTGTCCAATTTGAGGCTGGGATCGTTTGAGGGTACGAGCAGGCCAATCGTCGTAACACCCCCGATATAGAAAAGTAAAATACGGATGTACACGCGACGAATAGCTTTTGGGAGGTTGCGTCTAGGGTTTTTCGCCTCGCCAGCGGCGATCTGGCAATTCAAATTAATTACATCCTTTTCGATGAACGCCAGACAAAGACTGTGTTGCGTTATGTAGAGAGGGAAGGACTCACGGCGACGATCTCGGTTCCGATGAAAGAGAAGGCTGCTTGGGACAAAACGGCCCAAAACCCAAGGAAACGCCCTTTCGCGCCAGCGATGCCATTGTACTGGACGAACGGACCAGGGTTTTTCCAATAGCGGAAACCGAGGCGATCATGATCGGGGCCTCCTCCGAGGTCGAGGATAACTCCCAAGATAATTAAGCCTATGTGGTACAAAGCATGTGGATAAACATGGGAAAGGGCCAGAAAAATGACCGTACCGGTGATCGTGATAACCTTAATTGAAGCAAAGATAAACTCGGCCTCGCCGTATGCGCCTTATGGACGCCACATGGGATATAGCTAATTAGCCGTGGATATCAGACAAGTTATCGCGTAACTTACCTGCACCCATGAAGTTAATTGCCACTACGACTATCAAACAAATGGTGACCCAGGCCGAATTCACGTTCGTGTTTTTATCCCAAAAGTCGATCAAAACGGCGGCTGCGCTCAGCTCTGCTGGAAGGACTATTGTCCAGTTGTACCAGTAGTTCCAGCCCATGGTCTGGATGCGAATATTAGTGTTTCTCACGACAATATCCCGAAATCACGTACGAAAGAGAAGGCGCCATCTACGAAGCGTTCTGCCAATTTGATGTGCCCACCGGGGATGGGGAGATAGGAAACCATTTCTCCGAGGGATACCTGGGAAGGGAGATCAATTAAACAGGCCCATATAGAAGGTCAACTATGCGGACGTCCGCCGCTGACCATGACGCTATAGCAAATCGACCCGACAACCATATAGCCGAGCAAGAGACCGACGGGTCCGCCACGCCTCAACGCGTTCGCAGAGCTCAAGAACAGACCAGTCCCGATAACGCCTGAACAGACCTTGAGATCACGCGGTCATAAGCACATGGCCACACGGTGGCAGCGTACCTCCAATACTGAGTAAATCAAAAAAAAACCCCCAGTCAGTGAATCCATGCAGACAAGTGAGCACGGGTCAGAAAATGCCTACCTGATCATCGCAATGTGCCTGTTCTTCAGCTGACGCTGAAGAGCATGATGGTGAGATCCATTGTCCAACCCCTCAAACTTGAAGTTGACTTTCTCTGCCTCGAGATCTGAGCCACTAGACATCTTGTTGCTTGGGTCGTGGTCTCTAACAGACATGGCAGAAGCGTGTAGAGGAGAGGGGAAGGGCTACGTCAACATGGAATCGAAGCAGCTTTTTTAAAAAGAGACATTCAGCCGACTCGGGTGTACCGGGGAATCCCCTTTGCAGCGTCGCAATATTAATCGGTGATAGCCATTGGCCAGTATTGTATTGCGGCAACAGGATCAGAAACTGCCAAAATGGAGTAGCCATAGCCGTCTTGGGCGATGGTACCGGACTAGCCATCGGGACGTAGCGCGGCTGAGGTGACAAGTGCCATTCACCGCGTGGACCGCGGTACAGCCATCAATCAAACATACAGTAGTCGGCCTCTATAATTAATTATTTCCACATGATTCAAGAAGCGCGAAATGATCTCGCACTCACCACCACCGGATACCATTCGAGGCATCCTCCCATACCGTGGCAAGTAGGTTCAAGAAGATCCTGCTTCACGGTCTCTCGTGACCACCGGATGCCCATGTAGACCAAGGTCACCCCACGGTCCCACCAGATACCATCTCATATTACCCCACCTACTGGGACAGCCAAAACAAGGAAAAATAACAATAATTACCCGCCATTTGGAGCATGATTATGATCCAGTTCGCCCGGGTTTCGTGCACCCAAGCGATATACCACGATATTTTGGCCATATCTTTACCTTGCTTACTAGCATTTGTGAAATGCTGTACTGTAGCGCCTTGCACGTTTCACCAATTCTACCTTTCCCATTTAGCTCGCACGTGTGAACGTTGCCCACCAACACTACTGCGCTGAGTGAAACCTCATAGAATCAACGGAGCAAGTTCCAACAAGGCCAACACGAACCTAAAGAATCCTCAGGATAGCCTATCCCTGCTTTGTGTTGAACACAATGGGGAGACACAACCAAAAACCAACATATTCCAACACTTATCGACAGTAATTACATTTTCTATTTACACTATTTACAGTAATGTAAAATGCAATCTACTGTGACGCCACTGACCACGTGCTGACTATCCCAGTGTTAAATTTGGGCCATGATTACACCTTTAGTATGTGAAAGTGCTGATTCAGACGCTCGGCAGACGCTCGGAACGAACCTTCACCGGACCACAGTCCGGATTTCCCATGCATCGCACTCCGTCGACGAGGAATCATCCAGTCTGGGTCTTTTCCCGGGGGTGGGCGACCCTTCGACGTAGATGGCTTTCTCCTCGCCGTCTTCGCGGTGTCTCTTCGGATGTGTGGGGGAGTGTGACAAGATGACAGTCGGATCGCCAGAAATGGTTTCCGTTTCCACAGATAGATGCGATGAGGGATCGTGATTTCTCGTACCGAGTTCCTCTTGTGGGCGGGAAATAGGGGACCAGGAATTGTCCAGTCTGGGTCTTTTCTCTGTGAGCAACCCTTCGATGTCGGCGGCTTTCTCCTCATCGTCATCGCGACGTCTCTTCAGATGAGTGGGAGAGTGAGATAAGATGATAGCTCGATCGCCAGGAATATTTCCATTTTCAACAGATAGTATCGATAGTGATGAGAGATCATGATTTCTCGTGCCAAGGTCCTCTTCTGGAAGGGAAATGGGGGGCCGGCATACGGATTCATACGCGAAGTCGCGCACCTTGATAGATAGTGGTAATTCGGTGATACTAGCGTTGTCGTTGCGAGGCGACAGGGAGGGAGTGGCGAGTGGCGACCTAGGTGAGGACGGGCTGTTGCAGACCTCGCTCCAACCGCAATCTGCCCCTTCCATATCCTTTATACATTGTAAAAACAAGGAAATTGCCCCGGCGACCTCAGACTCGCTGGTGCCAGGAACGATAAAGCGTCGGGGATCGTCATTAGCATCTTCCATCCAGAATTTCTCGAGCTCGTAGAGTGGAACGGGTGGCTCGGAGATGTCTTCCAGAGGTTCCGGCTCATCAAACGGTAACCCAGTGGTGATGCCGTGCCGCAAAAGTTCCCGGCGCCGTTGTTCCCTTCGTTTGTTCCGCTCGGAACGCCTATACGCTGCTTTGCTTTTCTTGAATTCCTTTTTTCGGGCGCTGTCCATGTTTAGCAGAAACTTGACCCGGCGCATCTCAATATCCTTTTCACCAAGAGACGTCATAGCCAAGCCCAGTTCCTCATTTGGTTCGTCCGCTCGGCTCGCTTGGAAGTCAATAAGGGTGACCCGCGCATCGGCACCAATAAGGATGTGTCTGAGAGCGACATCCCCGTGAACAATGCCCCGCTCGTGCAGCTTTCGAAAAGCCTCAACGACGCGATCCCTCAAAACCACGGGCATGGAGGCAGAAGCTTCCATCCAAAATACAGGATGAGGCAAGTCCATCGCGATGTCAATCTTCCCAGGGCGTGTATACACGCCCATAACGTGAGGGACAATGTCCCCTTGCAGTGGAAGAAGATATCGTGACGACTTGTATAGGGCTAGCTATAGAAACCGTTTAGGATATGGGGAGGCGCACAAGGTTCGAATCCTGACCTCAGAGTAAAAGCCGTCCCACTGTCCCATTCTTGATGTGTCCCAGCTGGATGATGTTTGTCACAAATCCAATCTTGTGAAGACGATGTTACTTACGTCTTGCAAATATATTTAAAAGAGGTAGACTCCCGTCCGTCTTGGCGTGGGGTTCTAACGGTTCCAGATTTGATGTATGCAGAAGACATGATGCCCTCTAGGGACGTTGAGCGAGCTGCATACATGCGGCATGGGACGGGATACTCACCTCCTAACCACTTCAGAACTCTCACATCTCTGATTTTGTGTCCATTCATCCAGGCAAACTTCCCATGGGCTTTGTATAGCATGCGAAAGACCAGTTCATCGGGATATGAAGGCGAAGTAAGCGGTTCTTCCCCTGGCACTCCCTTACGAAGAGATCCCGTATTGCTATGCTTAGAGGGACCTTTGGACACAACGTCATCTTGGTCTAGCAAGGAGGGTGTTTTGCGTGCGGAAGGGTGCGAACCAGCTACTAACGTCTCCAGAAACGAAGAGTAGCGGGCGTGTGGGAGAATGCGTCGAACAATGTCTGGAAGTGACTTCAAGAGCCTCTGAGGGCGCACGATAGGTGGTGAGTTGAGAACGGAAAGCACTGTTTCCGCAAGATTCGTCATGAGAAGGTAGAGTTAGGTGACGTAGGGAAAGGTGCGATTCGTAGAAATCCTGGCTGCCATACGCCTTGCGACAATATAAGACAAAGACATTCTTTTTGCTTTGAAAGACTACAACACTGGTCGCGGTCCATGAGTGTTCCAGTGCCAGGTTACCAAACATGGATGAATGTCGCGTTGTTGTTTGTGGCGAATAAGTTACAAGGTACCGTGAGAGAAATGACACTTAATGGCCAGGATGCCCTTCTTACTCGATGATCACACAGTCGTGCTGGCGATGTATACAATATACAAATTTCTTGTTACTTACTCGCAGGGCCACTGACTTTCTAGACTTCCTCTCTATCCGTCCCTAGACAGATGCAGGCCGCACGTGTATTCTCCGTTGTTGTGAGTAGCGTCCTTCATGTCGTCGTCTGATACAGGGAAATCTCGCTCCACAGACTCAAGCATTACTTCTACCGCTCTCGCTTAGTTCTGGTATCGCTGTTCGGGGTATTCGGATTTCCATGAGGATGCCTCCTACCATCTTCTGATGATATCCGCCGCAAACAAGATCAATGGCTCGGCTGTGTCTTACAGCGTGTAAAATTCTGAGGGGCCTATCGTTTTGGATCTTGCTGTAGTGTGATAAATGACGTGATGAAGTGTCAGCTCGACTGGTTTAATGATGTATCTCTGTTCCCATTCGCCTCCACTGCTATGCTTATGATTTGACCTAGGGTCGTGATGGCGCTCCGACTATTTCCGACGTACGAGGTCTCGTCAGCCGAATTTATCTCAGTTCATAAATTAGACGAATAAGACAAAGTCAATTGAATGTCTAAAGTGATGGGGGATAGAGACTATCTTGTTCACAAGATAATAAACATCATGTGGATTGCCTTCTATCTGGTCTATTGAGTTAAGTTACTGCCTTCTCCCCCAAAGCCAACATTGGTGTTACATGGGTGCACGTCATGACGGGCGCAGCCTCGCGGGTCTCCTACTCACGTAATGATACGAAGACGACAAGGCGATATGAAGAGGCCTGACAGCGGAATTTCGGTGTTTGGGCTCCCGATGAGGTTCACATCGAGATAACATGATACGAGGAAGGCTGTGCGCCTGTCGAGCGATTGAGGTCGGTTAATGTGAAATAGTATGCTATGCACTGAGAAACATCCCAGCCTCTTGAAATCGAGATATGGGTGGTTACCCGTATCTGAGAAGCAATAAAAAAATATGGCGGGCTTAAACCTGATTATGGTGCTGTGGTGCTCCTCATCACACTAGAGCCGAAATCAATGAAAATTGAATGGAAAATATATCAATTCCTAGAGCGTGAGATGTTAACATGTATCGTATTGTCTAGTGGTGCGATGTCACTGGGCGACTAGGATCTGTTCTCCTTCCAGGCCTAGCATCGTCGAAGCAACATCTAGCAGCCATCTAACAACTAATTATGACCGGGGCTCACCTCAAAAAAGCGTCGGCGGTCTGCTATCGCTACACCACGGCAGCGGGTGAGATCGAGCGTCGCAAGTTTCGAACATGCGTCGATGATGGCGAACAATCCCTCGCCTGTTGAAAAGTAGGTTATTAGTAGCTCCACCACGTAGCAGGACGCACTCGACAGTCTAGTGCCCGCAACTTCCAATATTTCGAGCGACGGACAACACGATATGTATAGCGATGCATCGTCATCGATACCGGTACTGTTCAACGACAGTTCTTGCAGTGAACAAGCTGCGTCCGTCGGATCAGCTGGGGAGAGATATTGTAGGTCTGACGACCGAAGGAACGTCAGTCCAGACAGGTTTAATTTCTAGCATATATCGATGTAAGCAAGTCGCTCGATACGGTAGTATTGAATGACCTTCACGGACCTTCAGCCGTCTGCCGACCAGGAGAATAAACTCTGCGATAATCTCCTCATCTCTCGCCACCTTCGTATTCGCCACGAGGCTAATGTTTTCTATGACTGTATTTTGTGATAGAATTTCCGTCAATGAACGCAGGTGTTTATCGGTAAAAGTCATCGTCGACACGGCCCTGCCACCGAAAGCGGATCTTTTCCCATGACCCCCTCCCAAAGCACCAATGTTCAGAGTGTGCAGTTGCGATGCGGCAGGAAGCATGGACAACAAATCATCTGGCAACACACTAGTCGATGTTACAGATAACTTTTCTAGATTACCGAAGCCATGAAGTGGAACAGAAAGTGGGCGGCGAATGTCCGTGAATGAGACGTCAACACGTTTGAGGTTTGGCGCCAATGGAATCAGAGCGTTAATCGACGCATCAGAAAGCGACGTCTGGCGTAGCTTTAATGTTCGAAGAGCCGGAAGGGAGAAACCTCCTTCGGTCAGTAAGTTAGCGCGTAGCTGTGCAAACGTAGAGTCGGTCTGTAGATTTGTCAGAGTGCGTGTGATTTGAATAAGAGACGTGGTTGAACCCAGCTGCCGATACCTGCAACTTTCAGCACTTCCAGTCGCCCTCTACAACTGCGAAGGAGTGGGGCAAGCGCTAGCGGCGCCACGGAGGTGTAATTGAGATTGACCGACGTCAGGGACAAACACGTCTTGGCTATGGCTTGGATGGTCTTAGGCCCCACGAGGGTGCAACCACTAGGTGTATCAGGTGAGCCATTCTCACAAGACCTCTAGAGTGTCTTATTACCATAGGGAAAGATCTTGAAGAGAAGGGTGACGCGATATCACCGCAGCGAATGACTGATCAGTCATGTTGTCGAACCCGACGAGGTGCAGTCGAACGAGACCTGGACCCATCGAGGCAACCGCGCCGACAGTATATTTGCTGATCGGCGAGCGTTCACCTCCCATACCACTTGTCAAAGTGATAGATCGGCCACGCAGAAAGTACTTTGTAATGGCTTGAGATGTTGCGTTCACATGTATTTACTCGACCAACCATGCGCACCTCAATGACCAAACCATGGGAGAGCAAGTGGGGGCAAGACGAGCTGAGCATTGCAAATAGCGATTGTATCGTTGAGTCTGGGAGCCCCTTCAACTGTGCAGCAATCCTTCTCCATGATTTTCTCGGATCCCATTCGCGGGGATCTCTGGAAAAAGTAGGAAAGCTGGTGACGAAAAGACGCGCGCAGATGGCAGTCAGCGCCAGGACATGGTTACTCTTGACAGCACGGGTGGAAAACGCTGAGGAAGAGGGCAGATTAATTGGAGTGATTGCTTTGTCTGCATCGGAGGGTGCGCCAATCTGGGGAAGTCCAGTCCGACGCCGTTTTGAAACTCGTGAGTGGTCAGGCATGATGGGCGAGCGGTGTCCGCTCAATAGAATGAGTGATGTCCGTTCTAAGTTACTCGCTCTATACCTTTAGCGCCAGCTCGGAACCGAGCCATGCTCAATTCGAAATCAAGAGTCACAACTGAGTCTAGACTCACGCACGACACTACACCATCGCTACCATTTTGAGCAAGCTAGTCGTCTCGAGTTGACCACCACGTAGCTCTAGTTCATAAGGCGGTGGAAGATAGAACTTAGTCCCACACTCTGGGTTGTGTGAAAATGTATTTTCTTTTCCTATGCACATCTGAACACGGTAAACTATGGACGAGGAAAGGAGATATATGGTAAGAATCCGGTCCAGGGCCAACATACAGCTACCACCACGAACGTAAGTGGCCAAGTGGTTAAGTACCACAAGACGCCTTCCATCTGTTCTGTGGCCGGACTCTCTTTCCACCCGAAAAGTCGCAACAGAAGGCGGGGTATGTGGACGAATAGGATTTGGAGTAAATTGAATGGGGGTGGAAAATAGTATGGTTCTGAATACGCTGCAACAGCGGTCACAAAAGTCCTGCGGGATCGGAGGCCCACAGCAACGGAATACCTATCCCATGAGCAGACCGGTTGGAACGAGGTGGAAAGAAAAGACGCGTTAAAGATAACGAGTAATGTCGCAGAAATCATCATGAAGAGCACAAGTGTGATCCAAAGAAGAGAAAAGGCTATTCGGTTCTCCATTGGTGCCAGCTCCAATAGTGTGAGTACTCTCGGGAATTGAGGAATCGAGTCTTCTAGCGCGGTAGAGAGGAATAAGGAAGCAAGGATTGTTGCAGGCAAAAAGAAAAGGAGGCACGGGTAGATCGTTCTTGTAAATTCGTGCCATAGGACAGCAGCCAACGGCAAAGTGACTTCAGGTGAGAAGAGGAAAATTGGGCTGGGAGTCTGGGGAAGGTGGAGCAAGAGCACATGCAAGAGAAGCGCGCCCAATAAGAAGCTGTACGACGTGTCCCCTGGAAATGGGGTAGAAGGAATGGTGAAAATGAAGGCGCCAGCAACGAAGGCAAAAGGTGCGGCCGGGAGCATGGGCGGCCTGAGGAGCGAGGCGATGGAGTAGACCATCAAAAGCACTTCCCTTGCTCCTATTAGGTCCCGGTTGGTGGTGACTACCGGATGTTCTGGAGGCCGGAGGATGTAGTCCGAAAGCAGTGCCAAATAGCTCAGCTGTAGTAGGATGTCTACGGCATGCATGATTCTGGACACGCTGTCAAGGACACTGTTTCAAGAGAGCCGGCTGGACACACCTTGGGGTTGCCATGGAACGGAAACGTTGTAGGCCGCGGCGGAATAAGGAACTGACAGGCATGAGGGCCCTACCACATAACCAGGTGTGGGACAAGCTCAGCGAGATTAGACGATGAGATACGAGCGCATGAGGTGCATTGGGATCCCTTAAGATATCGACGACTGAGATGGGGAAGGAACAATAAGAAATGCTCTTCTGGTGCAACAAATGAGCAACTTACCTCGGACATTAAGAAAATTGCCCTCCTCCAGAATAAATGGAGACCAAAGACATTCCTCGATCTCTTGGGTACTTCTGCTGACCTCAAGAAACTCCTCCCAGACATGTACAATGCGCCGTTGTAAATCCTCAGCATCGAGAGACGCCGCACGCTCTCCCGACCACTGTTCCCATACATCCGTACGAACACCCATCGAGGGCGTTTTGGCCAGGATATACAGTTGCGAAAGTACAATTATTTTGAAGGCGATTTGCCATGAGAGACTGGAAGACTGGGATACGAAAAGGGAGGGATCCTCATCCACGGTTTGAATGCCATGAAGCCGGATGCGATTAACGACCGGGGTGAGAAGTGGCAGAGATCGAGAGGGGTGTTCAGTGTGGGTTGAACGACGGAGTATCAACGGCGTGGATTCCGAGTCCGTCGTTGGTCGCACATCATCGTTGTTGTCTACCATCATTGAGTCGCGCACTGTCTTTCAGCGAACGTGCGACTGACGAGTGACCCCCCATCCGCTGCGTTGTCAAGTATGAGTACCACACTTCAAACGATAGAACCAGACGAACCCACAGTCACAGCCAATTCACAATCACAAACCCCCACTCGGAATGCCGAACCATCCCGTCCAGCGTCGGGCGCAATTGCCGGTCAAGCCTCTCCGGGTGACACGGAAGCAGGTACAGTTGTAACTCTCGTCCCCTCGAGACTTGACAGGCCCACCGTTGATGCGTTATAGGCCTTGCAGGAATATTTCGTCAGGTGCGACATGCCAGGCAGGCTTTCCCGAAGGCGTTTACTCATTTCATACGGATTAGTCCGCGCACCCCGTCGTGCTCTTCGTCTTGTACTTCTTCCGCATAGCCGCAATAGCGACTTACATCCTCTGCGGGTTCTTCACGGATAACTATGTCGTCTCCGTCCGTCTCGGTTTCCCACTCATTTGCCATCAAACATTCATTATCACTGCTCACAGACTGTAATAGTCGTCGTTCTTCTCGCCATGGACTTCTGGAACTGCCGCGTGCGTCTTTAAACTGGTATCGTGACCCACGTCCACACCTGCTCATCTATCGGGACTAGAATGTCGCTGGGCGGACCCTTGTTGGTTTACGTTTCTGGAATCAGGTCTGGGCCCTTCATATTCCGCGTTCGCGTTTTAGGATTGAAGAATGACGCGTGATGGTTGGCGAACAGGTGGACGATAATGGGGAGAGTTACTGGATTTTCGAAAGTAGAGATGTATGAATCCATCTCTTCCGATCATCTCTTCTACTCGCTGAACGCTCTCTTCCTAGCTTTCACGGCCTGCCAATCCAGTCGACTCTCGGTGAGTGTTTCATTACACCTCCGCGATTGTCTATCAGGGAACTAAAACTACGTCAAGATTGTTTTGGATTGCGCTATACGTCTTCCCAGCTCTCTGGCTAGGTCTCTTTTTCGTCTCCCTACTCAAGTTCAACTTATCGTTCGTCGAGAAAATCTCCCCGTGTATTGTCCAGATCTGACTTGTCATACACCGTAACAGGTTCATTCCAATCGTGATGCTTGCTCTCATCTTCAATGTCACCAACGTGGTTGGATTCACTTATTCGTGCGTGTTTTGTACATACGATTCTTCCTTGATCTCACCCCCTCCACTTACTTTTCTCTCTAGCGACCGCGATGCCAAGAAGAAATGGGCTAATAACGTGGTCTCTTCTAACTGGTCCATGGGTGGCCTGGGTGGGCAGATGTTGACAGGCGTAGTGAAAAATAGTGTAGGGCGAGTATTTGGGTCATAAACTTCTGTAAAGCTTGGTTATATAGCTTGCGAGACCTGCTTCGCGAAACATATAATCATACTGTGCCAAAGGGTATGAAACGGAAAACATGTGCGATAAATTTGAACAGTGAAGTGAATGAGAAATGTCCGATTGTGTTTGTGCTACAACATGAAAAAATGCGAGTGCAAAGCCCGTTAGAGATCACACAGAGAAGGCTGAGACCCAAGACAAGAAATAAGTCCGGAAAATAAACCAACTCAATGAATCAAGAATGTAAATAATCCAAAAATCTCGGGTAGTAAATACACAGCCAACGCGCAGCGAGCATATTGTATTTGTTGAGATTCAACAAATTGATGATCAGTGGATCCCAACCCAACCTCTTGCGTCCACGCGAGCGTGTGCAGTAGTTGGAGTAGAAGGCATCATCAGGCCGATCAAAGACCTTCTCGAACTGTTGGCTCTGGGTCGAGGGGGCACCGCGGAGGGAAATGAAAGAGAAATAGGGTTAGATGTCAGGGTCATAGCTGAGGGGGTACATGTTGAGAAGGTCGGCGAAGGTGGGAAGACGAATAGTGTTTGGGAAGGTGTCTGCAAAATTGGTTTGTGGGTATTCGGAACATGTGAGGGTTGCACAGGTTGAGAGGTCGCTCGAAGCTGGAGAGATGCCGGTTTTGTTGCACGGGACTCTTTGCGAGACCGAGGCATAGCTAGCGCGGTTGGTGTTGGCGCTGCATTAACGGGTGAATCGGGCACGGTCGGCAAAATATCGAGAGGGGTTGGTCGACGTCTCGCCTTTGACGCACAGCGCCGAGAGGTGTCAAAAGTTGGCTTTAAGGGCGTTGCTGGGGCAGGGGGGAATTTAAAGGTGGACATAGTAGAGCGTGCGGACGGGGGACCGGATAAACCGACTTGAGTAACCCCGGCTTCACCGTCACTGGAAATATCGGATGGTGCATGAGCTTCCGAAGGGGAAGGCCGAGAACTCGACCCGTCAAAGCCGCCGCCGATGCCGAGCAACTCTTGTTCCTCATCTTCTTCAACGAGGTGTTCGCTAAGCATGCTGTTTGACGTCATGTTACTTGCACTAGACCCAGTCCGCTTGCGTGACGAGTATCGACTTTTCCAGGCTAAACCCAGTCCCATGCCCGAACCAGTAGAAGAAGAGGAAGACTTGCGAGCCAAGATGCGATGTTCCATAGCCTTATCGAGAGCCTTGGCCTCGCGTTGCATCTCAATGCTCTCTTGCTCGACTTCTTCCCGATCCGAGGCATCATCGAATATCCTTCGACGACTCCATTCCTCATCGGCCGATGTTTCTAGGTGGGGACCTTCCGATGGGGTTGGGGACCAGGAGGAGCCGCGAAGCATCTTGCCATAATCCAAGAGTTGATAAATTAAACTATAATAGGAATAAGGTAAGAATGACGGGCCGACATGGCAACATTACTCACAGCATGTTTGGCCCAACGCATTTACTTTTCTGCTTGACATATGAATAAGCCGCTTGCATCCCTTTCAGGTCCCACACTTCTTGAGGGGCCCAGGGCGAACGAAGAGAAGCAGCGCGCATAACAAGGGCAATCACTAGGGTGGCAGAACGAGATATTCCACATTGACAGCTGTAAATGAAATTATTGTTTGTTACGGTTCTGTCAAAACAATTGAATTGCAATGTACGTACTGGATTAAAACACCCTCTCCACGGGCGAGCGACTGATCAACAAAGGCCATAGCCTCAGGGAAACCACGTTGGACAAGGTCAGATTGCGCGTGAGACCACTCCAACTTGAGGTAGTGCAATGCAGGTCGTCCGGTACCGTCCGCAGGATAGTATGTGCCCTGACTGTGAGAAGCATTATTCGGGGACTTTTGGGTAGATGGAATTTGCGACACTTCTGCAGACGTCAACGAGTCGAATGGAGAGGAGACTTCCTTGGCGACATTGAGTATAGAACCTATATTCCTTGCAGCGAGACGACGCCAGTCACGAGCGTTATCCTCCGCACCCAGCCATACATTTGGTAGGATTTCGATAGGGCCATCAGAATAAGGGGCGGTAGGTGAACCATCCTCCTCCTTACGATGAAGCATGGAAGAAGTTGACATGGCAGAAGGGCATCTGCTCCGGGCTTCCTGGGTGGCGCGGTCGAGCAGGGATTCATTGGGAGGGAAGGCTAAAGAGCTACAAGAAGACCGTGTGGACAAAGTGAGGGATAGCTTCTTCATATTTCTTGACCGAGACCTTGGGGGTGGGGGGAACTGAAAGGACCCAGAATCTGAGGTTGACGGGGAGACGGCGGAGGTAGAAGCAGAACTATGCCCAGGAGCAAGGGTCATCGTGGCGTTTGGGAGGGGAGTGTCAATGCGGAGTCCTGGAGGCGGATCCATTTTGCGCGGTGCTGGGGGAGTCGTGGAAGGGGAGCAATAAGAAAAGAGATTGTTGAGCTTGTAATAAAAAAGGACAGACACAGCCAGTGTGTGGAATCGGAATCTCGCTCAATCGCAACACCCGCCCGCCCTTGGCAACGGCAGCGCAGCTCGTAACCGTCTGGGACACGGTCCCGGACCTGCCCGGGCCACTTCAATCTCCGCGCGGCAGATTTGTAATTGCCGGTTCCAACGGGTTCACAGGCCCGGACTTCAGGCTCGGACTCACAGGCCCGGACACGTCGGCCCCGATCCGCTCGTATGATACTGTAGATGCCCAACCATTTCCAGTTCTTATTTCTAGCCTCGTTCTTGACCACCTCCCTTGTCCTCCTTGCCCTTTCGACCCATCTCTCCTCGAAACTCCGGCAAGCAGGCTACGATATCTCCAGGCTAATCCTCGTCGGCCTTCCCCCGTCTGACAACACGCACCCCGACCAAATGACCGCGTCCTCACCTTCTTTCCTGCAGCTCGTCGCACTCCTCATTGCGGCAGGCAGCAGCGTGTTTATATATCTTAAGTTTTCCGGCACGTCGTCATTCCCAACCTTTGTCCGCCATCCTCTCACACCATACCCGGTCTAGTTCGGAAGCCTGCTCAGCCTGCTCAGCCTTTTCAGTTTCAACCTGCTAAGCCTGTTCAAACTATTCAGCCTGTCCTTGATCCAAAGGAATGGAAACAATTCCCTCTCAAAGAAAAGATTGTTATTTCACCAAACACGGCCATGTTCGTGGTTTGCTGTCATTGCCTCCGCCATGTTGACGTGGATCATAGATATCGCTTCGCCCTTCCACGCCCGAGTGACGTCCTCGGTCTCCCGATTGGCCAGCATATATCTGTCTCTGCCGAAATAAACGGCAAAGAGATTATGCGTAGCTACACCCCCACCAGCAGTGATGACGACTTGGGTCATTTTGACCTTCTTATCAAGGTAGCATTTATTCACCTTCCGCCGCATGATTCCTTATTGTCCCCAGGCTTACGAGAAGGGCAATATCTCCCGCTACGTTTCTCTCCTCAAAATTGGCGACAAAATCCGCGTTAAAGGTCCAAAGGGTCAATTCAACTATTCCCCAACACTCTCACGTGAAATTGGCATGATTGCTGGAGGCACTGGTATCACACCCATGCTTCAAATCGTCCGCGCTGCCCTTAAGAACCCCCAGGACCCCACCAGGCTGAGTCTCATTTATGCTAACGTTAACTACGAGGATATTCTCCTCAAGAAAGAGCTCGATGAGCTGGCCGACAAATATCCTTCCCGATTCAAGGTTCACTATGTTTTGAACAATCCCCCGACGGGATGGACGGGGGGCGTCGGGTTTGTGTCAAAAGAGCAGATCGCAACGCTCCTCCCTGCCAGTCATGACAATATCAAGGTCCTTCTCTGTGGTATGTATACTTCCATGCAGCATGCAGAGTTCGACATTTTATGAACGTTTGTGTAGGCCCTCCCCCAATGATGACGGCCATGAAGTACGTGGTTCATATCCATATCCATTTCTCTTCAGTGGCTTGATATTCCGCTTCAGAAAACATCTAGATGAACTCAAATACCCAGCTCCCCGAGCAGTCAGCAAGCTGGTAGACCAGGTTGGTGCTCCATCCGTCATCTGATTATCGGGCCTTCCTCACTTTGGTCTCAGGTCTTCCTCTTCTGAATTAGACGACCGATATATTATCGGTACTTTATAGAAACAGTAGTATTTCCTCGCACCATCAGTCGGGTATACGTGTTGCCAAAGTGAAGCAATTAAGTTGCAGTATATAGTAATATAGCCTAACCATGGACCTCGGGCGCGTACCTGTCCAGGAGGGAGCTGTCCCACCGTCAGACGTTAGACCGCGGAGATTTGTTTACGGCATGAAACTTTGTTGGGTGGTTTCCGCCAAGAGAAATACAGTAGTAGACTGGGCCGAATGACCTGCCAATTGGTCATAATGCAAGAGGAAGCTTGCTGAGGTCGGTGGTCGAACCCTCGAGCATTTCCTCTCGGGTCTCGAACAGACTGGAATGCGTGAGCAGTCCATATGCACTGCAGGATACGGTGTGTACATACATTTTCTTGATCTCATCCGCAGCTGCGATGCCAACCTCGAACTCTATCTCTGTCGGTTCTCGACCC
>WNFO01004815.1_pt1 | contig 21364 bp, 27 predicted proteins | sample 5400251 | NCBI WGS metagenome assembly WNFO01 (sample SAMN13153354, study PRJNA577476) | soil metagenome | isolation source: 100 cm saprolite under Madrone tree | place: USA:California | collected 2016-06-14
TTAAGCTGCTAGAAATCTTGCGCAGCTTTACGATTGGCTCGCGCGCAGGAGCGAAAACGCCCCCAGCTCCATGTGTGCAGGCGGCCCGGGCGCCATCCCTCAGACCGCGTCCGGGCCGTCACTGCCCGGCCTGCCGTGACAGCTGGGACGCGTGGCGCTGCCGGCGGCTCCCCAGATGTGGCGCGGCGGGACGGCGGCTGTAGCGGCCGTCCCGCGCCAGCCGTGGCGCGTGGCGCGGGTTTCGGGTTGGGACGTGGTTGGCGAGGCGCTGTAGGGCGCCCTGTGGGCGGGCTCAGGCCCGCAATTTCCTCGATCAAAGGGGGCGCGTTGGTTGGGCGTGTGGCGGGGATAGAGGGGGTGCCAAACCAACGCGCGCCCGGCAGCCGGAGTCCAGGTTCTCGAAACGCCAAGCTCCAGCCACTTGGCCGCAAAGAGCACCGGGATTTGATCCTCGTCAGTCCGTCCGTCAACTTAACGGAGAGTTTTCCCCAAGCGCGTGGCCGGCGGCCCGGAGACATCGTGCTACGTCGGGACAACTTCACGTTCTATTTCCCGATAATGACGTGCATCTTGCTCAGTCTCTTGATCAGCTTTGTGACATGGCTATTCCAACGATGATGCACTCGCTATGGCGCGCAATGTCGCCGCCGTCGCATGTGCTCCGGCGCTACTTCGCAGATCTCAACGCCCTAAGGTGCCGAATAGGCCGTTCAGGTGCGAGCCCCTGCGCGGCCGTGACGATGGCAGTGGCGTCGATGCCGTAGTGTCGGTAGAGGTCCCGGATCGAGCCGGTCTGGCCGAAATGCTCCACGCCGAGCGGGCGCACGCGGTGGCCATGAACCGCACCGAGCCAGGCGAGTGTTGCGGGGTGGCCGTCGAGCACGGAGACGATGCCGCAATGGGATGGCACGTCGGCAAGAAGCTTCTCGATATGCGACCGGGCATGCGCGAGGCCGCGCTCACGCGCGCGATGCGCCGCGGTCCAGCCGGCATTGAGCCGATCGGCCGAGGTGACGGCGAGGAGACCTACGTCGCGGCGATCCTCCGCCATGAGGCCGACTGCCTGGATCGCCTCGGGCGCCACGGCGCCAGAATATGCGACGACCACCTGGCAATTCGGGCCCGGCTTGCGCAGCCAATAGGCGCCGTCGACGATCGCCTGGGAGAGGTCGGGCGTCATTGCGCGCTTTATCTGTTCGATCGGTCGCGTCGACAACCGCAAATAAACGGAACCACCGGTCTCGTCGCGTAGCCAGTTGTGCTCAGAGGGTTCGCCCTCGGCGTCGCGCTGGATATAGTCGAAGGCAAAGGCGAGGATCACCGCGAGTTCGTCAACGAATGCCGGCTCGAACGCGGCGAGTCCATCCTGCGCCATGCCGATGAGCGGCGTCGCTATCGACTGGTGCGCCCCGCCTTCGGGGGCGAGCGTCACACCCGAGGGCGTCGCCACCAGAATGAAGCGCGCCTCCTGATAGCAGGCGTAGTTCAAGGCATCGAGCCCACGCTGGATGAAAGGGTCGTAGAGCGTGCCGATTGGGAGGAGGCGCTCGCCATTGATCGCGTGCGAGAGCCCGAGCGCGGACAGCAGAATGAACAGATTCATCTCGGCGATGCCGAGCTCGATATGTTGGCCCTTGGGCGAAAAGTCCCAATTGAACGTGGAGGGAATGTGCTCGCTCTTGAAAGTGTCGGCCAGCTTCTCGCGCGCAAACAGGCCGCGGCGGTTGACCCAACCGCCGAGGTTGGTCGAGACGGTGACGTCGGGCGAGGTGGTGACGATGCGGTCCGCGATTTCGGTCTTCTCCCGCCCGACCTCATTGAGCAGCCCGCCGAACCCCGCTTGTGTCGACATGACCGGCTGGATCGTGACCGGCAATTCCGCCGGCACTGCGATGCATTCGGCCCGGTGGCGGCGGCCCATGGCGAATGGCACGTGGTCGAAAAACGCCTGCAGCACGGCCGGTGCGATGCTCAGCCCTTCGTAGGCGTCCCATTCGTGCCCCGGCCGGATATTCATTGCGGCGCGAAAGCTTTCCATCTGCGTCGGCGTCATCAGGCCGGCATGGTTGTCCTTGTGCCCGGCAAACGGCAGCGCGAAGCCCTTGATGGTATAGGCGATGAAGCATATCGGGCGGTCGTGATCGACCTTGCCGAACGCCTCGATCAGCGTCGGCAGATCGTGACCGGCGAGGTTTGTCATCAGGCGGTGAAGCTCCGCGTCAGAGCGCGCCTCGATCAACCGCGTGACAGGCCCCTGGTCGCCTATCTCGTCTAGGAGCCGCTTGCGCCACGCGGCACCGCCCTGAAACACCAGCGCGGAGTAGAGCTGGTTCGGACAATTGTCGATCCATCGGCGTAGAGCTTCGCCGCCGGGCTCGCGGAACGCCTGATCCAACAGCGAGCCGTATTTGAGGATGACCACGTCCCAGCCGAACGCCTGAAACAGCTTCTCGTAGCGCACCCACAGACCCTCGCGGATGACAGCATCGAGACTCTGGCGGTTGTAGTCGATGATCCACCAGCAATTGCGCAGGCCGTGCTTCCAGCCTTCGAGGATAGCCTCGAAGATGTTGCCCTCGTCGAGCTCGGCATCGCCCACGAGCGCGATCATGCGGCCTTCGGGCTGTTCCAGTCCCCAACCATGGGCGCGTACGTAATCCTGCACCAGCGAGGAGAACAGCGTCTGTGCCACGCCTAGACCCACCGAGCCAGTGGAGAAGTCGACGTCGTCGGCATCCTTAGTGCGGGAGGGGTAGCTCTGAGCGCCCTTGTAGCCTCGGAAATCCTCGAGCTTCTGACGGCTCTGGCGTCCGAGCAGGTATTGGATGGCGTGGTAGATCGGGCTGGCATGCGGCTTCACAGCGACGCGGTCCTGCGGGCGCAGCACGCTGAAGTAGAGCGCGGTCATGATGGTCGCGAGCGAGGCCGACGAGGCTTGATGGCCGCCGACTTTCAGGCCGTCGGTATTGTCGCGCAGGTGGTTGGCGTTGTGGATGGTCCAGCTCGCGAGCCACAATACCTTCTTTTCCAGCTCGCCGAGGATGCGGAGTTCATTCGAAGACTTGGGGGGTTGTTTCGTCATGTCGACCTTGCCCCGAGGCGAGTGTTGAGCCTTGCCGGGCCCTTAATCCATCTTCCGGCTTTTGCCCTGGCATGCCTTGCTGAAACGAGTCGCTCCAATGCAAGACAGTAGCAGTTTCCGTCTAAAATCATGCCTGAGGGGCAGATTCAAGCTAAGGCGACTCAGTGGACCGACGAAAAATCTCGGGGCCTTGCAAGCGGATGGCCGCCTCGGCCCGTTCGAAGAAGGCCTCGCGCCCGCTGAACCGGTCGAGTGTCCCCATCCAGCGGCAGCCGTCAGACGTGCTGAAGTGATGTCACGCGATGCGGCGAATGCCGGAGCCGTGGCGTTCTCACGGCGGGGAAGTCCCGAACTGGGTGAATTCGAAGACGCCGTAGTCTTGAAAACCTTCGGCGACGTGCCGGATGACTTTCACTTCGTCGCTTGACGGCACGTTCGCGGAGGAGCGGATGCTTTGCTGCGGCGCCTGGTCGATTTCCCATACGTGCTCGTGCGAAGCACCCCAATCCTCAGGAAGCGTCGTCACATGCTCACGAACCGCCAGAGCCTCTTCATCTTGCTGGCCACGATGTCGATGATCGCCTTTTCCGCATATATCGTCGAACGATACTTCCCCGTCGCATACCGAGAGTGATCCGCCACTCGCCCTCGAACCAAGTGACACGAACACGGGCAACGACTGTTCGTAGAAGGTGAGAAGTGCGAACAGTTCAGGTCCGGCAACGCGGATTCGTTTGGGAAAATCAGCGCTCAGGGCAGCCGCGCCAATCGATGTTTTTTGAACAGTCGCGGCGGTTACCACGGTGAAGAGGAGCTATAGCGGGTCGATACTGTGCGGAGTGGACCCCAATCGACGTCTAGCCGACTGGCATACATGATCGGCTACAGCGCCGAAGGCGGTTTCGGCCCTACGACGGGCGCAGACATACCGCCGGACGATCCTGGTTTAGGAGCGGGCGTTGCCGCCGAACCCAATGCCCGCGGTACTGGAGCCGGCGCTCCAGACTGCCGCGGTTCAGGAGCCGGGGCCCGCGGGTCACCCGACGCAGGTAGTCCCGGCGGCGCCGGGTTCGCGGCGGGGGCATTCGGCGTTCCAACCACCGTGACAGCGATACTTCCGTTGTCAGTCTTCAGAACAAAGTTGTAGCCTTGCAGAATACGCGTCAACACCCGCGAGAGCGATCCAACGTACGTCCCATATAGCCGCTTATCGAGATCGACCGACGACTGGTAATCCATATCGAATGCACGGCTCAAAGCCGCGAGGATATCCTCGACCGAGGTATCACGTGCCTCAATTGTGACGGCCTCCGGGCTGCCGCGAACCTGCATTTCCGCGAGCACCGGTGTTGGAGCAACTGCCAAAGCCGCGGCGAGCAAGATCGCAGCCCGCATACCGAAATTAGGCGAGCGGATGGTGCATACCGGGACGATTGCTGAGCTGGTCAATTTTAATCTCCCCGCAGGTGCCGGCTTTCTGTGGCCTGAAGCCGGACATGGTAACCAGGGAATGCATGCAAACGCGATCACGTTCACAAGTCATGATCTACGGTCTTGGCCACATTGGGGCTGTATGGTTTTCGTTCCTTGCAATGCCGATCAGAGAACACAAGCCTGAGGTGACTGTCTGTCGGTTGCGCGGCTTTGCGGCGAGATAATCTGCCGAAAATTGAAAGGGTGATCATGATGAAGGCGCTGCTGCTTTATTCGTATTGCTGCGGCATCTACTCCTCGCGCCGGATCGCCAAGGCGTGCCGGGAACGGGTGGATTTCATGAGCATTGTGGGGCTCGATCCGCCGGATTTCCGCACTATCTCGGATTTTCGCAAACGGCACTTGAAAGCGCTGGGCTAACTGTTCAAGCAGGTCTTGCATCTATGCGAGAAGGCCGCTTCAAATGTGTTGGAGATGCCTTTCTGCAGGAGGCTGACCGACTGGTGACACGACGGCGAAAAGGCAGGGCCGGGCTAAGTCGCAACACCTATCATTGACGCCCCGCGCGGTCATTCTCACGGGCCTTCAGCTTCGTGCTCCTGCCATCGCGCGTTACCCCAGCACCGAAGATCAGCTCGCTTTCACGCATTTATCACGCTGTCACGCACAGGCGGGATCACGCCTGGACGTAGTCTGCCGTACTCCAGCCGGCCACTGCGCTGGTGAAGTTCATGGACCAGGCACCCACTTGGCCAACAAAGGAGGGAAATATGTACAGGGGAAAGATAGCAAGACTATTGTTCACCGGACTGGTAGCGGCGCTATTCGTTCCGAGCGTGGCAAAAGCTGACTGGCGCGCATTTGAGGCCTACCATAAAAGGTGTTGGCCTAAGACGCAGAGATATCAATTTGGCACTTATACCTGTAAGGGCCAAAAAGCAGTGAATGTTTACAACACGATGGAAAATGACGGGCGCTTCCTTCGCGATTTTGTGCAAGCTAACGATAATGGCCATTTGTACCGATATAGAGCCACTGGTGGCAGCGTTACTTCGTGCGGCCACGAAGATATCCCTGGTGTTTCGGTTGGAAGCTACGTGTGTAGGTGAAAGGTTGGCGCTCTTTGAAACCGAAGCGAACTACTCAGTAGCAGGCAATCCGCACATTGCGAAGAGATACCGTGCAGCAAAAACCCCGGCACTTTGCGTGGTGCCGGGGCGACATCTTTTAGGCAGTGCCGTTGTAACATCTGCCATCAACACACCCCTAACTTTGGTGCAGCGCATCCGAGGTGAACGGTTGTTCAGCAAATATGTTGGACAGAGACAATCTGCCTCGCCCATCGAAAGCCAAGCTACAAAAACCTTCGTCCTACTTAGACGTTTGACGAACAAAGCAGCACTAAAGCGGAAAGATTTCCGCAGGAGATATGACGATGTTGAACACTAAAAAGTATACGGCGATGGCGGTCCTCGGTGTGGGCCTCGCATTTGCGGCCACGCCGGCTTCGGCTTGCGGAGGGTATGGCTATGCCGGTTACGGCTACGCCAGTTACGGTGGCTGCGGCGCATACGGTTGAGCGTGATCTTGGTTTTTGATGGCGTTGCTTGCGCGCTTTTTGATGGTTCGATTGGTGCGGATCGGCTCCCCGACGCGACCGAGCGTGCCGCCGTGCTCGCGGCCGTCAAGGACGCTGCGCGCCGCTGAAGCGGTGGCCCGAAGACGGGCCATCCTTGACCGCCGCTGCGCGCGACGGCACTCATTGTGCGCAGGTCGGGGCGGAAGGATGGTGCCGATCGAACAAAAGGATGGGACTTCCCGATACCACTTCCCGCACGGTGTATAAGATTCGGGAAGCGGAAGCGCCAATTCTCTCGGCGACCATCACTGTCATGAAAAAAATCTCGTTTCGTTCTATTTTGCTTCGTCCATCATATTGTGCGCGTCCAATTTGGTCTCCTGATTTCAAACCTCTTTGTTACCGCTGGAACCGACCGATTTTCTGGGCAACTTTGACAATGGAAACAAAACGAAAACCATCGCGAATCTTGATCAGAAAATTCGGCGAATCCCATCAAAAACCGTGCTCAGGCTCAATAGATTGTTCAATTTCTTGGTCAGAATAGATGTGCTGCATCTTAAAAACCTATACTCAATTGCAACGGAACTGATGATTCATCGAAGTGCAGCAGCTCCCACGATGAAGGCGGAAGAGGCTGATTAAGCTCTCGCAGAGAATCGCTCATGGGGCTCATTGTGGGCTTGTCTGATGGAAGATAAAGTACAGTATCGCATAAAGTCGCAGATGCTTAATAACTCTGCGATCGCCTTTTATCGTCGTCTCGATCAAACTCTGACCCAATTAGATTTTTCGTTATCCCTCGCAAGTCATGACCCGAACGAGATTAGAGACAAACTAAATAGTCCGGACGCTCAGGCATTTTATAACCTTCTTTTGTCCGAAAGGCAAAGGGTAGACTCTGCTCGTAAGCCAGTTTGTGAAGCAAGGCCTGGAGTTGCTGAGTTAGGTGACACGGCAATACTGGACCAGTTGAATGGTATATGCCTCAATCTTGAAATTGGTGACACTTTGAATGACCGTACAGGTGGGCTTGGGACCTCTGCTATGGCGACATTGGCCACTCAGAATGGACTGGCAAAAACACTCCGTAATGATGTCGTACTGAAGGTTAAGTCGCTAGAGTCCAGACTCCGATAGCGGCCCGAATACCACGGTAGCAGCACTAGAATGGACCTGGCCGCCTGCGGCGTGCGTAGGGAGCCCATGGACAGGCTGGGGCGATAGGCGGACTTAGGCGGCCCTGCGGTTCAAGATGGCTCAATAGTGTTAGTGAGGCTCCCCGCGGCAATCGCAGCAATGATCGTTGCTACTGGCCTTTGCCAACTCTAGGACTTCCATTGTCACTTCCCTCTACCAGGCTGTGCTTTCCACAATCTCACTCCGAGCTATTGACATTGTTCTCTTTCTGTTCCTGTCATGCACAACCATGGGGAGCAAGGGCGAACTTCTTCGAATCAGCGTACGGTCGTCTAGGTTGAAGGAATTTTAGGTGCTACTATCAAAGCCGGAAAGCCATGATTGTTGAGTTCAACTGTCATGAATAGTTTGATTGGTTCATCGATCCTCAGTGCCTTCGCTACAGCCGGCGCAGTCACGGCCATCTTTTGGAAACTCGAGGACACTGCATCCCCACAACTAAAGGCAAGAGTTACGGAGTGGCTTAGATTTAGGGGGGACGCTCCCAGGCAGACACATTGGGCAGGCAATTGTCTGCCGCGCTTGATGGGTATTTTGGGGTAAAGCTATTCAGTGCCCGAGCTATTGTGCGATCTATATATGCCTCCTTGATTGCAGTGGCTATTATGACATGCATGTGGTCCGCAGTTAGGCGCAATGAGTTTCGTGCATTCGCCTCGCAACTAGATAATTATATGTATTTCTTAGCAGGTACGGTTGGTTTTTCGTTCACGGCGGTCACGGCGATTGTATCCACGCCCTTACCCCTGATGGCATCGCTGTTTTGCAGAAAGCCCGGCGGAATTACCTCACCTGTTCGACCCCGTCGGGGAGATCAACCCGGTCCACAGGCGCAACAGCTCGGCCTGGCGCGTGACCCCGGTCTTCAAGAAGATGTGTTCGAGGTGGGTTTTCGCCGTCGTCCCGGCGATGCCGAGCATCGCCGCGACCTCGGCCAGCGTGCGCCCGGCAAACAGGCTGGCGAGCACCCTGGTCTCGGCCGGCGTCAGGCCATAGGCGGCAGCCACGGCGTCGGCGCCATCCTGCGCCTCCGGCGCCGCACCGATGAACACGGCGGCAACGGCCGGGGGTTGCAGCCGCGTGCGGAAATCGCTCCCAGTAAGCGGCAGGACATGAGCGAAGACGGGCGGCACATCGGGCTCGGTGAGGCGGATCGCCAGCCCGGTTTTGCCGATGCCGGCCTCGTTTCGGGCCGCAAGGGCGAGGGCGGAGTGCAGCTCGGATGCTGCTGAGGGAGCGGTCGCCTGCAGGGTACCGTCAGCGCTTCGAATGGGGCCACCGCCATCACGCAGCATGTGCTCCGCCGCGCGGTTGGCATGCAGGATGGTGCCGCGCTCGTTGGTCAACACGACGCCGCAGCGGAGCGCATCGAGCGCTTCGGCCATCCGCACGCCCGCGATGGTGCGGACTTCGACCACCTTGCTGATCGCAACCGCGCGCCGCAGATGCGGCAGCAACAGCTTGCCAAGTTCGATCTCGCGTTCGGTGATAATGCCTTGCCGTTCGTTCCGGCCGACACCCAAGCCGGAGAAATGCATTGGCTCGTGCACCAAAAAGAACTGCATCATGTCGACTATGCCAGCCCCTTTGCACTCCTGCAAATACGGAGAAGTTTCGATATGCGCAGTGGTAAGGTGCCGCGAGACCACCCATGGCTCGTCCAACGAGGGCCAGGAGGCGAGCGCCCCGCCTAGTATGGCGTCGATCTCGGGGAGATGTTTTGAAATCCGCTCCGAGTGGTCCAGCCCAAAGCCAATGGCCTTGTGAATGAGAAGGCGATGGTGCCGAAGATCGCTCAAGCCGAGAATCAGCCCGTAGCAGTCGAGCACCTCCATGACGTCGGGAAGCGTCTGCTCCCAACGGGCGGGATCGAGCGCGCAGTCGTAGATCGATCCAATCAAGTCCGACAAGGTTTGAGGCGATATTGCATCGGCCACTGATCACCCCCACAGTTCTCAGGCCCGAACGCTGGTAATAGACTACCAGGTAGGTAACATAGTATCACACTTTTTTTTGGCATCTCTCCTCCAAATAGCCGATAGGCGGGCCTTCGAGCCGGCGGTATTTTTAGTTAGCGAACTGCCAGCGGGGCGTGCCGATGCCTTGTGAATTTGCAAAGGCGGCGGGGGACGGCCTACGGCGGGCATTTTTGAACCTGAAAAAGTGTTTGATCCGCGTGCTTCACGGCGCGCGATTGCACCTGTGTGGAGGGAACATGAAACAACAATTCTGTCTCAGCGTCATCGTTGCGGTCGGCTTGACGCTGCCGGCATTCGGGCAAAACACACTTAGAGAACAGCTCGTTGGAGCTTGGACGCTTGTATCGTGCAAAGAGCCTGTAGCTGGGTCCTTTTGTACAAACCCTAACGGCATTTGGATTTTCGATGTTAGCGGTCACTACGCAGGGATATACGCCGCACGTGGCCGTCCAAAAGTCAGCGCCGGCCGCAACTCGCCGGCAGAAGAACTCAAACCACTAGTGGCGGGGTTGGTGGCTCAATTTGGAACCTGGTCGGTCAATGAAGCGGAAAAAACGATCACGTTTCACTACGATGGCGCTCTTTTCCCAAATGTTGAAGGGACGGACCGCAACAGCGGCACTGTCAGCCTCTCCGGAGACGAATTGAAGATGGGTTCAGATGTGTTTCGACGAATCAAAAAGTGATGGGAGGAAAAATCATGCGCATCATTCTTGCTTGCGCCCTCGCGGGCATTTTGAGCGTACCGGCGAAAGCGCAATCGCTTAAAGAACAGCTCGTTGGAGCTTGGACGCTTGTGTCATGCGGGGAATTTAACGGCGTCAAGCTGCCTTGGTGCGCGAGCCCCAACGGCATTCAAATCCTGGATGCCAGGGGTCGCTACATGACGACAATCGCGGAACGCGGCCGTCCCAAATTCACCAATCCACGAGCCATACCACGAGATGCCCATCCGGCAGAAGAATACAAGGCGGCAGCGATGGGGCTCTTTGCTCAATTTGGAACCTGGTCGGTCAATGAAGCGGAAAAAACGATCGCCTACCACGTCGATGGCGCTCTTTTTCCAAATATTGAAGGGACGGATGCAAAAGTCACCATCAGCCTCTCCGGAGACGAATTGAAGATAGGTTCAGGTGTGTGGCAGCGAATGAAAAAGTGATGGGAGGGAACAATCATGCGCATAATTCTCGCTTGCGCCCTCGCTGGTATTTTGAGCGTACCGGCGAAAGCCGATGAAACATTACGATTCCGCTATATCGGACATCCCGCCAGCCCCGTCCAAAGGCATGAGGCCGGCGAAGTTGCCGGCCACGTCGTAGGACTTTTTGCCAATAAGGGAACCGCTATCTTTCCGGAAGGAACAACAGCCCCCAGCGTTATCTACACTCATGAACCTCCCAGCGTCGGGTACTGGACAGGCACATTCGATTACACCAATCTTAATGGTCCATATGTGGGATATTTCACCCTGACGCTGCGTGATAACTCGGTCCTGTGGTACAAGGTAACAGGAAAGTCCGAATTTGGTGGCAAAGTGTTCTCTTCCGCCGGAACGGTTACCGTCATAGGCGGTAAGGGAAGATTTGAAGGCGCAAAAGGTGACGGCAACGTAGCTCAAATGCTTGTCGAGTCCCCAGAAGCCGGCGGGGACACCTTTGGGGAAGCCATTATCAACCTTAAAAAGTAAAGCGGGGAATCGATGTACCGGATTATGTGCGCCGCAGTCGGCGCGCTCCTCATCAGCAGTCAGGCTGTTGCGCAAATCACCCCTACGTGGAGTGACGCCGCCGAAACAATTGACCCCAAGTCGGCGGTCGATTTCGTGCTATCCACTTGTCTCCCTGCGATGGATGACGTGACGCACGTCGAGAAGATCGCACGGGAAAGCAACTGGTTCCAGCTTCCCACCACAGCGCTTGATTCAAAATTCACCACGCCTCATTCAAGGTGGAGGGCGAACGGCATTATGGTGACAACATGGATGTTTAAGACTGGGAACATTCCTGATTGCTTCGTTGGATTTTTCCCCAACAAAAAGGTCAATCGTGACGAATTTCTTGAGACAATTTCCGCCTCTTTGCAATTGAAACTCACGTCCGAAAGATCCGGGGGAAAAGGATATCGTTCGCAAACATATCATATCGTTGGCAAAGGGCTGCTATTCTTGTTCACGTCACGTGATAACGACGCCCTTTCCCTTTCGATCTGGAAAGACGTGGAGGATAAACAATAAGCCACGGGGGTGGCGGCGATCAGCTGGGACACTGCCCCCATGCCGGAGGAATTGACAATGCCGATGCTTCTGCCGCCGTCGCAATACGACCACCCGCCACAGATCCCGGTGATCGAGAAGGTGCTGCCGTGGAATGAATTGCAGCGCCTATGTCGTGCCAGTGAGAGGCCAATTTATAACGGGACGGTACCAGGTGTAAGACGGCACGAACTGGGGCACTGCAACGGCTGGCCGAAAGACCATCCCGGCGGCTGGTATGATGCGCCGCCGCGCGATCGCTAGTTGGCACGCGGCCGGCCCGGACGATACATCCGCTCCGCAGTTGCACAAGGCGCCCCGCCGAAGGCGCGTGCGCCGCTGCCTATTTTATGGACCACAAACCACAATCGAGAGGTGGGTATGAACAGAACTGGCATTTCTTTATGCGTGGTCTCGAAGATCGTTAACGCTCAGATTCAAAATGTGGCAGTCGAGCGCGTCCCCGACATCGGCAAACGTCCCAACGGACGGATCGAGCGCGCAGTCGTAGATCAACCCGACCAACTCCGACAGGGCTTGAGGCGATATTGCATCGGCCACTGATCAACCCCACAGCTTTCAGGTCTGAGCGCCGGCAGGCGCCTGAGCAGGCATGCCAAATAGTAAAATACCACACTTTTTCGGCGTTTCTCCTCCAAATAGCCGATGCGCTGGTCTCCGAACCATGAAACATGCTGGCAGCAAGGGTTCATCGACGGGGGGTGACCACTTGCGACTGTAATGAATTTTATAATTCGAGGAGAGCGCCATGAAACGTTTGTTTATGTTGGGGGTATCGGCTGTAGCGATAACCTATGCTGCCAACGCCGCGGCTGATTCGCCGAGGCTAAAGGGCGCATACGGTTATACCGGCTCGGCAAGCTGTCTCCTTGCGCCATTTGGATTTAACTCCAGCTTTGAAGTTGTTGATGGCAACTCACGGTCAAATTCAAGCAACGTAGAGGGAATTCGGACGTTCAATGGTGACGGCACCGGTACAGACAAAAGCACGACCCTGACCCTTACCGTCCCTCCGACTCCCGGGTTTCAACCGAACGCAGGCTCCAGTACCAGCACTTTCTCGTTTACTTATACGGTTAGCGAAGACGGCGGCTGGACTGCCAACGGTGTCCCCGGAACCAATAAAGGAACGGTCTTGACCGGCCCGCGGGCAGGACAGACCTTCACGGTCCAGAACGGCGCTCCAGTCACGGGTCTGATTTCGCGCGACGGCAGCACGCTGACCGTCGCCGACCTCACACCGGCGGTGGAAACCATCACGTATTCAGACGGCTTCGTCATCCACCGCATTTGCCAACGATCGCGGGTCTTCATAAAGCTAAAAGACGACGATGACGATCGCTAGCCGGTCGATTTCGTGCTCATTAAGCCTTTGCGAATAATGGGTTTTAGCTCCCGTTGCGCCCACCAACTGCAAGGGCTGCATTCACATCAAGGTGACCGGCTGTTCAACCGCAACAGCCGATTGCCTCCGGAGGTCCATATGGAAATCAATCGGCTTACGATATTGCGCCGGCCCCGAGGTTATGTCGGTATTTTAGCGACGTTATTACTCAGCATTTCAGCGGCAGGAGCGCCGACGATCGCGGCGGCCGAAGTACATGTCGAGGGTACCGTGGCCGCGGTCCGCGTCACCACGAACAAAGATGCCATACCGGACGTGCTGTCCGCCTTCGGGGCGGCGTTCAATGTGCGGTATCGCACGGTGGTTCCGCTGGATGGGAATGCCAGCAGCGCCTATTCGGGCTCGTTGGTGCAAGTCATTTCGCGCCTGCTCGATGGCTACAATTACGTGATCGCCCACGATCAGGGGACAATCGAGATCGTCGTTTTGGGGAAACGCCGCGAACCATCTATGCCCATCCAAAAGCCCGCCCCATCGACACAAGGTATCGCTGCGCAATGGCGGTGATTACCTGCTCGATCCGGTCGGGGAGATTAGCCCGGTCCATAGACGCATTAGCTCGGCCTGGCGCGTGACCGCGGTCTTCAAGAAGATGTGTTCGAGATGGGTTTTCGCCGTCGTCCCGGCGATGCCGAGATTAGCCGCGGTCTCGGCCAGCGTCCGCCCGGCGAACAGGCTGGCGAGCAGGCGTGTTTCGGCCGGCGTCAGACCAAAGGCGCCAGCCATGGCGTCGGCGCCATCTTGCGCGTCCGGTGGCGCACCGATGAACACGGCGGCAACGGCCGCAGGTTGCAGCCGCGTGCGGAAATCGCTCCCCGTGAGCGGCAGGACATGAGCGAAGATGGGCGGCACATCGGGCTCGGTGAGGCGGATCGCCAGCCCGGTCTTGCCAATGCCGGCCTCGTTGCGGGCCGCAAGGGCGAGGGCGGAGTGCAGCTCGGAAGCTGCTGATGGAGCTGTCGCTTGCAGGACACCTTGGGCGCTTCGAATGGGGCCACCGCCATCACGCAGAATGTGCTCCGCCGCGCGGTTGGCATGCAGGATGGTGCCGCGCTCGTTGGTCAACACGACGGCACAGCGGAGCGCATCGAGGGCTTCGGCCATCCGTGCACGCTCAACGGTGCGAACATCGAGCACCTTGCTGATCGTCACTGCGCGCCGCAGATGCGGCAGCAACAGTCTGCCAAGCTCGACCTCGCGATCGGTGATCAGGCCCTGGCGTTCGTTCCGGCCGACACCGATGCCAGCGTCATGTATTGGCGTGCTCATCAAGAATAAGCGCATGCTGTCGACTGTGCCGGTCGACCTTTCCCACTCCTGAAAAAACGGAGACGTTTCGATAAACCCCGGGGAAAAGTGGCGAGACTCCACATGTGGCTCGTCCAACGACGGCATGGACGCGAGCGCCTCGCTTATCGCAGCGTGAAGTTCGGGGATATATTTTAGGAACCGCTCGATTTGGTCCGGCTCTATGCCAACCGCCTTGAGAAGAAGAAGACGATTGTATCGAAGATCGGTCAAAGTCAGATTTATCCCGTGGCAGTCGAGCGCATGCATGACATCGGCAAGCGTCTGCTCCCAACGGTCGGGATCGAGCGCGCAGTCGTAGATCGATCCAATCAACTCCGACAGGGCTTGAGGCGATATTGCATCGGCCACTGATCACCCCCACGGTTTTCAGGTCCGAACTTTTGGTAATGATATACCAACCGGGTCGCTCCGCATAACACTTTTTTGCGCTTCCTCCTCCAAATGGCCGATGCGCAGGCCTTCGAGCCGGCGGTATTTTTAGTTAGCGAGCTGCCAGCGGGGCGTGCCGATGCCCACGCGAATTAACGGCGGCGAGGGAAGGCCCACGGCGGGCAATTGACCTGAAAAAATGTGTTTGATCGCGCGTGCTTCACAGCACGCGATTGCACCTGTGTGGAGAGAACCATGTCACGCATCATTCTTATTTGTGCCCTCGCGGGCATTCTTGCCGTACCTGCGAAAGCCCAATCACTTAGGGAACAACTTGTCGGAGCTTGGGCGATCGTATCGTGCAACCCTAATAACCAAGCCACTATACCTACCTGCGGCACGAACCCGAATGGCATTCAATTCCTAGACGCCAGCGGTCGATACGCATGGATAATCGCCCTACGCGGCCGCCCCAAAGCCAGTATCAACAACCGCAGCTCAGTACCGGCAGAAGAACTTGGGACGCTAGCGAGGGGGTTGACGGCTCAATTTGGAACCTGGTCGTTCAATGAAGCGGACAAAACAATCACGTACCATATCGACGGTGCTCTTTTCCCAAATGTTGAAGGGACAGAAGGAAAAGCCACCGTCAGCGTCTCCGGGGACGAATTGAAGATTGGTGATACAAACGGTCAAGCTGTGTACCGGCGAATTAAAAGGTGAGGGAGGAAATCATGCGCGTTATTCTCGCTTGTGCCCTCGCGGGCATTTTGAGCGTGCCGGCGAAAGCCGATGAAACGCTGAAATTCCACTATACCGCACGCCTGACCGCTCCACCCTCACTCCAAGCGGCCGACGATATTGATGCCCATGTAATGGCACTTTTTCGTCTTTCCGGTGTGCTGCTCTCTCTCGATGGATTGGCAGCCGGCACCATACATTGGGTGGGTACTAATGATTTGGTCAAAGGCGTTGGTCCATATCGGGCAAACGGCACTCTGACTTTCAATGATGGCTCGGTTCTATGGTACTTATCCACGGGCCTGCAAAAGCTAGATGGTGGGAAAGCAACATATACCGGACCGATCACCGTTATCGGTGGCAAGGGAAGATTTGAAGATGCGAAAGGCGACGGCACCGTAAGCGGTGCGCGTATTACCCCGGTGGAAACCGGGGGAGACAATTTCGGGGAATTCGTGATCAACGTTAAAAAGTGAGGGGGGTCCATCCGCACATTGAGCTGCCGGCGGGGCGTGCCGATGCCCACGCGAATTAAAGGCGGCGGGGGAAGGCCCACGGCGGGCAATTGACCTGAAAAAGTGCGTTTGATCGAGCGTGCTTCACGGCGCGCGATTACACCTGTGTGGAGGAAATCATGAAACGATTAGGGCTAGGCATCATCATTGCTGTCGGCTTGACGCTCCCGGCGTTTGGTCAAGCCGTCAATCCGGAGGGCATCTACCAGCTCAACATTACGAAATCGACAATCCGTGGGCCAGCAAACAAGAGTGTGACCCTCAGTTACACAGGGGATGAATTTATAGCAGTCGGCTTTGACGCCAACGGCAAACCGATCACAGGCGGGGGCGCGGTCATTGGTGATGGAAAATCCCGCCCACAGAACACATTCAACTCTGACGCGACTACATATACGCAAATTGACCCGTACACCATTAGCATCAGTCGCACCAAGGCCGGCAAGGTGGCCGAAACCGGCACCAGGATCGTCAATCCCGATGGCAAAATGTCACGCATCATTCTTATTTGTGCCCTCGTGAGCATTCTGGGCGTACCGGCGAAAGCCGATGAAACGTTAAAATACCGTTTTGTGGCCCACACCTCGTGGGTCCAAAGCGAACCGGCCGCGGTTCCAGATGTCAGCAACCACTTAATGGGCGCCAACCGCCAGGTAGGAATTGTCTTTTACCAAGATGGCAGCGTGGGAACAGGGGTGACAACTGGCATATTTGATGCGGTCGTCGGTTCTGAAGGGATAGCCTATAGCTACACCACCTTTACATTCGCCGATGGCTCCGAACTGTGGTTTAAGAACACCGGAACATTCAAGTTCGACGCTAAAGGAAAGCTTGCGCTAAAGGGCACCTCAACCTTGATCGGCGGCAAAGGCCGATATGTTGGTGCAAAAGGCGATGCGACTTGGGAGGGGGAGCAAACCCAAGCCGCAGCAACCGCAGCACAGCCCGGTGAAGCGATCGCCTACGTTGATGGCGTAGCAAACATCAAAAAGTGAGGGGGAAATCATGTCACGCGTTCTTATGTGCGCCGCAGTCGGCGCGTTCTTCATCAGTGGTCAGGCTGTTGCGCAAACGCCGCAGTAAATTACACCCAAGACGCTTGCCATAAACGGCGCGCTTATCGAGGCCACCGTGCCAAGCACCAACGTGCCAGGCCCGGTATCACTCACCTATTATCTGCCCAAGAATTATGACGCGAAGCGCGCAGAGCGCTATCCGCTCCTCATTCAACTTCACGGTGGCGGTGCTTCAAACAAAGAGATGGGTGATCCCGTGGTGGGGGGGCATGGGCGGCCTGCTCGATCAAGCGATCGAGAACGGCTTGGTCGCGCCGATGGTGTCGGTCATGCCGTCTGCCGGCCGCTCTTTCTACATGAATTTCAGGGACGGTTCGCAGAAGTGGGAAGACTTCGTGATGAAGGAATTGCTGCCCTACATGCGCAAGAACTTCAACGTCGTACAGGGTCGCGAGGGCACGTTCATTACAGGCATCTCGATGGGCGGCATGGGTTCGCTGCGCATGGCGGTAAAGTATCCGGAAGTCTTCCAGGCGGTGGCCAGCCAGGAACCAGCGATCGAACCCGTGCTGGCGTTCGACGACATCAAACTGCGTGACAAATTCTATCGGCCCGACACGCTCATCAAACAAATTTACGGCGATCCGATCGACAAGGACCATTGGGCAGCCAACAATCCCGCCACCATCATTAGGAGGGACCCCTCGCGCCTCTTAGGTCTCGGCATCTACCTTGAGGTTGGCGATCAGGATACGGTCTATCTCAACCATGGCACGGAATTCGTCCATCGCGTGCTGTTCGATGCTGGCATCAGCCATGAATATCGCCTGGTGAAGGGCGCGGACCACGTTGGCGCCTCGCTCGTGCCGCGCTCGCTCGATGCGTTCGCCTTCGTCGGACGGCAGCTCAATCCGCCAAAGTGGATTGACGACGCGGCGCTCAGGTTTCGCGCAATCAACGACGAGAACAAGAAGGAGCGTGGCTACCCCGTGACGCCGTTCGATTCCAAACGCATCCATGCACAATAATCGCCAATCAGGGGTGGGGGACCCGATAGGAACGGAATGCACGTGAATTCCAACGGGGTGGCGGCGACCCAGACTGGGACACCCAGCCCCCAACTAGCGGCCTCGGCGCGGTCGCTAGACACCCCACTGTCATGAAGAAGCGAGGGTCAAATGAAGGAAGACCATAAACCATGGTGTCCGATCGCTAAGGGCTGCCAAGTTGGAGTAACCCATGCCTCTGCGATGATCGGCCACCACGCCGCGATGATGATCCACCACGACCGCGCCCTCCTGGGCCTGAGATAGATCGCTACTATTTTGGGCCTTTCGATTACGAACTCACACCCCTTATCGGAAAACAAATGAAGCGGGTGCCTGAAGACGCGTAGATTGACACGACGGGGTGGCGGCGGCCAGCTGGGGATGCCCACCCTCAATGCAGCGCCCGGCGGTCGCTGGCCACCCCACAGCGATTGCACCTGTAACGGCGAGTCCTTCATCGGAAGAGAATGGAAAGCGGAGGGAATTGACAATGCCGATGCTTCTGCCGCCGTCGCAATACGACCACCCGCCACAGATCCCGGTGATCGAGAAGGTGCTGCCGTGGAATGAATTGCAGCGCCTATGTCGTGCCAGTGAGAGGCCAATTTATAACGGGACGGCTCGAACGGTTAGACAAGCGTCGGGCTCGATGACGCAAAGAACGAAACACATCACCTGTTCGATCCCGTCGAGGAGATTAGCCCGGTCCACAGACGCATCAGCTCGGCTTGGCGCGTGACCCCGGTCTTCAGGAAGATGTGTTCGAGGTGCGTTTTCGCCGTCGTCCCGGCGATGCCGAGAGCGGCTTGCAGATTCCGGTCCATCGCGGACAGTCATTCCGACGGATCGCGGACAGCGTTCCGGTGATTGCGGACAGTTTCCGATGAGCGTTTAGACAGCACTCCCTTCGACATCCGAATCAGCAGATCGGCAGTCCCTGTCGAGAGCTCGGGCTGACCGTCCGCCAGGTGCGCGAGGCGACGGGCGTCGGCAAGACGGCGGTTTCCGAGTATGTGAGCCGCGCCAAGGTGGTCGGGATCACGTGGCCGATCCCGCCAGAGATCAGCGACGCCGAGTTGGAGCGGCGGCTGTTCACGCCTGCGGGCTTCCACGAGGGCTCGACGAAGCGGCTGCCCGACTGGACGAAGGTGCACGAAGAACTCAAGCGTCGCGGCGTGACGCTGATGATCCTGTGGGAGGAGCATCGCGCCGCGCATGTCGACGGCCACGGCTATTCCCGCTTCTGCGAGCTTTACGGCGAATGGCGAAGGCGCCTCTCGCCGACGATGCGGCAGACGCACGTGGCGGGTGACAAGCTGTTCGTCGACTGGGCTGGTGACACGGCGCCGGTCATCGATCCGATGACGGGCGAGGTACACGAGGCGCACCTCTTCGTCGCGGCGCTCGGCGCATCGAGCTACACCTACGCCGAGGCGCGCTGGAGCGAGACGCTCCCCGACTGGATTGGTGCGCACGTCAACGCATTCGAATTTCTCGGCGGTGTGCCGAAGGCTGCTGTGCCCGATAATCTCAAAGCCGGCATCACCAAGCCGTCGCGCTACGAGCCGGGCGTCAACAGGACGTATCAGGATCTCGCCGATCACTACGGCTTCGTCGTGCTGCCGGCGCGCGTTCGCCGCCCGCGCGACAAGGCCAAGGTCGAGGCCGCCGTCGGCATCGTCTCGCGCTTCGTGCTCGGCAAGCTGCGCAACAGGCGCTTCTTCTCCTTGGCCGAGTTGAACGACGCCGTTCGCGACTGCGTAACGAAGATCAACGCGAAGGTGATGAAGCATCTGAAGCAGAGCCGCAACGATCTCTTTGCCAGTCTCGACCGGCCGGCGCTGAAACGGCTTCCGGGCGAGCGCTACCAATATGCCGAGTGGAAGCGCTGCACGGTCGCGCCCGACTATCATGTCGAGGTCGACGACCATTACTACTCGGTGCCGTTCGGGCTGTTGCGGGAGACCGTTGAGGCGCGTTTCACCGACGGCACCATCGAGGTCTTCCACAAGGGCCAGCGGATCGCGAGCCACATGCGCTCGCGCGTCGCGCACAAGCACACGACGATCCCGGAGCACATGCCGTCCAGCCATCGGCGTTACGCGGAATGGTCGCCGGTACGGATGTTGCGCGAGGCGGAGAAGATCGGTCCCGCGACGATCGCGCTGTTCGAGGCGATCATGAAGGCGAAGCCACATCCCGAGCAGGGCTTCCGCTCGTGCCTTGGCATCCTCAGCCTCGTGAAGAGCTACGGACCGGAGCGCATCGAGGCGGCGGCCAGGCGTGGCAACGATATCGGCGCGACCACCTACGGCTCGATCAAGTCAATCCTGCAGAACGGGCTCGATCGCGCCTTTGCCAAACCGAACACGCCGGACGCGTCCCCGATCCGGCACGCCAACATCCGCGGGCGTGGCTACTACCACTGAGCAACTCCCGGATGATCGCGTGCGCCGGGAGGCCCGCAAACGGCGGCACGCGAAGAAAAGCCGCGGGTGAAAAACAAAAGACAGGAATGACACATGCTTCCACATCCCACACACGACCGGCTGATCGCCCTCGGTCTCGTCGGCATGGCCAAAGCGTTCGAGGAGCAGCGACAACAGCCCGCCGTTGCTTCGCTCACGTTCGAGGAGCGGCTCGGCCTCCTCGTCGATCGCGAGGCCGTCGAGCGCCAAAGCAAGCGGCTCGTCACGCGGCTCAAGTTTGCCAGCCTCAGGCAGAATGCGACCGTCGAGGATCTCAACACCAAGGCGGCGCGCGGTCTCGACAAGGCACTGTTCGCCAAGCTCGCGACCGGCGACTGGATCGGGCGCCGACAGGACCTCCTGATCACCGGAAAAACCGGTACGGGAAAATCCTGGCTCGCCTGCGCGCTCGGCAACAAGGCCTGCCGTGATGATCGATCGGTGCTCTATTATCGCGTCCCACGCCTGCTCGACGCACTTGCGCTGGCACGCGGCGATGGGCGGTATGCACGCCTCCTCAAAAACCTCGCCCGTGTCGAGCTTTTGATCCTCGACGACTGGGGGCTGGCGCCGCTGACCTCGCAGCAGGGCCGCGACCTGCTCGAAATCGTCGATGACCGCCATGGCCGCGGCTCCTCCATCGTGACCAGTCAGCTCCCCGTCGATCACTGGCACGAGGTGATCGTCGATCCAACAATCGCCGATGCCGTCCTCGACCGCCTCGTGCACACAGCGCACCGCCTCGCCCTCGACGGCGAGACCCTGCGCAAACCACCAGAAAAATCCGCCAAGCGTAGCAAGCTTGACACCGACAACGCCGAGTGAGCCATTGAAGCCGTCGATGGGAGCCGCTGTCCGCGATCATCGGAATGCTGTCCGCGATCGATCGGAATCACTGTCCGCAATCAATCGGAACACCTGTCCGCAATCGCCGGAATCCGCAG
>WNFO01001030.1_pt1 | contig 21361 bp, 18 predicted proteins | sample 5400251 | NCBI WGS metagenome assembly WNFO01 (sample SAMN13153354, study PRJNA577476) | soil metagenome | isolation source: 100 cm saprolite under Madrone tree | place: USA:California | collected 2016-06-14
TCCTTCATCGTGCGCGCCAGCGCGACGAAGACCGATGAGCATCAACGGCGAATCGCTACGATCGAAGGGAACGCTCGCGAGCTCGGCCTGGGCACCACCGAAGTTCTGTCGCTCGCGCGCGCCAAGGCGCTGCATCCGGGTGATGCGCCCTTCCATCACGAGGAGACGCCCGAGTACGCGAAGGATGCGGTCGAATGGTGGGCCGAGCGCCAACACGAAAAGGCGGAGATCGGCAATTACAAAGGCGAGCAGCCGCGCTGGGGCCTCGCGATCGATCTGTCGAAATGCACGGGGTGCTCGGCATGCGTGACCGCGTGCTACGCCGAGAACAACATTCCCACCGTCGGTCAGGAGTTGACGGAGCGGCGGCGCGAGATGGCGTGGCTCAGGCTCGAGCGCTACTGGCGTGTCGATGAGCATGACAACGTTCAGGGCGCCGTCAATCAGCCGATGCTCTGCCAGCAGTGCGGCAACGCACCGTGCGAGCCGGTCTGTCCCGTGTTCGCCGCGTATCACACGCCGGACGGGCTGAACGGCCAGGTCTATAATCGCTGCGTCGGCACGCGCTATTGCTCCAACAACTGCCCGTACAAGGTCCGCTACTTCAACTGGTACAACTACGCGGAGCAGGGCGGCAAGTACGAGGCGTTCCCCGAGCCGCTGTCGATGTTGCTCAATCCCGACGTGACGGTGCGCGAGAAGGGCGTGATGGAGAAGTGCACGTTCTGCGTGCAGCGCATCCGCGGCGCGCAGAACCAGGCGAAGCTCGAGAACCGGAACGTGCGCGACGGCGACATCGTCACCGCGTGCCAGGCGACGTGCCCGTCCGAAGCGATCGTGTTCGGCGACCTCAACGACCGGCACTCCCGCGTCTCCGAGCTCGCCGGGAACCCGCGCGGCTATCACGTGCTCGCGGGACTGAACACGAAGCCCGCGATCACCTATCTGGCTCGCGTCGTCGCTCAGGATACGCCCAGCCATGGCTGAGTCGCCCCCCCCCACGGCGCCGGCGCGCGTGACGTACGACTACGTCACGCGGACCATTGCGCGCACGCTCGGCACGCCGTCGCGCGGGTACTTCCTGCTGCTCGGCGCCGCCGTCGCGCTGCTCGCGATCGGCATCATCACGCTGCTGTACCTGCTGCGCTATGGACTGGGGCTGGCCGGGTATTCGCATCCCGTGTACTGGGCGGTGTTCATCACCTGCTTCGTGTTCTGGGTGGGCATCGCGCACTCCGGGACTCTGATCTCGGCGATTCTGTTTCTCTTCCGATCGGCCTGGCGCACGGCGGTGTACCGCACCGCCGAGGCGATGACGGTGTTCGCGGTGATGACGGCTGGGCTGTTTCCGCTGATTCACATCGGGCGGCAGTGGTACTTCTACTGGCTGATTCCGTACCCGAACGAGCGCGGCCTGTGGCCCAACTTCAAGTCGCCGCTCATCTGGGACGAGTTCGCGATCGGGACCTACTTCACCGTCTCGACGCTGTTCCTGATCATGGGCCTGATCCCCGACATTGCGGCGGTCCGCGACCTGGCGACCGGGTGGCGCAAGAAGTTCTATGCGCTCACGTCGATCGGCTGGACGGGGTCCAACGAGCAGTGGCGCCACTACACGCGCGGCTACCTCTACCTCGCCGCGCTCGCGACACCGCTGGTGCTGTCCGTGCACAGCGTCGTGTCCTGGGACTTCGCGATGGCGCTCGTCCCCGGGTGGCACGCGACGATCTTCGCCCCGTACTTCGTCGCCGGCGCGATCTACTCGGGCTGCGGTATGGTGATCACGCTGCTCACGCCGATTCGCACGCTGTTCGGTCTGGAAGAGCTGATCACCGTCAAGCATTTCGAGAACCTGGCGAAGCTGTGCCTGCTGACCGGATCCATCGTCGGGTTTTCCTACCTCACCGAGAACTTCATTGCCTGGTATGGGGGCAACCCGACCGAGCGGGCCGCGTTCTACTACCGCGCGTTCGGCCCGTTTTGGTGGGCGTCCTGGACGATGTACATCTGCAACGCGTTCCTGCCGCTCTTGCTGTGGTTCAAGAAGATCCGGACGAACATCACCGCGCTCTTCGTGATCTCGATCTTCGTCAACATCGGGATGTGGTTCGAGCGCTACGTGATCATCGTCGTGTCGCTCGCGGGCGAGCCATACACCAAGTGGACGAACGCGGTCTACAACCCGACGTGGGCCGACTGGGGCATCATGGCGGGCAGCTTCGGCTGGTTCTTCATGTGGTTCCTGCTCTTTGTGAAGAACTTCCCTGCGGTGTCGATCTCGGAGGTGAAGGAAGTGCTCGCGCCGCCGCGCAGTAAAGCGTCGAAGGCGCACGTATGATGGCGCTCCCCAAGCCTCTCAACGATCTGTTTCGGCCGCCGCCGACGCCCGGCGTACTCGGGGTCTTCGCGCACCTCGATGCCACGGTCGCGGCGATCAAGCAGCTGCGCGCGGCGGGGCACACCGATTTCACCGTGTATGCGCCAATCCCGCGCCACGAGATCGAGGACGCATTGGGCCAGCCGGTGAGCCCGGTCCGGATGTTCACGCTGGTGGGCGCCATCTCCGGATGTGCCATCGGCGCGTGGTTGACGCTCTGGATGTCGGCCGATTGGCCGATCGTGGTCGGCGGCAAGCCCGTCGGGTCCGTTCCGCCTTACGTCGTCATCATGTTCGAGATGACGATCCTGTTCGGTGCCCTGGCGACGATCCTCGGCGTCCTCTTCAACTCGCTGTTTGCGGCGCGGCGCGCCGGCACGATCCTGTACGACGCGCGCTTCACGAACGACCGGTTCGGCATCTTCGTGCCCACGGCCGGCGACAAGGCCGCGCGGATCGAGTCGTTGTTGCGCGACGCCGGGGCGGAGGAAGTGCGTCGTGGCTAGACGCGCTGCCCTGCTGCTCGTCGCGCTCGGCTTCCTCGGCGCCTGCGAGCCCGACACCGTCGTGCACAAAGTCGGTTGGTTCGCGACGATGCGGCACCAGCGCAACATCAAGCCGTACGCCCGTCCGATTCCGCCGGTGGCGGGGACGGTTCCTGTAGACGGTGGAGAGCTCCCGCTCACTCGAGAGACGGCCGATCGGCTCGTCAATCCCCGCACGCGTACGGCAGAGTCGCTGAACCGCGGGCAATGGGTCTATCAGACCTATTGCCAGGTCTGTCACGGCGAGCACGGCCGCGGAGATGGCCCGGTGTCGCTGGCCGCCGGTGGACCGTTCCCGGGTGTTCCTTCGCTCGTCGATCCGTCGCGCCCCAAGATGACTGACGGCGCGATCTATGGGATGATCGTCGAGGCACAGCGCATGGGCCGCGGCTTGATGCCGCGCTATGGCGACAAGATCCACGGGACCGACCGCTGGGATCTCGTCAACTACGTCCGCAGTCTCCAGCTCAACGCGCGGACCGGTCAGTGACCGTGGCCACGATCAGTCGCTCCGATCTCGTTCAGAAGGCGCGCCAGGCCCCGGTCGCGCGATTCGCCCTGTTGGGTGCCGTTGCCGCAGGCCTGGGCGGCGTCATCCTGGTGTTGGGTCTGCTCAGCCGAAACCCGGAGCGGACGTGGTGGGCGTACCACGTGAACTTCGTGTTCTGGGTGGGCCTCGCGCAGGGGATGGTGGTCTTCGCGGCGACGCAGAAGCTGGCGAAGGGTCACTGGTCTGGCGTCATCATCCGCTTCGCCGAGGCGGGCGCGGCGTTCACGACGGTGGCACTGCTGCTGTTCATCGGGTTGATCATCGGTCGGCAATACATCTTCACGTGGATTCATGAGCCGCGGCCTGAGATCGGCTGGTGGCTGACGAGCAAGTGGTTCTTCGTGCGCAATGGCGCGATCCTGGCCTTCCTCTCGTGGCTCTCGTGGCGTTTCGTCCGTCACGACACCGGTCCCGATGTGCGTGAGGTATCGGGCGGTGAGAAGGTGGGGCGAACCGAAGACGCACCCCGGATCTCGCGCGAAGCCGCGTTCCTCATCCTCGCGTACGCGTTCGGGTACAGCCTGCTCGGCTTCGACCTGATCATGTCGCTGTCGACGAAATGGGTGAGCAATCTCTTCGGCGCGTTCTATTTCATGGGGAGTTTCCTCGCGGGCCTCATGATGCTCGCGATACTCGCTATTCTCCTGCGCCGCACGATGAGCCTCGCCGACATCTACACCTCGCGCCAGCAGCATGACCTCGGCAAGCTGTGCTTTGGATTCTCGGTCTTCTGGGCCTATCTCATGTGGTCACAGTTTCTCGTGATCTGGTACGGGAATCTGCCCGAGGAGACGTACTTCATCTTCTACCGCCTGTACGGAGTGTGGCGCCCCGTTGGCATCGCGGTATTCCTGCTCGTCTTCCTGATCCCGTTCATCGGATTACTCGGCGTGAAGCCGAAGCTGTTCGCGCCGACGATGGTGGGCTTTGCGCTCGTGAGCCTGGCGGGCATTTGGCTCGAGCGGTATCTCGAAGTCGTGCCTGCCGTCAATCATGGCGCCGGGCCCGCGATCGGCGTGCCCGAGATCGGTGTGGCGTTGTTCTTCGGCGGTCTCTTCTTCTTGTCGTGGGCGTGGTTCGCGAACCGGTACCCCATCATCTCCCCTCGCCTGGCCGCTGACACGCTCGAGCGCGAGCAGCACTAGCCCCGTCCCACGGTAGTGCATCCGGCCCGTTTGACGGGAACGGGTGTACCACACCACGTTACCAGAGTCAACATCGAACGACCTACTTCCCCCCTTGGAGGCGCTATGCCGATGTCTCGTTGGCTGGTGATTGCGGCGATCGTTGCGGCGGCTGCGTGCGGCAACAGCAGTTCCCCGAATCCACCGCCGCCCCCGCCGCCACCACCGCCTCCTCCCCCCCCTCCGCAAGGTCATTCGACGACAATCACGGTCGCGAACAACTCTTTCTCGCCGACTCCAGACACGATACCGGCCGGCAACATCACGTTTCAGTGGAGCGCGGGCGCCATCACGCACAACGTGACCTGGCTGACCGGGCCGTCGTCTCCGACAGGTTCCGGCGATAGAGCCGACGGCAGTGCTGACTATGTGACCGCGCTGGTCGCCGGTAACTACACCTATCACTGTACACACCACGTCGGTATGGACGGCGCGATTCACGTGAACCCGTAGCACAGAGCAACACACAGTCATAGGCTCCCGGGTAGATTCATTCCGGAAGCTCGTGTCTTGGTTTCACCCTTACGTGGAGGCGTCATGCCGATGTCTCGTTGGTTGATGGTTGCGGCGATGGCTCTAATCGCAGCGTGCAGCAACAGCAGCACAGGATACGGGGGCAATCCGCCGCCCCCGCCCCCTCCGCCGCCACCGGTTGGGCACTCGACGACGATTTCTGTGGCCAACAATTCCTTTTCGCCGACTCCCGACACGATACCGGCCGGTAACATCACGTTCCGCTGGAGCGCGGGCGCCATCACGCACAACGTGACCTGGCTGACCGGGCCGTCGTCTCCGACAGGTTCTGGCGATAGGGCCGACGGTAGTGCCGACTATGTGACCGCGCTGGTCGCCGGTGACTATACGTATCACTGCACCCACCACAGCGGGATGAACGGCGCGATCCACGTGGCGCCGTAGCCAAACCTCGCGAAAGAGGCCGAGCAAGCTCCCGGGGCAGATCCAGTCCCGGGAGCTTAGCTTTGGGAAATGAACGTGTGGCAGGCCGCCGCAGATCTGATTCGGCAGTCCCGCTCTGGGGCCCTCGCCACCGTAGCGCGTGCCCGCGGTTCCACCCCTGTGCCCGCAGGGACCAAGATGCTCGTGGGTGCCGAAGGTCGATTGATCGGATCGGTGGGCGGCGGCTGCGTGGAGGCCGAGGTCATTGGCGCGGCTCTCGAGGCGCAGGGGCAAAAGCGTCCCGCGCTCCTCACCCATCATCTCAATGCGGACCTCGCCGGCGATCTCGGCCTCTCCTGCGGCGGCACCGTGGACATCTTCGTCGAGCCGCTGGTGGCGGACGAGGCATATGTGCGCGTGCTCCAGGCGGCCGCCACGGCTGAGGCGGGGTTGGTCCGCACCGCGACGGAGTGGAGCAGCGCGAGACCCTTGAAGACATTCGAGCCGCTCGCGCGCGCGGCCCTCACCGGCGCTGCGGCGACTCTGACGCGCGACGGTCGCTTCATGGAAGAGCGCCTCGTGCCGGCGCCGCGCGTCTTCGTGTTCGGGGCTGGGCACGTTGGCGCCGCGATCGCGCGGGCCGCCGCGGCCGCCGGTTTTCGGGTCGTGGTCATCGACGATCGATCCGAGTACGCCGATGCGTCGCGCTTTGCCGACGACATCGCGGTGCTGGCCGCTGACGTCGAAACCGCGCTCGCGCGCTACCCGCTGACGGTGGGCGACGCCGTCGTCATTGCGACGCGGGGGCATCGCAACGACGCGCTCATCCTCGAGCGCGTCGCGACCTCACCGGCCGGCTACGTCGGGTTGCTCGGGAGCCGTCGCAAGAAGGCCGTCGTCACGAAGGGACTCAAAGCGGCGGGAGTCCCGGCGAAAAGCCTGCAGCGCGTGCGCGTGCCGGTGGGGCTCGCGATTGGCGCCGTCACGCCCGAAGAGATCGCCGTCAGTGTCGTAGCCGAGCTGATCGGCTGGCGCCGTGGCGAGTCTTAGGGGAGCGGGGGGAGCGGCGCGACCTGCTCGAGCAGGCGATTGAGCGAATCCGCCGAGAGCGGACCCGTGATCTCCACTCGTAAGCCTCTCACAAAGCGACCAAAACGGAGACTGCTGCGCTCCCGCACCCGATCTTCACTCGCATAGGCACGCGGGCGCGAGCGGCTCTCATTGATGTATCCGCTCCCGGATGAGTCGTAGGGGTAGGCAGGCCGCTGGAAGATCTGAATCACCGTAGACGAGTCGAGTACCTGTTCGACGACTACGGTTCCGTCGGTCCCCGGAGCGCGGCGGAACGCGCGCGTCGCCAGGCCCGGAAGCCCAACCGGCTCCTCACCGAGAATCGATCTCGCAAGGCGACGATTGATCACCGGCCACGCCGTCGATGCCAACCGGCGCGCCGGAGCACCGTCGACGACGATGCTCGCTGGCGCTGCTGGGGGGGGGGCGCGATCGGGCTCAGCGCGGGCCAACGCGCCGGAGACCGCACGGGCATCCAGCGTGACCGAGTCGGCGAGTCTGGGTGGCGGTGCCGCGGCACCCGTGGCCTTTGCCACCGGCAGCGCGTTACCGCGAACGGCCAGGGTCGCCGCGGAGTCCGGTCTCGGAGCGTCCCGTGCGACGAGGACCTCATCCACCGGACGCGATGCTTGCCGCTCGCCCGGACGGCGCTGGCTCTGGGGACGGGCTGGTGTCTTGTCTTCCTCAGTCGCAACGGCGCGATTCTGCGCGACGGCAACCTGCGTCGGAGCCGGTGAGACGGAAGCCACAGGGGATGCACCGGGACTCCGCATGTAGTAGCCAAGCCCGAGCGCCAGGGCGATCGAGGCGGCCCATGCGAACGATCTGCGCACCCGCCAGGGCGAACGCTGGGGTTCGCGCCGCAGCTGTTCCAAGGGCGGCGCCGGACGCTCGGCAGGTCGAGCGGATCCCAGCACGGCGTTCGCCCGCTCACGCAGCCCGCGCTCTTCGGTGAGGTTCGCGCGACACGTCGCGCAGCCTGCGAGGTGCGCCTCGAGCGTCGCCCGCTCGGCCGAGGGCAGCTCGCGGTCGAGATACGCGTGCAGCGTTCCCTCATCCACGTGCGACATGCTGTCCTCCTTCCAGTCCTGCATCATAGGCTTCGACCAATCTCCGGCGCGCCCGCGCCAGCGTGGTTCCAATTGCGCCGCGCGCCAATCCGGTTTGCGCGGCGATTTCGTCGTAGGACATCCCGGCATCCCACAGCAAGAGGGCTTCCCGGTCCCGCGGCGTCAGGTCGTCGAGCGCCGCGCGGACGCGCTTCGTGCGCGTCGCGGCATCGATGTCTTCCTCCGGCGAGCTGTGCACTGCATCCGGCTCGCTCTTCAGCAGGGTCAGGTGCCGTTTCTCCCGCGCCGCCCGGCGCGCTTCGTCACGCGCCATGTTTGCCGCCACCACGAATAACCATCCTCGCGTATTCTCCGGCCGATGGACCAGGGCACGCGCAAACGCTTCCTGCGCGAGATCCTCCGCGCGCTCGGCGTCCCAGACCTTGCGGTACAGGAAGCGCACGAGCGCGGGATAGGTGCTGCGATATACCTCGGCGATGTCGTCAGGCACTCACGTCTCAGCTTCTGAAGTCGCGCACCAGTCGCTCCAGTTCGCCTGGGAGCCAGCGAGTCTTGCCACCGGTCTCAATCTTGATGCTTGCACGCCGCCCGGCTACCAGCACCGCCGGCTCGAGTGCGGCTGCCTCCCGCAAATCCGGCACGGCCTTCAGCAAGGCGAAGTAGGCGTCGCTATACGGAGCGATGGTCACCACGCGCAGTGAATCGCCATGGCCCAGATCGGTCCAGGTGCTGTCGCGCATGATGAAGAGGCGCCCGCCCACGCGCTGGGTCGGGTTGATCCCCGAGCGCGCGCGCCGGATCTCATCCAGCTTGGACGCATTCACGCTTCCAGTGACCACAACCTCCTGGAGAAGCATCGCATCGGACATTGAACGCTCACGCGCCGCTCGGCCCACCGCCTCAGCACCCGCTTGATCGGCGGGTGCCGCGGCTGGTGCCTGCATAACCCGGTCCTCGGCCTGCCGGCGCAGCGCGACGCTGGGCTCTTGCACCAGATACGACGTGTACTCGGTCAAGATGCCGTACCGCAGCGCGAGCTGCTTCAAGGCATTCATCAGCTCCTGCGTTTGGCCGTGCAGGCGGATCTCGCGCGACAGCGCGCCCGCCTTGCGAGCGGCCCACAGCTGCTCGATATAGCGCGCGTCGTCGTTTTCCCGTTGGCCAATCGTCGTGCGAAACTCTTCCTGCTTACCGTTACGCCGGCCCTGGACCGTCACTGACCATTCCCCATTCCCCGTACCCCTGTATCTCCCAAGCACGACCATCTCGTCTCCGGCGAACAGGTCGGGGAGGCTACCGGGCTGTAGGTCATACAGCTCGATACCCGAGCCGGCGGTAATCGTCACATCGGTGAGGACCGGACTGGCGACCTTAGCGGCCAGCGTACCGACGGCGCGCTCGATGTTCTCGCCGGCGCGGATGTACTCGGTGGTGCCCCGCGCCCGCTCGGTGAGCCGGTCGAGCAGATAGGTATTCACATCGTCGCCGACGCCGAACGAAAAGACGCGGAACTTGCCGCGGTCTTGCTCGGCGCTCGCGGCGATCCGCTCGGGGTCTGTCTCGCCGGTGCTGGCCTGGCCGTCGGTGAGGAACACGACCACCCCCAGCGACTGTTCGGCCGGCGTCTGGGCGAACGCTTCGGCGAGTGCGGCGGCGATGTTCGTCCCGCCCTCGGCTTCGAGGCTGCGAATCCAGGCTTCGGCGTCGCGCCGCGTATCGGTCGTCACCCCGGTCCACCCCTGCGCGTAGCGACGCACCCCACCGGAGAACGCCACCAGCCGGAATCGATCGCCCTCGCGCAGCGTGCCGAGCAGCTGAATCAACGCGGACTTCGCCTGTTGAATTTTCTCGCCCGACATCGAGCCGGAGACGTCGATCACCGCGACCACGTCGCGTCGCAGCGTCGCGGCGTCGGCAGCGGCGCCGGGAGCGAGCAGCAGCATGAAGTACCCGTCCTCGCCGACGGGATGATGCCCCACGAGCGAGAGCCCAATCAGCCCGCGGGCCAGCGGCAGCAGGAGCTCGAAGTCACCAGCCGCCGAGCTTCCTTCGCTGAGCGTCACCTCGAGGCGGTCATCGCGACGCGTGACCTGGACCTGATGTGTGGGCGAGTAGGGTTCGCCGAAGCGCGCCGCACTGTCGACTTCCAACCGGAAGCTGCGCGGAGCGGTTTGACGATTGCGGTCGCCCAGATAGCGGAACCGCCACGCGTCGCCGGCGCGGTCGAGGAGTTGTGTGTATTTCAGCGTGATCTTGCGGGTCTCGCCAGGTCCGATCGGAAACACCCGCGCGCGGATCAACCCCTGCCCGGCGAGCTCGATCAACGCGGGATCGCGCTTCTGACGGACGATGGCTTCATAGATGGCGCGCGCCTGCGCCGCATCCATCGCTTCACCGCGCAGCTCTTGATCCCCCTGCCAGAGGGAGTAGCTCGAGAAAACGGCCTCGCCGGGCAGCGGGAAGTGATAGACGCCCTCGCTGAGCGTGGGCCCGTTATTGCGGAACCACTCTTCCACGGTGACGCGCGCCACCCGTCCGCTGATGCTGACCTGCACGGCACTGCGGAGGCGCTCGATCGGGCCGTTCGGGACCTGCGGGATGGGCCGCACAGGGTCGATCCAGCCTTGGGCCGGCAGGGCAGACGAGATGATGCACAGCAGGGCGGCGGCGCCCAATACCCGCGACGTACGCATGGACTGCACCTGGTTAGGGACGCCATGAGAGACGCGATCTCCAGGGGGAGTTGCACAGCCGGGCGGGGCAGGTTCTGTAACTACATTACTGACTGTTGGTTACACCACGGCGCACTGGTTGGGACCGGACTCCAGTATTTCTGCATCCGCTTCTCCAACATCGACCAGGCCAAGGTTGGTCTCTTTGATGGTTCGGTAAGCATCCGGAAAGGTCGTGGTGTGATCCGCAATCCATTTTAGAAACACGCGTTCATCTTGAATTGCCGCGGCCGTGTTGGTCGCGCTGATCACGTCGAAGCGGGCGGCGACCGCACGATCTGCGCGCCGCTCGGCCTCGCCGGCGTAATGGGCAGGAAGGACCAGCAGATCCCCAGGCCAGGTTTGGCGCGCGCGCTCGAGACTCTGCCAGAGCAGCTTCGCCCACGACGCGGAACGGCCTGCCAGGTCGGGCCGGCCGACGGACTTTACGAACAGAAAGTCGCCCGTGAGGGCAAGGCCGTCGTCCGCGAGCAGCGCGAGGCTGCCGAGGGTATGTCCGGGCACGTGCACCGCGCGCAGGGTGGCGCGCCCGAACGCGATGGTGTCGCCGTCGCCCAACGCTTGATAGGTCAGTTTCCCTGGCGCCTGATCGTACGGAGAGACCGCGTCATCAGGGTGCAGGAAGTAGGGGACCTGCCAGCGAGCCGCGGCCGCACGCGCGCCGCTCACGTAGTCGGCGTGAATGTGCGTATCGACCACCGCCGCGGGCGTCGCGCGCAGCTCGGTCAGCAGCGCATCGTAGCGCTCGATGTGCCGTCCCGGATCGACGACCAGGGCGTCGCCGTCGCTCACCAGGACGTAGCTCAGCGCTCCCTTGCCGACGCGATCGAGCTGCACGACGTGGGAGAGGGAAGGAGTGGGCGAGAGGTGGCGCGCGACGTACACCGTTTCCCAGGCAGCCATGCCACCGATAACCGAGTACGCCTCATAGCCCCGCTCACGTAAGAATGCCGTCGCCTTCTTGCTGGAGTTGCCGTGACCGCAGACCACGGCGATAGGCCGGGTCGTGTCGAGATCGAGCGCGGTGACGTCGGGGAGCGCGAAGAGCTTTGAGTTGGGATGGGCATGAAACTCGAGCTCGGGCCCGAGCACGATGTGGCCGCGTTCCACTTTTTCCGGCGCCCGGACGTCGAGGACCTGCAATGGCTCCCCGCGGTCGAGCCGCTCCGCGAGCTCCTGCGGCGGAATTTGTGGCGGGCTGGAATCCGGCATGGTCGTTAGTGTCGTCCCGACCTGCGAAAAACGCAACGGCCCCCGTTGCCGGGGGCCGCGCGTGTGCTGCCAGACACCTACCGCAATGGCATGGTGAGACCGAATAGCAACGACAGTGTGTTTGTCGCCGCGCCGATGTCGGTGTTCCCCGGGAACGTGAGATAGTTGAGTTCGACCCGACCACCAAGCCGGGAGGTGAGATTGAAGCGATCACCCCAGGCAATCGTGCCACCGAACACACTTGCAGAGTTGCCGGTGCTCGGGTTGACGTGCGACAGCTGGCCGCCGATGGCGCCATACCAGCCGTGCACCACGGCATAATTGAGCCGAACGCCAAGCGCGACACCCATAGCCGCGCCGCTGCCCTGGTCGATGCTCGTGAGATCGAGCCCCGGCTCAAGCGCGATTTTCCGCCCGATCGGGAAGATGGCGAATAGCACCGGCGGCGTGGGCGAATAGGCTCCCAGTCCGGGGAGCGAGCCGCCAACTCCCGGCGCGCTGAGGAACACAAAATCGGGCCCGCCGACCGCGTGAACACGGGAATATCCCGCGGTGAAGCCGATCGCCCGCGACCAAACGCTGTTACTCGTACTGGAGCGCGCTCCGCGGGTCGTCGCGCTGCTGCGGCCCGTGCCCCCGCTCAGCGGCGCGGAAACGCCGATCAATGCGGAATACGCGTTGAACGGGCCCGTCACGTTGTCGGAGTTCTTCGTGGAGACCCATTGACCCTCGATGCGGCCGTTCAGCCCCTGGGTCAACCGCAGCCGGTACCCGAGACCGAGCTGGACACCGAGTTGCGTCCCGTGGGTGCCGCTCGCCTCGATATAGTTAAGGACACCGCCGGCTGCTCCGTAGAACTTCGGCGTGATCGCATAGTCGATCCGCGCCCCAATGCGCGTTGCCGTGGCGCCGCTCGCGCCCGCCTGAAACTGGCTGAACCCCCAAGTCGGTTCCACAGCGATCTTGTTGCTCCAGGGAATGATCGCGTACAGGGAGCCGTAAGTCAGAAGTGGAGCGACGGTCGAGGCGCCGGGCAGCATGATGAAGGACTGCGCATCACTGGCGCCCGTCCCAGACGGCTTCACCTTCGTGTACCCGGCCTGGATCCCGATCTCCGGTTCCCAGGATCTTTGCGCTTGGGCGCTCGTTGCGAAACCGCCCAGCAGCGCGAGGATTGCAAACGTTCTTTGCACGGAACGCCTCCAAAAGTTTGAGGGTTTGAAAAAGCGCCCCAATATTGGAGTTACGCCTCGAAACGCAATGGCCTTACGCCGGTTGCGGCCCCCTGGAGGGCTCCCGTTTTGTGGTCCGCCTTCTATATTCACGGCTATTGTGAAACAGTTCACAAGCGACACCAGCAGCGACACTTGTCCCCAGTTCCCAGCCCCCCGGAGGAGTCCCGCAATGCGCTTCGCTTTACTCACCACCGTCGTCGCCATCGGCGCGGTCGCCTGTGGAAAGAAGGACCAGAACCAGACCCAAACGCAGAGCGCCCCCCCGGCGGCGCCCGCCGCCGCGGCGCCGGCCGGCCCCGTCGTCGAAGTGAAGATGACTGGTAACGGCAGCACCCGCGCCGCGTTCGACCCCAGCACGATCACCGTCCCCGCGGGCGGGACCGTGCGCTTCACGAACGTGTCGGGCGGACCGCACAACATCACGTTCTGGTCTGACTCCATTCCCGCGGGTGGCGCGGCGGCTCTCCAGGCCGGCATGAAGAACACCGTCGACAACCTGTCGGGCCCGTTCCTGGTGCAGCCGAACGAGACGTACGAAGTGTCGTTCGCCAATGCGCCCAAGGGGACGTACAAGGGCTTTTGCACACCCCACCTCACCCTCGGCATGAAGATCGCGATCAAGGTCGAGTAGTGAGTGCGTGGCAAGACACCAGCGGCCTCGGCGGAATGCCGGGGCCGTTTTCTTCTTCTAGATTTTCACTGTTGGCGATGGTAGTCTCATTGCGGATCTGATGGTGACGGTATTGGAGCGCCTGGACGTCACCGCCCCATCCGGTGTCGTGCTCGATGGCGTTCCCTTTTCTAACATCACTGCCGCAACGGAACCACTGGTTCGGTGAGGGAAGTCTCGATGCCTCCGCGTATGTTCGTGGTCGTCGCCGCGCTTCGCTTGGCCGCCTCGGTCTACGCCGCGAGCGCCGATCCCCTCTCGCCGCCGGCGTCCTCAGACGATTGGAGCGCGCTCGAGCGCAGCACCATCACGAAAAACCCGGAACGCGACGAGCTCGTCCTGGAACTGCCGGCTGTGGATCTCCCGGCGGGTAACGTCGTCGATCAGGCGGCGTCGGTGGGGGAGTTCCCGGTCAATGGCTCGATCTACGCCCTACACGCCGAGCTCGTCGACGAAACCGGGCGCCGTCTGCCCGCCGGTCTGCTGCATCACATGAATGTGATGGATCCGAGCGAGCGTGAGTTGTTCCTCCCGATTTCGCGGCGCATCCTCGCGTCGGGGATGGAGACGGGCGAAATCCGATTCCCGTGGCTGTTGTTTGGCTCGCCGATCCACGCCGGCCAACGGATCCTGGCGAACGCCATGGTTCATAATCCGACCACGGTGGATTATCACGGCGTGCGCGTCCGGCTCGTGCTGAGCTACGTGCCGGACCATCGGCCGTGGCCGTTTTTCTCCGTGATCCCCTGGCAGCTCGATGTCGCATTTCCCGTGGGTGACAAGTCGTTCGATCTGCCGCCCGGACGGAGCGAGCGGTCATATGAAGGAAGCCCGGCGGTCGACGGGAAGATCATCGTCATCGGCGGCCACATGCACGAGTACGGCAAGACGATCGAGTTCTGGGATGTGACGACGCGGAAATTGCTGTGGCACGGAGAACCGGCTCCCGCGCCCCGGGGCCAGCCCAGCGCCGTCCCGATGGGCCGGCTCTACTCCCTGACGGGGATCGGACTGCGCATCACTCCCACGCACCGCTACCGCGTGCGTGTGCTCTATGACAATCCGACCGATCGGACGATTGCCAATGGGGGGATGGGTGTGACGGGTGGCTTGTTCATGCCGGATCGCAAAGTCACGTGGCCGGCGACGAACCAGGCCGATTCACTCTACCAGAAAGACCTGCGTCACTTCATGGGGCCCGTGGGTAGATCGGTCGCGGTGCCGATGTCCCACATGCAGATGGAGCACTAGACGCTGCTGCCGGACTCCACTCGGTAATCGGCGACCGGCAGGGGCTGCCGCGCGGTCGCTTCTGCGGTCTGCATGACGCCGAGCATCATCGCCGCCAAGATCAACCCGGCGAGCGCGTCCACGGCATAGTGGAATTGTCCGTAGACGACCGCGAGGATCAGGCCGGCGGTGAAAGGCAGCAGCACGAGCCCCAGCTTGCGCCAATAGCGCAGTGCCATCCCCGTTGCCACGACCGAGGCGGCGACGTGCGACGAGGGGAAGGCGGCGCCCCACGAATCCCCCCGATCCAGCAGCCAGGCGGCGAAGCGCGCCGGCGCGACTTCGGTGGCCGCATTGTGCGCCCCGTCGAAGGCATAGCGCGGTCCCGCGACCGGGAAAAAGAGGAAGGCGACGTAGCAGAGGTAGAACGTCGCCATGACGGCGAAGATTGTGTGCCGCGACGCGTCGCGCCGGCCTACCATCCAGAGCGCAAAGGGCGCGGCGTACAGAATCGGGTAGTACGCGAGGTAGCACGCGTGGACCACCCACGAGAAGATCAGATTGGGCGACTCCCGAATCCAGCGATAGGAGATTTGCGAGCCGAAGACCCACGTCTCGAGTCGCTGGATGAGAAGATCGTTCTGAAAGCCGGCGCTCAGCGTGAGGATGCCGATCTCACCGTACAGGGCCGGGAGCAGCAGCATCGGATACCAGTCGCCCAGGAACCGGCCGATCGGTCCCGAGTTGCGGGCGCGCGGGGCTAGCAGCACCAGCGACAGAATCAGGGCGTGGGCCGTCAGGACCCACGGCCAGCCGGGGATTCCATCGCCGCGGAAAGAGAGCAGAACGGCGCCGGTCGCCACCGCGATATAGGCACCGGTCGCGAGGTCGATGGCGGTGTAGCCCCGCCATAACCCGTCGGTCCCGCTCCATTTCCAGCCCCGGCCGTTTACAGCCATCCCACCTCCCGATACCAATTCGCGGCGCGCGGCAGCCCGGTTTCGAGTCCGATCTCGGCCCGCCAGCCGGTGTCTCGCGTCAGGGCATCGCTCCGGCAGGTCCAGGCCGGGGCCAGGTATTCGTTGCCTTTATCGGCCGACAGCAAAGTGGCGCGGCCGGCCAGATGCGCAAGGGTGCCCGTCACCCAGAGCACGCCGCGCACGACGAGAGGGGGCATCGGAATGATGCGCGGGGTGGTACCAACAGCCTCTCCGATACGGCGTACGAACGCGCGGCTCGTGATCGCTTCCGGATGTGTCGCGAAGTAGACGTGCCCCGCCGTCCCCTTCGTCACCGCGGCGGCAATCAACGCCCGCGCGAGATCCTCGGCATGAATAACCGACAGTTCCTGCGATCCATCCCCAAAGACCGGGACGACGCCGCACCGGGCGAGGCGGAAAACGGTGAGCGTGCCACGGTCCCATTCCCCATACACCACCGGCGGCCGCACGATCGTCCACTCCATTGGCATGGCCCGTACGAGGACTTCCGCCGCGAGCTTCGAGCGTCCGTAATGCGTAATCGGCGCAGGAGGCCGCTCTTCGTCGATCGGGTGGCCGGGGGTGGTGGGACCGGCGACGGCGAGAGACGATATGTGCACGAAGCGTCGCACGCCGGCATCTCGCGCTGCTTCCAGAACATTGGCGGTGCCGTCGCGGTTGGTCGCCATGAACTCGCCGGCCGAGCGCGCCACGATTTTTCCGGCGACATGAAATACCACCTCCGCCCCAGCGCAGCCGTCCCGGAGCGCGTTCTCGTCGTCGAGATCGCCGCGCACGACGCGGATTTCTGGTCCCCATCCCAGCTGTTCCGCCAGCGCCGGTCGCCGCACCAGCGCGGCGACGGCATCACCGCGCGCACGCAGCGCCTTGACCAGGTGAGCACCGACGAAGCCGGTGCCACCGGTCACAAAGACGTTCACAGCGGCTTGTCGTAGACCCGGTAGGTCTTGGAGACGTTGAATCCAAGCTGCAGCGCGGCCTTGGTCATCGGCGCGTTGTCTTCCAGGATCCATCCGCCTTCGCCGTTCGGCATGCCGTGTTTGACGCAGGCCTGCCAGACCCAGTCGTACAGCGTTCCGTCGATCCCTTTGCCGCGCAATTCCGGGACGACGCCCAGCAGCAGGACGCGCGCACGGTGGATCTTGCGGGAATACCACAGGATCTTGAGGATCCCCGGGAAGAAGCGGCCCGAGCGATTGTGCAGCAGCGCCAGGTTAAAATCGGGCAGGGCAACGCCAAATCCTACGACCTCACCGGCGCGCTCGGCGAAGACGACCAGATCCGGGATCACGATCGGCTTCAGCTGTTTGGCGAGGTGATCGATCTCCGCTTCCGTCAGCGGTACAAACCCCCAGTTCTTCTCCCAGGCCTTGTTGTACAGCGCTTTTACGAGCTCGACCTCTTCGGCGAACCGTTTCTTGTTCAGCGGGCGCAGCGTGATTCCCGCGCGCTGTGCCACGCGCTGGGCCAGGCGCAGGAACCGTTCCGGCGGCTTCGCCGAGCCGCCCCCTTCAAAGGCGAGCAGGTCCTTCGCTTTCGTGAAGCCGTACCGCTCGTGGAGTGCTTCGTAGTAGGGGGGGTTATACGGCATCATTAACGACGGCGGCATCCCGTTGTTTTTGATCAAGAGACCGCACTCGTCGTTGATCGACGGGCTCATCGGGCCGCGCATCGTGTCGAAGCCGCGCTGTTTGAGCCACACGCCAGCGGTGTCCCATAGCGCGTTCGCTACGGTTTGATCGTTGATTGATTCGAAGAAGCCATAGAATCCGACGTGATCCTGATGCTCCTTGTTGTGCATGTCGTTCTTAATCGCGCCGATTCTACCGACCGTCCGGCCGTCCCGTCGCGCCGTCCAATACTGCGCTTCGGCGTGCTGGAAGAACGGATTCTTCGCGGGCGACAGCAGCGTGTGCATGTCGCGGCGCAGCTGCGGCACCCACAAGGGATCGTTGCGGTAGTGGTCGTACGGGAAGGCGATGAAGCGATCGAGACCCCGCCCGTCCCCCGCAGGGACGGGCGTGATCTCCACTGCGGTCAGATGACCCCCAACTCTTTTCCGAGGCGGCCGAACACCTCGAGGGCGAGGTCGATCTGGTCGGCCGTGTGAGTCGCCATCAGGCTGGTGCGCAACCGGCACTGCGAGGGCGGTACCGCGGGCGGCACCACCGGGTTCGTGAAGACACCGGCGTCGAACAGCTTCCGCCAGAACAGGAAGGTCTTCTCGAGCGGCCCGATCAGCACGGGGATGATCGGCGTCTCCGTGGGACCGATGTCGAAGCCGAGCGAGCGCATCCCTTCCTGCAGCCGGCGCGTGTTGCGCCAGAGCTGCTCGCGCCGCTCCGGCTCGCGCTGCAGCACGTGCAGGGCCGCGAGCACGCCGGCCGTGTTGGCGGGCGGCAGAGCCGCGGTGAAGATCAGCGGACGCGAGTGATGCCGGAGATAGTGGATGACGGTCTCCGATCCCGCGGCGAACCCACCGATCGACGCCAGCGACTTCGAGAACGTGCCGACGATCAGGTCGACTTCTTCCACGAGGTCGAAGTGCGCCGCCGTGCCGTCGCCGTTGGGGCCGAGCACGCCGACCGAGTGCGCGTCGTCGATCGCGAGGGCGGCGCCGTACTTCTGGCAGACGCGGAGCAGGCCGGGAACGTCCGCGATGTCGCCTTCCATCGAGTAGATGCCGTCCACGATCACCATCGTTCCGGTGCCTTCGGGCAGCTTCTGCAGTTTCCGCTCGAGGCCGGCCAGGTCGCCATGATTGAATCGCATCGTCTCGCCGTGCGACATCTTGGCGCCATCGACGATCGAGGCGTGGTCCAGCTTGTCCAGGAAGACGACGTCGCTGCGGCCCACGAGGCCCGAAATGACGCCCAAGTTGGCCTGGTACCCCGTCGAGAAGACGAGGCACGATTCCTTAGTGAAGAACTCGGCGAGCTCGGTTTCGAGCTGCTCGTGGAGATCGAGGGTTCCGTTGAGGAAGCGGCTGCCGGTGCAGCCCGAGCCGTAGCGCTCGAGCGCGCCGCGCGCTGCCGCCAGCACCTCAGGGTGATGCGTGAGGCCGAGGTAGTTGTTCGACCCCATCATGATCCGCTCTTGGCCTTCGATGATGACGACGGTGTCTTCGGAGCGGGAGATGGGTTTGAAATAGGGATACAGCCCCGCAGCTTGGACCTCGCGCGCCCGGGTGAAGTTCTTACACTTGTCGAACAGCGCGATATGCTGCAGGGTCTCTGTGCGCAATGCAGCCTCGGGTTGCTATGAGTAAGCGGTGGTACAGCTTAGCCCGGTGGTCTCGAAATCGCAAGGCTCAATGTGAGACCTGCCACAGCTTTCGAGGCCCCCGCGGCCTAGCCTAGATTGCGGCATTCGCGCGGGGTTAGGCGTTCCTCCCGGAGGTTGATAGTGGCGTCATACGTTGTCCGCTGCCTGGGCCTTACAGCGCTCGTGTGTTCACTTTTTTCGAATGTCTTAGCCGCGCAGGATCGACGGCATCCTCGTTGGGAAATCCCCGGATTTGATTTCCGCAAGGACGGTGTCTTGCGGACCCAAGCCCGCGCCGTGCGCGCGCGGCGAGCGCAATTGCGAGCCGCGGGACGATTCACCGAGCTGAATGCGCATGTGGCGCCTGTTGCGCCGATGGGTCAACTCAGCGCTCCACAGCCGTCGCCGACGCAGGTCAATGGCGTGCTCAAGGTACCCGCCATTCTCTTTCGCTATAAAGACTCGCCAGCGCCGGTATTCGTCGCCGCTGATTTCGACGCCGTGCTCTTCGCCGCAACTCCGACGGGCGGGCGGCCGTACACCTATCGTTCGTTTTACAACCAGATGTCGAACGGCGTGTTCGACATTCAGGGCAAGACCTACGGCTATGCGAGTCTCGACAGCAACGAGGTTTACTATACCGGTGGTACGAACCCGGACTGCGTCGCGGCGAATCCATACGGGTCGACCAATTGCAACGGGCTCTTCGACGATGTCGCAATCAGCCGGATGCAATCGGCCCTGACGCAGGCGATTGCCAAGCTGGACCCCCAGATCGACTTTTCCCAGTACGTCGATCCTGCCACCGGCGTCGTCCCCCTGGTGCTCTTCATGCATGAAGCGATGGGGGGGGAGTGCGGACCATCGAGCGCGCCGCAAAATCATCTGTGGGCTCACCGCTTCGCGCTGAACAACGTCCCCACGCAGGATGACTGGCCCGGCCATCCCGGAGTGAAGATCAAGATCGCCGACTACATTCTGCAGCCCGCCGTGGGTGGCTCGACCTCGTGTAACACCTCGCAGATCATGCCGATCGGTACGGTCGCGCACGAAACGGGGCACGGGTTTGGCTTGCCCGATTTGTACGACACACAGGGGCCGACTGAGGGCATCGGGCAGTGGGGGCTGATGAGCTCGGGCAGCTTCACTTCGCCGTTGAGCCCGGCGCGCATGGAAGCGTGGTCGCTCAATGAGCTCGGCTGGATCACGCTCGCGCCGCTGACCTCGAACGGCACCTATTCCTTCGATGCCGCGCCCCTGTCGGACACCGCCTATTACGTGAACGTTCAGGGCACCAACCCACGGGGGGAGTATTTTCTCCTGGAAAACAGGCAACGCCAGCAGTCGGACAGCGCGCTGATTCGAATTCACTGCCAGCGCGCAGGAAATCCTCCCAACTGTGGCGGTGGGCTTCTGATTTGGCACGTGGATCAGACCAAAATGACTCAAGGTGGCAACGCCTTGAACTCAGGGACGCCCCATGGGCTCGAGTTGATGCAGGCCGATGGGTTCGGCAACCTCGACGCTTCGGCATCGGGGAACTCCTGCCCCGCGACGTCGATGTATTTGGGTTGCTCCAATCGCGGCGACGCCGGTGATCCGTTTCCCGGCACAACCGTAAATACCGGCTTCGTTTTTCGCACCAACCCCGCTTCGCTCAAGAATTCGGACGGTTCGTTTTCAGGCGTGGGGATCGATTTCATCAAGCAAGTCATCACGGACCGGACAATGTCGTTCCGGCTGCAGTTCGGTTCTCTCACTGTCGCCCGCGCGAGTGATACCGCCGCGACAATCCAATTCGACACCGCGACCTACAACGTCTACCGCGATCTCCTGGACCAAGGGTCGACGCACACCGTGGGTTTCGGGAGCGGCCAGGTGTCGAGCGACGGCCGCACGCGCTGGTATTTTTCGTCCTGGTCGGATGGCGGCGCGATCAGTCACACCATTACGGGAAGCCTTGCCGGCGGCACGCTGACCGCGAGTCTCGTTCGCCAGTTCAAACTGACTGCCACCTCGACGAGCGGCGGAACGGTCACCGCGGATACGGCGATCAATCTCTCCGGTGACTTCGTCCCCGACGGACGAGCGGTGCGGCTCACGCCGACGCCGAATACGGGACTCCACTTCTGCGGCTGGACCGGTACTGATACGACAACGGCGGATTCGCTTCTCACGTTGCCGATGCAGCATCCCTACACGTTGACCGGCAACTTCGGGACCAGCGCGACCATTACGTCCGCGAACGCGCGCCCCAACGGCGTCATGGGCGCGACGTATGGGGATACGCTGCGCATCTCGGGCGGCGGCGGCGTGACCATCT
>WNFO01001031.1_pt1 | contig 21356 bp, 15 predicted proteins | sample 5400251 | NCBI WGS metagenome assembly WNFO01 (sample SAMN13153354, study PRJNA577476) | soil metagenome | isolation source: 100 cm saprolite under Madrone tree | place: USA:California | collected 2016-06-14
ATTCACGACATCGGGCAACAGGAGGGAAAAGCGTTCATCGCCATGGAGTATCTGGACGGCCTGACGCTCAAACACGTTATCACCGGCAGTCCGTTGGATAATGAGAAGCTGCTCTTGCTGGCCATTGAGATCGCGGATGCGCTCGATGCCGCGCACTGCGAGGGCATAGTTCACCGCGACATCAAGCCCGCCAATATCTTTGTCACCAAAAGAGGGCACGCCAAGATACTGGATTTCGGGCTCGCCAAACTGACGCCGATCAGCAGTAAGGTCGCGCAAGCGGCGGGCGTGCGGTTCGAGGCGACGGCCGGATCGAGCGCCGAGCAACTGACTGGCCCGGGCGCGGCGCTGGGGACGGTGGCGTACATGTCGCCGGAGCAAGCCAAAGGAAAGCAACTTGATGTGCGCACCGACCTCTTCTCGTTCGGCGCGGTGTTGTACGAGATGGCCACGGGGGCAATGCCGTTTCGTGGGGATACCTCTGCGATTATTTTTGATGCGATTCTCAACCGGCCACCTTTGCGCCCATTGCGACTCAACCCCGAGTTACCTCCTAAGTTAGAAGAGATCATCAGCAAGGCGCTGGAGAAGGACCGTGATCTACGTTACCAGGTAGCCGCGGAAATGCGGGCAGATCTGAAGCGGTTGAAGCGCGAAACCGATTCAAACCAGACTCCGCACGTGGTTTCGACGTCTTCGGCGCTTGCTGCCCCCGCGCTGGAGCCCGCCACAACTCAACAGCACGGGAGTTCCGCGATGGTTGCGGCGGTGAAGCAACACAAATGGGGAGCTACCGGAATTGCGGTGGCCGTACTGACCGTTTTGGCTGCAGCGGTGTTCGGAGTGTACTCGCTGCTGCATCGTACAAGCGGGGCTCATTTCCAGAATTTCGCGATTACCCAGGTCACCAATTCGGGCAAGGCCGGACTCACGGCCATTTCGCCGGATGGCAGATATGTGCTGACGGTGATCAACAACAAAGGACTGCAGGGCCTGTGGTTGCACAACCTTCCGACGAGCAGCGACACGCAAGTGATCCCGCCTGCGCCAGTTTCGTACAAGAGCCTCATGTTTTCTCCGGACGGAAATTATGTTTATTTCATCAAAGCGACAGATGCGATAAATACCACCTTTGATCTCTTTCGGACGCCGGTGCTGGGGGGCACGCCTCAAACAATAATCCGGGGCATTGACAGTGACATCGCCTTCTCTCCCGATGGGAGGCGCATCGCCTTCGCTCGTGTGAATGATCCGGAGGCGGGCAAGTACAGGTTGATGACGTCCAATCTGAATGGCGGCGATGAGCAGGTTCTGAATTCGGCCGAGCCGGCGGCTGATAGCCCTGCGTTCATCGCTTGGTCCCCGCGAGACGAGCGGCTGGCGTACAGATTGTTCAAGCCGGACAAGGCTCTCGGAGGAATCGCCCTGTTCGATATCGAGAGCAAGAAAATAAACAGATTCGCAACCTTCGATGACAAGCTCACTTCGGCCTTCAAGTGGCTGCCCGATGGGCGTGGACTCCTGGCGTTATATTCGCGAAAGGGAGCGGAATACTTTCAGCGGGCACAAATCGGATTCGTTGCTGAGGGGACCGAAGAGCTTCGGCCGATCACGCGGGATACCAATAGTTATGCAACTTTGACGCTCTCGGCCGACGGAAAAACGCTGGCGACTATCCAGACTAAGACGACGCAAAATCTATACGTCCTTCCAGCCACGGGTAGCCCGTCGCCGACGGTGAACGCCGTGCTTCCGCAGGGACAGAATGTTTACGGGTTCGATTGGTCCGCGGACGGGAATCTGCTTTTCAGCGACCTTATTCGCGTGATGAGGATCGGTATAGACCAGAGCGTTCCGACGCCGTTGGTTGGCGATTCAAGCGCGGCGATTGTGGAATTGGCGGGTTGCGGGACTCGTTACCTGGTATTTTCCTGGGCATTTCATGGCGGGACAAACTCAACGAACGTATGGCGTACTAACGCCGACGGCACAAATCCCGTGAAATTGACCGACGGAAAGGACGATCGAGCTCCGGTCTGTTCGGCAGACGGGAAATGGACATATTACTGGGACAATGCGTTGCAACAACTTTGGCGAGTACCGATGGATGGCTCAGGAAAACCCGAACTTTTCCCCGGGAGCGCTGTTCCCCGAACCTTTCCCACAGGAACGGGGTTGAGTCCTTCTCCCGATGGCAAGGTTCTCGCTTATGTTCTGGCTACCATGCCAACACCGGAGGATCCGTATCCTCAATATAAGGTCGCGCTCCTGGAGCCCTCTTCGAAACCTGCGCCACCACGTCTGATTGATGCGGACGAGCGGATTTCGAACGGAGGCTTGAACTTCACGCCGGATGGGAAGGCGGTGGCCTACCCGATCCGCGAAAACGGGGTGGACAATCTCTGGGTGCAACCGCTTGACGGCTCGCGTGGCCGACAGATCACCTACTTTGATTCGGAGCAGATTCTCAACTTCCGTTGGTCACCGGACGGCAGAAGCCTCTGCATACTCCGCAGTCATATCGACTCTGACGTTGTCCTCATCCGAGAATCGTCTCAATAGCCCTGGGCCTGACATCAAAATTGCTACCATCCTCGGGGACAGACCACCTGTCTATTCATCAGGAGAATCCTAACGTGAGCCCGCGACATCTCGCTGCCCTGTCATTATTTCTGCTCTTCGCCCTAGATGGCGCCTTGCAGGTGGCGGCCTCGCCGCAAACGGCGCAGCACATCGACGCTAAACTCTTTCAAGAGCTGCGGTGGCGGCCGATCGGGCCACCTCGCGGGGGACGCGCACTGGCGGTGGCGGGTGTGCGCGGGCAGCCGGAAGTTTTCTATTTCGGAAGCGTGGGAGGAGGCATTTGGAAGACTGCTGACGCGGGACGAACGTGGAATCCCATCTTCGATTCACAGCCGATTGCATCGATTGGGGCGATCGCGGTTGCGCCGTCAGATTCGAACGTGATCTACGCTGGGTCGGGAGAAGCCGACATGCGCTCCTCGATTTCCTACGGGAATGGAATGTACAAGTCCACGGACGGCGGCAAGACGTGGACGCGCATAGGGCTGGATGATTCGCGGCAGATCGGGCGGATCCTCGTGGACCCGCAGAACTCAAACAGAGTTTTCGTCGCCGCGCTGGGTCATGCTTACGGGCCGAACCAGGAGCGAGGCGTCTTCCGTTCGAAAGATGGAGGAAAGAGCTGGCAAAAAATTCTCTTTCACGATGAAAACACCGGAGCGATCGATCTGGCGTTCGAGCCAGGAAATCCGAAAACGATTTACGCGACGCTGTGGCAGACGCGCAGGCCACCGTGGAGCATTTACCCTCCTTCGAACGGACCGGGCAGTGGCCTTTATCGCTCAAGTGACGGAGGCGATCACTGGGATCAAGTGACCGGGCAGGGATTGCCATCAGAAGGCCTCGGCCGAATCGGCATCGCTTTTGCGCCGAGCAATCCGCGGCGGATTTATTTGATCGTGGACGCCAAGGAGGGCGGCCTCTTTCGTTCTGACAACGGTGGGCAGCGTTGGCAGCGCGTTTCGAATGACCGGCGGATTTGGCAGCGCGGGTGGTACTTCGGGGAAGTCACCGTGGATCCCAAAGATCCTGACACTGTGTACGTCCCGAACACCACGACCTATCAGTCGCGCGACGGAGGAAAGACCTTCACAGCGTTAAAGGGCGCGCCGGGCGGCGACGACTATCACGAACTTTGGATTGATCCCGATGAGCCGCGGCGGATGATTCTCAGCAGCGACCAAGGCACGATTGTGACGCGCAACGGCGGGGAGACGTGGAGCTCCTGGTTCAATCAGCCGACTGGGCAGTTCTATCACGTGGCGACGGATAACCAGTTTCCTTACTGGGTATACGGCGCGCAGCAGGACAGCGGTTCGGCGGCCACTCCAAGCCGCAGCAAGTACCGTTCGTTGAATTTCCATGATTGGCGGCCGATGGACGCGGGCGACGAAAATGGCTACATCGCGCCGGACCCGCTGAATCCGGGGGTGGTGTTTGGCGGCTTCGTCGCGCGGCAAGATTTCGGCGACGAACAGCTCCAGCACCTGCCGCCGACGCTTGCGCATCCCGGTGATTACCGGCGCACGTGGACGCTGCCGCTCGTTTTTTCGCCGATCGATCCGCACGTGCTGTACTTCGGGTCGCAAGTATTGTTTCGAACGGGCGATGGCGGCAGCTCCTGGCAAGCGATCAGTCCCGACCTCACGCGCGAAGATCCCGGCGTGCCGCCAAATCTGGACGCAGCGACTGCCGCGGATGCTCCGAAGGGCAACCGACGCGGCGTGATTTACACGATTGGGCTGTCGTTTGTGCGTGCGGGAGAAATCTGGGCGGGCACGGACGATGGATTGATTCAACTGACGCTGGACGAAGGGAAAACGTGGGAGAACGTTACGCCGCCGGAGTTGACGCCTTGGAGCAAAGTGACGCACATCGAAGCGTCGCATTTTGATGCGGGGACAGCGTATGCGGCGGTGGACAGGCATCGCGTTGAGGATTATCAGGCGTATCTCTATCGCACACGGGATTTCGGCAAGACTTGGCAACGCGTCTCTAATGGAATTCCCGAGGGAAGCTTCCTTAACTGCGTGCGGGAAGATCCTGTTCGAAAAGAGTTGCTCTACGCATGCACGGAAAAGGGAGTCTATGCGTCTTTTAATGACGGCGCGGTTTGGCAGCCCTTGCAACTCAATCTGCCGGTGACATCGGTGCGTGACCTGGTGGTGCACGAAAACGATTTGGTGATTGCCACGTTCGGCCGCTCGTTTTGGATACTAGACGATGTGACGCCACTGCGGCAGATCGATTCGCATGTCGCCGCCGCCGATACATGGCTCTTTCATCCGCAAACCGCCATTCGCATGCGGTCGGGCTCAGACCAAGGCACGCCGGTACCGATGGATGAGCCGTTGGCTCCTAATCCCCCGGAGGGCGCAGTGCTGGATTATTGCTTGAAGGATAGAGCGTCATCCGCCATCCAACTGGAAATCTTCGACTCGGAAGGAAAGCTGGTGCGGCGATTTGCGAGCGATGACGTCTTGCACAAGACAAATCCAAACGACGTGCCGATTCAAATGGAGTGGGTGCGCGACCCGAAACCACTATTGGCTGAGGCGGGAATGCACCGTTTCGTCTGGGATCTTCGTTACGCGCTGCCGATGAGCGTTCGCAGCTCCTTCTGGGGACCGGCCGGACAATTGGCAGTGCCGGGCAACTACATCGTGAAGCTCACGGCGAACGGCAAGAGCAGCACGCAACCGCTGACGATCAAGCTGGATCCGCGCGTGAAAACGCCGCAGGATGTGCTCACGCGGCAGTTTGGCCTGGCCTCCAGGCTCGCAGCGAGATTGGGCGAAGTTTCGCTGGCGTTGCAGCAGGTCGGCGACCTCCGAAAGCAGGTCGAGGCGCGCAAGAAGGATGCGACCGACAGCGCCGAGCTGCAGAAGGCTTTGCGAGGAGTGGAGGAAAAGGTTGAAGCGGCGGTCGAGCCCGATAGTGATGCCGATTTTGGGCTGTTTGGACTCGCCGCGCCGGGCAAGGAGCATGAGCCTCTTCCCAAAGTTGCGGCAGCGCTCACTGGTCTCTTGATCATAGTGGACAGCTCCGATATGGGGCCCGCGGCTGATGCGGCGATGGCGAGTGAGAGGTGGGAAGAAGCTGCACAAGAAACCCTGGCGCGCTGGACCGCACTCCAAAAGGTCGACCTGGCGGCTGTCAATGCTTTGCTCGAAAAAGCCAAACTGAAGATGCTGGTCATTTCTCCTGTGATCCACGGGGATGCGCCTGCGGCGCGTTAGCTTTTGAACGGAGACGATTCGGGATTAAGGAGCAGCGTTGGGGACGTCCCTTTTTCGCTGCGTTTGCAAGTTTCGAGCGGCGCGTATTGAGAGACAGATTTGGTATGCTGCTCTAGGTGCGAAACATCCTCCGAACTAGGTCTCTTTCTCTGATTGGACTGCTCTTCGTGGCTCCTCTGGCTGCGGTGATGGTTTCTCCATCCCAGGTTCCCTCGCAGACCCAGCAACCCGCGCCCGGCACGCCGCCAGCGGCAAGTCCCACTGCGACCTCTTCGCAGGGAAGAGTGGCGGGGTCGGGGGGTTCCACGTCTGGTGCGCAAGCCCAGCAAGCCGGGCTTAACATGGTCGTGCTGGATCCGGCCCATGGTGGAACGGACCCCGGCGCGCGAGGCACAGGCGGTATTCGCGAAAGTGAAATCGTCCTGGATTTCGTGATTCAGGTTCGCCGCGCGCTCGAGCTGCAAGGCTTTCAAGTGGTGCAGACGCGGCAGGGGAATGAGAATCCCTCGTTTGATGACCGCTCCGCAACCGCCAATGCGCAGCGCGGAGCGGTGTTCGTAACCTTGCACATTTCATCGACAGGATTGCAAGGCACGGCGCGCGTCTACGTGAACTCAGATTTGCTGCCGGTGGCGGATTCGAATGGTTTGATCCCGTGGGACCGCGCGCAGGCACCGTTTCTTGGACTGAGCCGAACGTTCGGCGATCTGGTGCAGGGATACCTCACCCAGCGATTCAAAGGTTCGCCGGATGCCGCTCAAACTGCTTCCGTGCGCCAGCTGCGAACTACGGCGGCACCGGCAATCGCCGTGGAGATCTCCAGTGTGACGGTGGAGGACCGCGCCGATTTGGACCGCATGGCGCCGGGCGTGGCGGACGCCATTGCGCGCGGAGCCGCTGCGTTCAAGCCATCTTACGTGGTCCCAAACACGCGCGGAGCGCTGCCGTGACGCCACGCTGGAGATTTTGGCTGATCGGCGGATTGGTCGTCGCGGTGCTCGCTGCCGCGATCTATTTTCCAATTCTCCGCCGACGGGTGAAACGCGCCGCGAAACTCCAGCAACAGAGCGAAGAACAGGCACGGCGCGAATTGACACAACCGATCGCGATCAATCCGGGCGATCCCCGCGTGAAGACCAAGCTCTTCTGGGCTTCGGATACCATCGAATCCACGCTGGTACCGGTCACGGTCGAGCTGCCGCTTTCAAATGACCCGGTGCTGCGATCCAAACAAGTTTTGAATACGCTGCTCGCGGGGCCCGTGGATGCGGAGCTGCGCACGCTGCCGCCGGACGCTTTGCTGCTCGCGTTTTATCTATTGCCCGATGGAACGGCGATCGCGGATTTTTCCGAGGCGCTGGCAACTTCCATTCCGTCCGGCATCGTGAGCGAGCAATTGGCCGTGAATTCCATCACCCGGACGCTGGAAGCCAATGTGCCGCAGGTGCAGCGGTTGAAAATCCTGATTCATGGGCAGGAAGTGGAAACGCTGGCTGGGCATCTGGATCTGGCGGAGGCATTTGTCGTCAACACGAAGCCGGCCCAACCGCAGGTGAAGCTCGGGCCAGCGCAATCCAGCACGGACAAACCGGCGACGCCAACGTCGGAAAAGTCGCCCGCTCCGGCTCCCGGACCGTTGACAGCAGACAAGCCCCCCGGCAAACTGGCGCAGCCCGAACGCAAACCGTAGAATTCTTGAACCGGGCGGTGATGACGGCAGGAGGAAGAGTGAGAGTCGACGGCCGAACCGCGGACCAGATGCGTACCTTGAAGATCACACCGGATTTTATCTCCACGGCCGAGGGTAGCGTGCTCATCGAGCTGGGAAATACTCGCGTAATCTGCACGGCTACGGTAGACGATGGCGTGCCCGGGTTTCTGAAAGGCAGCGGCAAAGGCTGGGTGACCAGTGAATATGGAATGCTGCCGCGTGCCACCGAGGAGCGCACGCCGCGCGAGGCGGCGCGGGGGAAACAGTCGGGGCGGACGCTGGAAATTCAGCGATTGATCGGCCGCTCGCTGCGCGCGGTGACGGATCAGGAAGCGCTGGGCGAGCGCACCGTATGGCTGGATTGCGATGTGATTCAGGCGGATGGAGGAACGCGCACGGCGTCAATCACCGGAGCGTTCGTGGCGCTGGCGCTGGCATTCGAGCGTTTGACCGCGGCGGGGATCTTGAAGAATTCGCCGCTGATCGATAGCGTGGCGGCCACGAGCGTCGGGATCGTGGACGACCGCGCGCTGTTGGATCTCGCTTATGAAGAGGATTCGCGCGCCGAAGTGGATATGAACGTGGTCATGACCGGCAACGGGCATTTTATCGAAATCCAGGCGACGGCGGAGGGACGCGCGTTTTCCGGAAGTGAGATGCAGGATCTTCTGGCGCTCGCCGCCGCGGGGATTCGCCGCTTGACGGAAGAACAACGCGCCCTTCTTCCCGTAAAATTCAGTGCGCGCGCACGCTAAGCTTTTTCTTGCCTCATCTAATGCAGGGAAGCTCGCCGAGTATCGCGTGCTTGCGAGAGCGTCCGCACCTTCCGTTGTAATTGATCTGGCATTGCTACCGGATTTTGATGTGCTTCCCGCGTTCGAGGAAAACGCACCAACATTCGCTGAAAATGCGGCCGGCAAGGCGCTGCATTATTCGCGGCACGGGGACGGGCTGGTCTTCGCCGACGACTCGGGGCTGGTCGTGCCTGCTCTCGGCGGCGCGCCCGGGGTTCATTCCGCGAGGTATGCCGGGCCGCAAGCGACAAATTCGCAAAGGATTGAAAAACTGCTGGGCGAGATGCGCGGCAAGTCAGGATCCGGGCGCGAGGCATATTTCGTTTGCGCGATCGCGCTGGCGGAAAGCGGACGAGGCATGGCCATCGTCACGGATCGCGTTGACGGAGAAATCCTGGAGGCGCCTCGCGGATCGGGCGGATTTGGCTACGATCCGGTGTTCTACTTCCCTGCCCTGGAGAAAACATTTGCGGAGCTTCCCCCCGAAGAAAAAAATCAGCGTAGCCATCGGGGGAAGGCTTTCCGCAGATTGCTCTCGGCTCTTTCCTCCATGCTATAGTCTTGGCTCCTATGGCGACGAAATCGAAGAAAAAACCATCGTTGAAGAAGAAACCCGCTCGGGCAAAAACGAAAGCAGCGAAATCCCGGAAGAACGCCAAGACTGGCAAGCGGGCTCATGCGACGGGAACGGACCCCAAGCGCGTAGCGGCAATCCTTGCGAAACTGGACGAAGCGTACGGGAATGCGACGTGCGAGCTGAAGCACGAGAATGCATTTCAACTGCTTATTTCCACGATTCTTTCCGCGCAGTGCACGGACGTGCGCGTGAACCAGGTCGCTGAAACCCTTTATAAGAAATATCCAAGTCCGCAGGCGTTCGCATACGCCACGCCAGGCGAGTTGGAACAGGACATCCGGCCTACGGGATTCTTCCGGAACAAGACGAAATCGGTGATGGGCGCGAGCAAGGCAATCATTGAAAAGTTTGGCGGGCAAGTGCCGCGCACGATGGAAGAAATACTTACGCTGCCGGGCGTCGCACGAAAAACGGCGAACGTCGTGCTGGGCACAGCGTATGGGATCGCCAGCGGTGTAGTCGTGGATACGCATGTGCTGCGCCTTTCGAACCGCCTGGATTTGTCGCGAAATGAAGATCCCAAAAAGGTCGAGCAGGATTTGATGAAGATCATTCCGCAGGAGAAGTGGATCCAGTTTTCCCACCAACTGATCTGGCACGGCCGCCGGGTCTGCCATGCCCGAAAACCCAAATGCATCGAGTGCAACATGGAATCGCTTTGCTACGCGCAAGACAAAACGATCTGAGCTTCAAAGATCGCTGTTCCCGGCCTTGTTGATGAGTTCACGCAAAGAACAACTTGAGTGGTTTCTTATCGGTCTTACGCGGACCGAAGTCCGTTTGGAACCATCGGAAGATTATTGAGGCGAACGCCGGTCGCGTCAAAAATGGCGTTGCCGATTGCCGGCGCCACGGCCATGATGGGCGTCTCGCCCGCTCCGGCGGAGGGAATGTCCTTGCGATCGAGCAAGATGGTCTCGATTTCGGGAACATCGCGGAAGCGCGGCACGCGGTAGCTTGCGAAATGCGGATTCTTGATGTGGCCATTTTCGAATTCGACGGCTTCGAAGAGCGCGCCGCCTAGGCCCTGAATCATCGCTCCGACCACCTGGTTGCGCAGACCATCCGGGTTGACGATGGCCCCGCATTCGAACGCTTCGACCAGGCGCACGACGCGCACCGCGCGTGAAGTCTTGTCCACCGCGATTTCCGCGCCGGTCGCCACGTAACTGCCCTTCTCGTCGCCGCACGCGATGCCGAATCCTTGCCCTTCTTGTGTTTTCTTCCGCGGCCAGCCGAAGGACTGCGCTGCCGCTTCCAACACGGCGAGCATTCGCGCATTCGAGAGATTCTTCATGCGGAATTCGAGCGGATCCATTTTCGCCGTGTTCGCCAATGCATCCATATGCGTTTCACGCGCGAAGTGATTGGCCGTCGCCGCAAGGCCACGGTAGGAACCGCTACGCAAAATCAGCGGCACCTGATGATATTCCGTTCGTTGATTCGCGACGTCGTAGGGAGTCTCGCTCCCCGACATTCCGGAATGGTAGTTGTGAAATTCCCAAGCCGTCAGCGCGCCGTCGCTGGCAATACCGCTCTTGACTTCGATAACACCCGCGGGCCGGAAATATGCCCAGGTGAATTCTTCCTCGCGAGTCCATACCACTTTCACGGGACGCCCCGCGGCACGCGCCAGGCGAGCTGCTTCGAGCGCCGCGTCGCTGGTATGTTTTCCTCCATATGCCGAGCCCGTATCCGGCACAATCACGCGTACGCTGCTCTCGGGCAAATGGAAAACTTCCGCAAGCTCGTCGCGGTTGGCAAACGGCCGCTGCGTGCCGGTCCACACCGTGAGTTTCCCATCGGCCCATTGAGCTACGGCCGCGCGCGGCTCGAGCGGAGCATGCGCGATGTACGCAACGGTGTACGTCGCGTCGAGCCGATGCGCCGCGCCTGCGAACCCCTCTTCAACGGAACCTTTCTGCTTGCGGAATCGATCCTCGGATTTCGCAGCTGCGTTCTGCTTGAGATACGAAAAGATCTCCTTGCTCGAGATCTGTGGCACTTCCTTCCATTGGGCGTGAATCGCATCAAGAGCCCTCTGAGCCACGTGCGCGCTCGGCGCGGCTACGCCGACAAAGTCTCCATCACGCACGACGACCACGCCGGTCATGGCCTTTGCAGCGCTGTCATCACAGGAAGTCAGCGTCGCACCAAACGACGGCGGGCGCAGCACTCTGCCGTAAAGCAGGCCCGCAGGCCGCAGATCGGTCGTGTATTGATGCTTCCCAGTGACGAACGCGCGGGCGTCTACTTTTGGAATCGCCTTGCCCGCAATCGTCCATTGCGTTGCCGGAGTGATGGGATCTTCGGCGGGGAGATTCTGCGCGAGCGTTTCGCCACGCGCGAGTTCCGCATACTTCAGCGAGCGGCCCGATGCGGGATCGGTGACCTTCGCGTCGGCGGCGACCAATCCTGCCGGCGCGACATTCCATTCCTTGGCAGCTGCCTCAATCAGCAGATCGCGCGCGGCCGCAGCTACGCGCCGCAACTGCGGGGTGATCGTCGGCGTCGTCCGGCTGCCAAAGGTGCCCGCATCGAACGGCGTCAGCGCAGTATCCGCGGTCACCATCCGGACACTTTCGAACGGCACACGCAATTCATCGGCGATAGTTTGCGCCAATGCAGTCCGAATGTTCTGCCCGATTTCGGCTTTGCCGGTAAATCCGGTGACGCTGCCGTCCTCGCCGACGTGCAGCCACGCACTAATATCCTTGGGCAGTTCTTCGTTGTGGAACGCCCGCGGCCCGGGAGCCGTTTCCTGCGCGGCCAGCGCATCTTTCGCAATCGCGAAAACGGCAATTCCCGCGCCAAGAATCTTAAAAAAGTCGCGGCGCGCCAATTCGAATTGATGGAACGGCGCGGCGCTGAATTCGTAGCGTTCCGGCTCGATGAACAATTTTCCGTCGGCGTTGCTCATCGCCCGTGCTCCTGCATCGTCTTGGCCGCCTGGCGGACCGCCTCGATGACGCGCGGATGCGTGCCGCAACGACACACATTGCCTTGCAAGAATTGAACGATTTCCGCCTGACTGGGATTCGGATTCGTTTGCAACAGGCCGACGCTGCTCATGATCATTCCTGAAGTGCAATAAGCGCACTGGAAAGCACCCGCATCGAGAAACGCCTGCTGCACCGGATTCAACCGGCCGTCCTTTTCAAGACCTTCAATCGTTGTAATGGGCTTTGTGGCAGCCGCGCTAACGGGAATCTGGCAAGAGCGGCGCGGCATTCCCCCGATCAAAACGGTGCATGCGCCGCATTGCCCTTCCCCGCAACCGTACTTGCTGCCGGTCAGGCCGAGTTCATCGCGCAGGACATAGAGGAGAGGCGTGACCGCAGGGTAGTTGACGGGATACCGCTTGCCGTTGATTTCCAGTTCGATCGGTTTAGCCATGATCCCTCCTCACGCGAAAAATTCTCCACCGGTTTAGTGTTTGTGACAAGTGTCGCAAGCGGTCTTCGCCTGATTCATTTCGTGGCAGTTCAGGCAGCTATACATCGTGGTGACGCTCGTGACTTCCGACATCGCTTCCATTTGCCGGACTTGCCCGTGGCACGTCTCGCATTTTACTCCCGCCTCGAGATGCGCGCGGTGATTCCACGCAACGCCCGGCAGCACGGCATAGACGCGCACCCAGGGAATGGCTTGCTTGGACTTCGCATACTCAGCGAGCTTCTGAACGGAAGGCTTTTCGTTAGCCACCGTGACGTGGCACAGCATACATTTGCTTGCGTCAGGAAATGTCATCAGCTTGCCCGGCTCCGGATTCGTGTGGCAGTCCTTGCAATCCAGACCGAGAGCAAGGTGTTGCTTGTGGCTATACGGGATGGGCTGTGCCGGCGGCGTGTGGTCCGACGGATTGTCCGGGACCATTTGCTTCGCCGCCTGTGGTGGCGTAGCTGGCTGAGCGGTGAGACTCGCGCCAAGGAAGAGAAATGCGACCACCTTTACGGCTGCCACGACAGGTTCAATCCACCCAATTCTTTTCACCATCAGCTGACCTCGCAAATTTGAATCTGCCGCTCTTCTTCGCCTCAACTACGCTTTCTTGCTCACCACTTCCTCGATGCTGGTTCCGAAATCCTTGAGCATGACCGTCGCGGCGTTTCGGCCGGGCGCTCCCGTAACCGAGCCGCCCGGAAACGTCGTCGCGCCCGTCTGGTACAACCCCGGAATCGGCATGCGGTGCTGGGCCCATCCAGGCATCGGACGCATCGGACCGGTTTGCGATGCGCTTTGCGCGCCCGCGTGTGCACTTCCGTGCCAGAAATGCGGATTCATCCGTTCAAGATCGAGCGGGCTCTCCACAAATCGCGCCAGAATTTTGTCATCGGTTAAATTCGGCGCGAATCGCCGCAAGTATCTGAGGTAAGCGTCGGAAACGTCTTTCTTGATCTTGTCCCAATGCTCGGGACCCTCCTTCAGCTCGTAAGGTTGCCAGCCGACCACCTTCAGCGTGTGCATTCCCGCTGGGGCTCGCGTTGGATCGGCGACGCTGCAACAGATGATTTGCATCGAAGGATCTTCCAGATTGACCACCCCGCGCGCGTCGTCGTATGCATAGCGCAGCGCGCGCTCCGGTGAAACCAAAACGCCCGACTCCACCGGCGAAAGCGTTCCACCCTCCACCGCGAATTTCGGCGGCTCGGACGTGGCGTAGTGCGTGACGAACATCGCGTGCTCCGCCTGCCAAGTATCCACTCCATCGATAAAGTCCTCGCCCCACAATTCGCGCGGCGCCATGTCCACCAGATGCTTGATGTGGATCGTCGAAACGACGGCCTTTTCGGCGCGGTAAGAACTTCCGTCGCTGCATTCCACGCCCACACACTTTCCGCTTTCCACAATCAGCCGCTTCACCCACTTGTTTGTCAGGAGCACGCCACCATGCGATTCGATCGAGCGCGCCAGCGCCTGGGTCAAAGCTCCCGATCCGCCTTTCGGGATGGGCCGGCCAGAGTGCTGTTGGCGAGCCGTGCCATAAGCGAGCCGCCCGGTCATGGGGGCATCCGGTGGCTCGGCTGCCAAGTGGGACATGTAGAGCAGGAACGTGCGGCAGTGTTCCTCTTCGAAGGTGTCACGAATGATTTCCCATGCGGACATGGCCAGCCGCCGCTGCCACAGCTTGCCGCGCGGTTGCTGCGCCAGTTGGTCGTTCAACGGTTTCCCAAATCCGATCGGTGTAAAACTTGTGGCAAGCAAAACCGGTTTGATGGCGTCAAACTCCCCGAGCATTTTTCGATAAGCGGCGGCATCCTTCTTCGAGAATTTCGCGAACTCCGCGCAGGTGCGGTCCAGGTCGCGCCACTGCGTCAGATAGCTGCCATCTGGGAAAGGGATGTGAAAGATTGGATCGGGATCGATGTACTCAAGTCCGTAGTCGCGGAGCTTCAGCTCGTCGTTCTTCATCATCGGGTTGTCGAGCAGAAACGTGTGCGCCGTCGAACACACGTCGTCCTTGAATCCCTTGAGCGTCAGCTCCGCCGTCTTCACGCCCCCGCCAAGCATCGGACGACCCTCCAGCACGAGACATCGATAGCCCGCCTTCGAGAGATACGCCGCCGCAACCAAGCTATTGTGGCCCGCGCCGGCAACGACGATGTCAAAGCGATCTTCCCTGGAGGCTTGCGGTCCCAATGAGAACGGTGCGACGGCCAGAGGTGCGAGTGCCGTCGCCTTTACAAAATCGCGTCGACTGATTGTGCTCATGTGAACGCCCCCTCAGACCAAACTCTTACGTCTTCTTCACCACTTCCTCGATGCTGGTCCCGAAATCTTTCAGCATGACCGTCGCTGCGTTTCGACCCGGCCCACCGGTCACCGATCCACCGGGATGCGTCGTGGCCCCTGTTTGATATAAACCTGGAATGGGCATCCGATGCTGCGCCCAACCAAGCACTGGGCGCATCGCGCCAGACTGCGCCGGGCCCGATCCGCCCGCGTGACAACTGCCGTGCCAGTTGTGCGGGTTCATGCGTTCCAGATCAAGCGGGCTCTTGACGATCCGCGCAAGAATCTTGTCATCCGTCAGATTGGTCGCGAACCGCCGCAGAAATTTCAAATTCGCGTCCGAAACTTGATCCTTGATTTCGTCCCAATGCTGCGGGCCCCCTTTCAATTCGTACGGGTGGTAGGCAACGATCTTGATCGTGTGCATACCAGCGGGCGCACGGGTCGGATCAGCGATGCTGCAACAAATGGCATGGATCGACGGGTTTTCAAGGTTTACCGCTCCCCGAGCGAAGTCATAACTCATGCGCAAGACGCGATCCGCGCTGACCATCACTCCGGAATGCACCGGCGAGAGCGTCCCGCCGGCTACCGCATATTTCGGCGGCTCCGTCGTCGCATAATTCGTTTCGAACAACGTCAGTCCGGCTTTCCACGTGTCCACACCGTCGATAAAATCCTCCCCCCACAATTCGCGCGGCGCCATGTCGATCAGGTGCTTGATGTGGATCGTCGAGAGGATTGCCTTTTCCGCGCGATACGAGCTGCCATCCTCGCATTCCACGCCCGCGCATTTCCCGTTTTCCACGATCAGCCCTTTGATCCACTTGTTGGTCAGAATCACGCCGCCATGCGCTTCGATGAACCGCGCCAACGCCACAGTCAACGCTCCTGACCCTCCTTTCGGCAATGGCCGGCTCTCTCGCTGCTGGTGCAGCGGAAGGTACGCGGACCGGCCGGTCATTGGGTCCTGCACCGGCTGCAGCGGATAGGGGCAGCCCAACATGAAAGCTCTGCAATGGTCGTCCTCGAACGTATCGCGAACATTTTCCCAGGCCGACATGGCCAGCCGCCGTTGCCATAGTTTGCCGTGCGGGTGTTCCGCCAAACGGTCGTTGATAGGTTTCCCAAAGCCAATCGGCGTGAACGCAACTGCATTCAAGAGAGGCTTGACCGTCTCGTATTCGGCAATCATTCGGCGGTAAGCGAGCCCGTCTTTCTTGGAAAATTTTGCGAATTCTTCACACGTGCGATCCAGGTCGCGCCACTGCGTCAGATAGCTGCCGTCGGGAAACGGCATGTGATAGACAGGATCGGGATAGATGTACTCGAGACCGTACTCTCCGAGTTTCAGCTCATCGTCGCGCAGGATCGGATTCCCGTGGATTCCGTTGTGAGCCGAAGAGCAGATGTCATGCGTGAATCCGCGCAGCGTTAATTGCGCGGATTTGACGCCGCCGCCCACGATCGGCCGGCCTTCGAGCACCAGGCAGCGATAGCCCGCTTTCGCCAGATACGCAGCCGCGATCAGGCTGTTGTGTCCGGCGCCGGCCACCACGATATCGAATCGCTCAGCCATTGCAGTCTGCCGCCTCGATTCTCAATTCGCCGCCCCTCCCTCTTCCGTGGATTACGGTGCAGTGCCGTGGGCCCTGCTCTTTCGCCAGGCCAGATTTTTCCGCAGCGTCTCGATGGACAGTTCCTTTTCCCATCGCGACACGACCACGGTGGCGACGCCATTCCCAATCATGTTCACCGTAGCCCGGCACATGCTCATGAACCGGTCAATTCCCAGAATCAGCGCCATCCCGGCCACAGGAATCGTAGGAATCACCGTCATGGTGGCTACCAAAGCAATGAACGAAGCGCCCTGCACACCGCTCGCTCCCTTGGAAGTGAGCACGGCTACCGCCAGGATCGTCAGTTGCTGCGTCAGCGTCAGCGGCGTGTTTGTAGCCTGCGCCACAAACAGAGCCGATAGCGTCATGTAAATGCTTGTACCATCGGTGTTGAACGTATATCCCGTCGGCACTACCAGACCCACCAAGGCTTTGGAACATCCGAGATTTTCCAGTTTGGCCATCAACGTCGGCATCGCCGGCTCCGAAGAGCTGATCGCCAACACGAGCAGAATCTCTTCCTTGATGTAGGAAAGGAACTTCACTATTCCGAAGCCCGCAAGCCGCGCGATCAAGCCAAGCACGACGAATACAAATAAAATAGATGTGATATAAAACGTTCCGATCAGCTTGACCAGCGGCCCCAGTGACGAAAGACCATACTTCCCGATCGTAAATGCCAGCGCGCCAAACGCCCCGATTGGCGCGAAGCGCATCACGATCTTGACGATTCCAAACACCGCCTCCGTCAACAAATTCAAAAAATCCAGAATAGGCTCGCACCGCGGCCCCGCCATCGACAGCGCAAATCCAAATAGCACGGCAACGAGCAGCACCTGCAAGATGTCGCCTTTCGCGAAAGCGTCCACCACGGTAGTGGGGATGATATGCATCAGAAAATCCGAAATGCTTTGCGCTTTAGCCTGCCCCGCGTAATCCGCCACCGCTTTGGCATCCAGCGTAGCCGCATTGATGTTGAATCCACTGCCCGGATGCAAAACGTTGCCGACCACCAATCCGATGAACAACGCCAGCGTCGAAATCACCTCAAAGTAGACCAGTGCTTTTCCGCCGACCCGGCCAACTTTCTTCAAGTCTTCCATGCCCGCTATCCCCGTCACCACCGTACAAAACACGATCAACGTGATGATCATGGTGATCAGCCGGATGAAACCGTCTCCCAGCGGTTTCATGGCGATTGCCGTAGCCGGCCGGAGGTACCCAAGCGTGATCGCCGCGCCAATCGCGAACAGGACCTGCACCGACGAATTTGCGTAGAAAGTCTTCTTGCGCGGATTGGGCGGCGTCATAGTGGGGGCCGGGAGCTACGCGGCGCGAGAAGTATTCATTCCCCTTCCAAGGATTTTTGTGAGCACAACCGCTATAACACCTTCTCGGGCTCGCGAATGATGCTCGCCAAATCGCTTAAGAAATCAGCCGCTCGAGCTCCGTCCACAACGCGGTGATCGCTGGACAGCGTCATCGTCATCATCGGTCGGATGCCGGGTTTTCCCTCAACGGGCACGACCCGACCGGAAATGCTTCCCACCGCGAGAACCGCGGCCTGCGGCGGCGTTATGATCGCGCTGAAAGCATCGACCTTGTACATGCCCAGGTTGCTCAGCGTAAAAGTCCCTCCGGTAATGTCTCCCGGACGTAGCCGGCCGGCTCGCGCGCGCTCCGTCAATTCGCGACGCTGCGCAGATATTCCCCCAACTTGCAACGTGTTGGCCTTGTGAATCACGGCGCCTACCACGCCGTCCTTCACCGCCATCGCCACGCTGATGTTGATCTCCGGATTCGAGCGAATCTCCTCCCCGGTCCAACTCGCGTTCATTCGCGGATGCTTCGCCAAAACTTTCGCCAGCAGCGCGATTAGCAAATCCGTGATCGTCGGCGCCTCGCTCTGCGACTTCTCCATCTCTTTGCTGAATCGCTCTTGCGCCGCAATCAGTTGGCCACAGTCGACGTCCCGCACCAGAAAAAAGTGCGGCACGCTGGTCCAACTCTGCGCGGTGCGCTCGGCCATCAGCCGCGCGACCTGGCTCAGCGCTTCCATTCCCGCGGAAGCAGCGCCGCCCTTTCCATTGCCAAAACCCTGCACATCTTCTGACGTGATCGTCCCATCCGGCCCTGTTCCCCGAATCTTGCTGACGTCCACGCCAAGTTCTTTCGCTAGCCGCCGTGCCTTCGGTGAAATTTGTGGCGCCGATCCCACACGCTGTTCTGTCGCTTGCACCGCCGCAGCCGCGCTCGCGCGTTCGGAACTGCTGGATGCGCGCGCGGCGGGTGCGGCCGTCACGGCCATCGCAGGAGGTTTTTCGCCGGGAGCAACAAGCCACGCTATGGTTTGTCCCACGGGGACCACGGCTCCCACATCCGCAGTTATCCCCGCAAGGATCCCGTCCCCCGGTGCCTCGACTTCGACGACTGCTTTATCCGTCTCGACTTCGAGCAACGGCTCGCCCTTCGTGACGCGCTCGCCTTCTTTTTTTCTCCAGGCCAGGAGCTTCCCGTTTTCCTGCGCCATTTCGAGCGCAGGCATGACCACGCTGATTGCCATAGTTTTTGTCAGGAGCCGGGGACGCGCCTTCAGTCCGTAGCCGCCACTCCTTCGACTTTCGCGCTGGCTGCCACCATCTCTTTCACCCGTCGGCTGGGCGGCGCTTCATTCTCGCGTGTCGTTGACAGTGGTCCATTCACCGTGAAATAGTGCGCACCCGCCACCATCAACTGATCTGCCGGAAAACGGGTGATCACTTCGTGCCCGGTCGCGGTCACCACAATCTCTTCTTCAATCCGCGCCGCGCTCCACCCGTCCGTCGAGGGCCAGAATGTTTCCAGCGCAAACACCATCCCAGGCTTAATCTCATGCGAATGTTCTAGCGAGACCATCCTGCTGATCACCGGCTTTTCCCAGATCGCCAGCCCAATCCCGTGCCCGAATTGCAGTGCAAATGCCGCTTCCTCGTCTGGAAATCCAAACTCCTCCGCCTTCGGCCACACCGAAGCAATCTCCGCCGTCGTGCGCCCCGGCTGCACCAGCGAAATCGCGGCGTCCAGATACTCACGGCAACGTTTGTAAGCATCGATCATTGCGTGCGACGCATACCCAATCGTGAAGCACCGGTAGTAGCAAGTCCGGTAGCCCATGTACGAATGCAGAATGTCGTAATACACCGGATCGCCCGGCCGCAGCACGCGATCGGAAAACACGTGAGGATGCGGATTGCACCGCTCGCCCGAAATCGCATTCACCGCTTCCACATATTCCGAGCCCAGGTCGTACAACACTTTGCTCGCAAGTCCGACGGCTTGGTTCTCGCTCATCCCCGGTTTCATCGCCCGGTACAACTCGTCGTACGCCGCGTCCACCATCATCGCCGAGTGATTCAGCAGCGAAATTTCATCCTGCGTCTTGATCACGCGCGCGTCGGACATCAACTGCTGCCCGTCAACAATCTTGATTCCCTCCTTTTGCAGCGCGAAAAGAATCGGCGGCTCGACCACGTCGATCCCCAGCGGCTCCTTGTGCAGTCCGCGCTTCTCGAGTTCTACTTTTATTTTGCGCGCCACGTTTTCCGCGCGCCCCATCTCCGGCGACATGGCCCCGCGCAGCAGCGGAATTCCCGGCCGCGATCGTTCTCCGAGCCAGGGACAATTTTGCTGATGATGTCGCGCCGCCGATCCGAAATCCCAAAGAATCGGTTCGTCATTCTGTGGTAGCAGCGAAAATCGGCTGATTTTGTCCTGCGCCCACGTCCCAATGTGCGTCGCCGTCAGGTAGCGCACATTGTTCATGTCAAAACACAGCAGCGCCCCCATCTCCGATTCCGCCAGCAGCGCTTTCGCCCGCGCCAGCCTTTCGCGGCGCAAGCGGTCAAAATCAATACGGTTTTCCCAATCCACCGCCATCGGCCCGTAAGTTTTCAGCGCCATCTCACACCTCTCATTCCGCGCAATTACGCCTTCGCGCAAAGCGCCCGCGCCGCCTCAAATACTGTCTGCTCCGTCGGCACCGTCACATCTTCCAGCGGCGGCGAAAATGGAATCGGCACGTGCATCGCCCCCATCCGTTTTACAGGCGCTTCCAGGTTGTAAAACGCGCCCTCCGCAATCACCGAAGCAATCTCTCCCGTCACTCCGTATCGGCCGTATCCTTCATCCACCACCATTGCCCGTGAAGTTTTCTTCGCCGACTCAATCAGCGTCTTTTCATCCAGCGGCCACGTCGTTCGCGGATCGATTACTTCGGCGCTCAACCCGATTTTCTCCAGAAGCTCCGCCGCCCCCAGCGCCACTTGCACCATGCTGCTCGTTGCCACGATCGTGATGTCTTCGCCTTCCCTCTTCACGTTCGCCACGCCCAATGGAATCGTGTACTCCTCTTCCGGTACCGGCCCTTTCAGCTTGTACATCATTTTGTCTTCAAAAAAAACCACCGGGTTCTCGTCGCGGATCGCCGTTTTTAAAAGTCCCTTCGCATCGTACGGCGTCGATGGCATCACCACTTTCAATCCCGGCACATGGCTCAGCCACGCGTGCAGCGACTGCGAGTGCTGCGCCGCCGAACGCCGCGTCGCCCCCAGTGTCGTGCGCAGCACCATCGGCACTTTCCACGTCCCTCCGGACATGTAGTGCACCTTCGCCGCCTGATTCACCATCTGGTCCATCGTCAGCGTCAGGAAATCGCCGAACATAATATCGACCACCGGCCGCAAACCCGTCATCGCGGCTCCCACTCCCATTCCCGTGAAACCCGCCTCCGAAATCGGCGTATCCATCACGCGTTCCGCGCCGAATTCCTCCACCAGGCCCGACAACACTTTAAACGGTGTCCCCGCTTCCGCGACGTCCTCGCCAAAAATGCACACGCGCGAATCGCGGCGCATCTCTTCTGCCAGCGCTTCGCGGACCGCTTGTGCAAACGTCAGTTCTCTGGTCGCCACTTCAGGCATAAACGTCCTGGTCCACCTGGTCGATAGTCGGGTACGGCGCGGCAATCGCAAACTCAACGGCCGCCTTCATTTCCGCACGCAC
>WNFO01001033.1_pt1 | contig 21337 bp, 20 predicted proteins | sample 5400251 | NCBI WGS metagenome assembly WNFO01 (sample SAMN13153354, study PRJNA577476) | soil metagenome | isolation source: 100 cm saprolite under Madrone tree | place: USA:California | collected 2016-06-14
TCTCAACCAGTAGTACGGTCGGGCGTGCCGGTCGTGGGACAGGCACGCCAGTCCGGGTAGCAATTTCAGCATACACTCTCGCTGGCGCCCGCTGGATGGGCGTCACTTGAAACTAAGGAGCAAACGAATGGTAGCCACCCTGTACGTATTTGGAGTATTCCTTTTTCAAGAGCCCCCCACATTTGACCTCCGCAGCATGTGGGCGTCGATGACCCTCTTAGTAAAAGTTGTCGTTCTCATCTTGTTCATTCTTTCTGTCTATTCCTTCGGCGTGATGATTGACCGCGCCCTGATGTACAGCGCGGCGCGCAAGCAGTCCCGTGTCTTCGTGCAACAGGTTGCCGGCGCCCTCAAGGAAGGCAAGCTCGACGAAGCCATCGCCATCGCCGAACGCAATAAGAAGAGTCACATCGCCAAGGTTGTCGCCACTGGCCTCTCCGAGTTCCAGTCCGCCTCACAGCAGGTTTCGGACTCCGACGTCATCGACGCCGCCAAGCGCGGTCTCGAGCGCTCCGTCGCCATCGTCCACGCTGAAATGAAGCGCGGCCTCTCGGCACTTGCCACCATCGGTTCGACCGCGCCTTTCGTCGGTCTCTTCGGCACCGTGGTGGGCATCTTGAACGCGTTTAAAGGCATCGCCGCGAACAAAGCCACCGGTCTGTCGGCTGTCGCCGGTGGTATCTCGGAAGCGCTCGTCACCACCGCCTTCGGCTTGCTCGTGGCCGTCCCCGCCGTGTGGGCTTACAACTACTTCACCAACAAAGTCGAAGCCTTCGACGTCGAGATGGACAACTCCTCGATGGAACTCATCAACTACTTCATCCTGCGCCGCGGCGCCAAGAAGTAACCGGCCATGGCCTTCAAGCCACAAGTCGGCCCCCAGATGTCGGCCCCCAACGTTATTCCGATGGCCGACATCATGCTCGTTCTGCTGATTATTTTCATGGTGGTCACGCCCATGTTGCAGAAGACTCATCAGGTGGACTTGGCTCCCACGGAGAACGCCCGCGAGATGAAGGACGCCGACAAGGACGATGCCATCGTAGTGGCCGTCACTCGCGATGGCAGCATTTTTCTCGGCAACACTAAGGTCAGCAAGGAAGACATCACCGGACAGATCAAGGATCGCATCTCTACCCGTCTTGATAAGACCGTTTACGTTAAGAGCGATGCTCGCGCCAAGTACGGCGACGTGGTCGCCGTTGTCGATGAAATTCGCTCTGCCGGTGTCGATCAGCTCGGTCTGCTCACCGAGAAAAACCAGAAGGAGAGAGCGGCTGCTCCTCCGCCACCCGCGGATTGAGCGCCGTAGGGTCTGTTTGTACCGTTCGTTCGCTGATTTTTTAGGGCCGCGCCGGATCTCACCCGGCGCGGTTTCATGGCCTGGGGAGACGCTCTACCTCAGGCCCACAGGAGACTCGCTATGGGGATGGATGTAGGAGGAGCTGGCGGATCGATGGCCACGCCAAACGTGGTCCCGCTGATCGACATTCTGCTCGTGCTGATCATTATTTTCATGGTCATCTCGCCGCTTATTCCCAAGGGCTTGGATACGCTCGTTCCTCAGCCCTCGCCGAACCAGCAACAGAACGTCGAGCTTGAGAACAAGACCGTGGTCGTCCAGGTGAACCTGACCGGCAAACTTAAGATCAACAATGAAGACACCACCTGGGAGGGTCTTGGCCCGCGCATGGAGCAGATCTTCAAGGAGCGCGCCGAGAAAATTGCTTTTGTCAAAGGCGACAACGATGTAATGTTCATGGACGTTGCCCGGGCCATCGATATCATGCGCGGCGCCGGCATTGACAAGATTGGTTTGATCACCGCCAAGCTCGAAGCGGGTCAGTAAGTTTTCTTCGGTTTGTAGAGGTGGGGTTTGCTCCACCTGTTTTCGCTGGATGTGAGCGTCCTCCTCGTGGGGCATTTGCCTGATACGAGGTGGATTATGGGAATGTTAGTCGGCGGTAAGCGCGGTATCGTCTCGGAAATGAACGTCGTTCCGTTGATCGATATCCTGCTGGTGCTCCTGGTGATCTTTATGATCATTCGGGCGCACTCCGTGGGGTTGGAGGCGCTGGTTCCCCGGCAATCGGCGCAATCACCCGATAAGATTATTCGCGACGACGTGGTTGTGATTCAGGTGCTGGCCGACGGGACGCTGCGGATCAATCAAGAGCCGGTCAGTTGGGATCGGCTGGGCAACCGGATTGAGGAAGTTTTCAAACTGCGCGCCACGCGCGTCGCGTTTATCCGTGGCGATGGACCGGTCGAGTTTGGTGTGGTGGCCAAGGTGATCGATGTCATGCACACCTCGGGAATTGCGTCAGTCGGCCTGCTGACGCCGGATCTGGAAAAGGGCCTCGGACAGTTTTAAAATGCCCCTCGTAGGGCGGACGTGAATATCCGGGCGCTGGCCCCGGCAATTTTGGGGTCACGCACAGCAGGGATGGATGCTTCGATGACTCATGCATCATCTGTGACAAGTGCCAGTTCCACTTGGCGGGGATCAAGGCTCCCGAATTGGACGGGTCCAATTTCCTTTGCTCGCCGGGCTTTGGCCATCGCGGCGGTCGCGATTTTGGCTGCGGGCGTCTCCGGCTGCAACAAATTGAGAGCTCGCGACCTCCTCAATAAGGGTGTCGCGGCATATAAGAACGCCCAGTACGACACGGCTATCGAGGATTTCAAGCAGGCCAAGGACCTCGATCCCGGTTTAATGAACGCCCGCCTGTATTTGGCCACTGCTTATGCCAGTCAGTACATTCCCGGCGCGCCCTCAGAGCAGAACGTGCGTCTCGGCACTCAGGCCGTCAATGAATTCAAGGAAGTTCTGGAGATCGATCCCAACAATCTGAGCGCCATCGATGGCATCGGTTCCATCCTCTTCCAGATGGCCGCCACTCCTTATGATCCCAAGAAATTTGAAGAGTCCAAGTCCTATCATCAGAAGCACATCGATCTGCGGCCGAATGACCCCGAGCCGTATTACTGGATCGGGGTAATCGATTGGACCATCGCCTATCGCACCAATAACGAGTTGCGCGCCGCTTACAACCGGGATCACATCAATAAGCAAGTGAGGGAAGACGATCCCCTTCCCCCCGCGGTTCGCGCGGAGTACGCCGCAAAGTATGGCACCCTCGTGGAAGAAGGCGTCACCGACCTGCAGAAATCCATTCAGATCAAGCCCGATTACGATGACGCCATGGCCTACCTGAACCTCCTCTATCGCCGCAAGGCCGATATGGTGGAGTCCGCCAATGAGCGTGCTAGCTTGAAGAAACAAGCCGACGAGCTGGTCGACAAGGTCAAGGAGATCAAGCAAAAGCGCGCCGAGCAGCCCCAGCAGGCCAGCTGAACATGGTTTGCAGGTTACTTTTGGTGAATTGATTTATCTTCTGGGCGTCCACCCGGACGCCCTTTGCTTTTCCGGGTCTATCCGCGCCAAGTTTTTCCCTTGGTGAGTTCATCCGCCTTGTGGAAATCGCAAATCACGAATTTTACTCTTGAAGAGTACTCAAATTGCGAAATCAAATGGTTGTGGAAGTGGCGGCTCAAGCGTTGCATGTGGGTACGGTGAATTCGCCCACGGCATCCGCCGAAGGAAACACCCGCCGGCCTTCCATCAAGTTTCTCGAGCGCGCTTTCCTGGCAATACCGTATCTCCAGAACTGTTTTTCTTAGTGCGGTCATGAAGACTTCGCGTTTGATTCCGGCGGTGTGGTTGTTTGTCGCGCTCGCCGCCGCTGCGGTTGGGCAGACTACTCAGGCCGAACAGGTCTCCGGCAAGGTGGACGCATTCGTTACGTCGGAGTTGCGCGTGCAGCATGTGCCCGGCGTGGCGCTGGGAGTGATGCGCGAAGGAAGACTCGTAAAGGCTGCTGGCTATGGAATGGCGAACGTGGAGCTCGGCGTGGCCGCGAAGCCGGAGTCGATTTTCCAAACGGGTTCCGTGGGCAAGCAGTTCACGGCCACGGCGGTGATGATGCTGGTCGAAGAGGGAAGAGTCGGCCTAGACCACAAGATCAACAAGTATTTTGCGAACGCACCGGCTGCGTGGAAAGACATCACTGTCCGCCATCTGCTCACGCACACTTCAGGCATTCCCGACTACACATCCGAAAAGACGGGCGGCGCCATCAGTCTGCATACCGATTACACCGAAGAGGAACTGGTCAGGAAAATCGCCGGCTTGCCTCTCGATTTTCAGCCCGGAGAAAACTGGAGCTACAGCAACTCGGGATACTTGCTTCTGGGTGTCCTGATTCACGACGTGACGGGAGAGTTTTATGGAGACTTTCTCCAGCAGCGCATTTTCCGGCCACTGGAGATGACTTCGACGCGCATCATCAGCGAGGCGGACATCGTCCCGAATCGTTCCGCGGGATACCGCCTAGTGAACGGCGAGCTGAAGAACCAGGAATGGGTTGCTCCCTCACTGAATACCACTGCTGACGGGGCCCTGTATACCAACGTGCTCGATCTGGCGAAATGGGACGCGGCGTTGTACACCGACAAGCTGCTGAAAAGCCCCAGCTTCGGTCAGATGTGGACGCCGGTGAGGCTGAACAGCGGCAAGACTTACCCCTACGGGTTTGGTTGGTTCATCGCGGAGGTAAACGGACACCGCTTGCTCGAGCATGGCGGGTCGTGGCAGGGGTTTACGATGCACATCTCGCGCTATGTGGATGACCAGCTGACCGTCGTAGTGATGTCCAATCTCGACTCCCAGCACTCCGACCCAGGAAAAATCGCCCAGGGCGTGGCGGCCATCTACATTCCCACGCTGAAAAAATCGGAACCGGCAGTTTCCAAGTAGCAGCGGTATTTCGCAGACGCGAACAGGATGCTTCCGTGTCCGCGCACCATGTGCGCTCGCCACGCGCTCGCTCTAACTCCTTTAGAATGTGCAGCCGAACGAAGATTCCGACCCGTCGGAAGGGACTGTTCTCCGGCGACCACTTTCTTGGCACGCTCTTTTCACGCTTTACAACATGAGTGCTTTACAACTCGTTACCATTCAGAGGGATGCTCACTCTCCTCTTCCCCATCACCACTCGCTCTCCCCGGAGGCGCCCATTCGGGCGTAAACTTAGGATATGCCCTCCCCGAGCAATCTACCGCTCAGCTTCAACCGCGACCGTGCGGCTCGCCAGCTCGACGCGCGCCTTGAGGAACTGCTCGAAAAACTTCGAAAGAACCGCCCCTCCGAAGATCCCTGGATGGTCCGGCGCGCCTACGAGATTGCCACCGAGCGCCACCACGACCAATTTCGCAGCTCCGGCGAGCCTTACTTGTCCCACCTGCTCGAAGTCGCCCACATTCTCGCGGACATGCGCCTGGATGCCACTACGCTGACCGCCGCCATTCTCCACGACGCCATTGAAGACACCGAGTATCCCGTTTCCCGCATCGAAGAGCGCTTCGGCGCCGATGTCGCCCATCTCGTCGAAGGCGTAACAAAAATCGGCCGCCTCAAGATGATGGCCCCGGAAGCGCGTCAGGCCGAAAACGTCCGCAAGATGTTGCTGGCCATGGTGAACGACGTCCGCGTGGTGCTTGTCAAGCTAGCCGACCGGCTGCACAACATGCGCACGCTTGAGTATCTCGAACCCGTCAAACAGCAGCGCATCTCGCGCGAAACGCTGGACATCTACTCGCCCATCGCGCTCCGCTTGGGCATGAGTGTGGTTCGCGGTGAACTTGAGGACCTGGCGTTCCGCTATTTGGAGCCGGAAGCCTTCTTCGCCTTGCAAAAAGAAATCAGCGAAAAGGCGCCTTCGCACAAAAAGTTTCTCGAGGAAGTCCAGGCCACCATTCAGACCAAGCTCGTCGAGGCCAGTATTCCCGCCGAGCTCGAATCTCGCGTAAAGGGTCTGTATTCGGTGCACCGCAAAATCGTGCGCCAGGAAACCGGCCTAGCACAGGTCTACGACCTGCTGGCTGTGCGCGTCATTACCGATTCGGAGCGCAACTGCTACGCCGCGCTCGGTGTAGTCCACCACATCTGGCGCCCCGTCCCCGGACGTTTTAAGGATTACATCGCCATTGCCCGGCCGAATCTTTATCAGTCGCTGCATACCACCGTCTTGCACGGCGGCCAGCCGTTCGAGGTGCAAATCCGCACGCAGGATATGCACCGCATCGCGGAGGAGGGCGTTGCCGCGCACTGGAAATACAAGTCCGGAAGGCCGTCCTCGGAAGATGACGACCAGCGCATCGCCTGGATGCGGCAGCTCATCGAATGGTCGCAGGAACTTCAGGAGCCCGGAGAATTTCTCTCCACGCTAAAAGTGGATCTCGCGCCGGTGGAGGTTTACGCGTTTACCCCTAAAGGCCGTGTGCTGGAACTCCCGCGCGGCGCTACCCCTGTCGATTTTGCCTACATGGTCCACACCGAAGTGGGGCACCAGTGCGTCGGCGCAAAGGTGAATGGCCAGATGGTGTCGCTTCGTCATGAAATCACTAGCGGCGACATAGTTGAGATTCTCACGCAAAAGGGCCACCACCCCAGTCGCGATTGGCTCAGTTTTGTTAGGTCGTCCTCGGCGAAGAGCAAGATCCGCCATTGGATCAACGAACAGGAACGTGAAGAGGCCACGGAAATGGGCAAGCGGCTGCTCGAAAACGAAGCCCGTCATTTCGGCCGCAGCCTCAAGAAAATCCCCGAAGCCGACATCCTCAAATTCGTTTCCGACTGCGGTCTTTCCAAAGTTGAGGATCTCTTCGCCGCCGTCGGTTTCGGAAAATATTCGGCCCGCCAAGTCCTCACCCGCGTTCTCGGAGAACCGGAAAAATCTGCCGAGACCGAGACCATCGATACCAAACCCACTCTCGTCAAGACCGTCAAACGCATGCTCGGTTTTGGCGATGCGCCACTCGTGGTCAAGGGCCACGACGACTTGCTCGTTTACCGCGCCAAGTGTTGCAATCCCATTCCGGGCGACGAAATTGTCGGCTACATCACCCGCGGTCGCGGTGTCGCCGTGCACACGCGAACGTGTCCCAACGTCCAGAACCTCATGTACCAGACCGAACGCCGCATCGCCGTCGAGTGGGGCGGCGGATCCGAAGCCAAGTTTCCTGTCCAGCTCACCATCCGCGCGCGGGATCGCGCCGGTCTTCTTGCGGAAATCACCGCGGTTATCAGCGGCGCCGGTTCTAACATTCACAACCTCGAAAGCCGTCCTGATCGCACCAACGCGCGGATCGACGCCAACCTCGAAATTGCTGACAAGCGCCAGCTTGAAACCATCCTCGTCAATATCCGTAAAATTGCCGGCGTTTTCGGGGTCGAACGCGTCTACCAACCAGGCCAATGATAATGCCCCCTGCCAGCAATTCGCGCCGCACCAAAATTAGCCACGGCCTGAGAATTCCTTCTTCCCGTTGGCCATTCGCCCGGTCTTAGCACCCTGTACTTTCGCAGGGGTATCTCGGACAACACATCTCGCCTCCGCGCCGCCTGGCCCCGTTAAGATAGTGTCATGCGGTACAAGCTCGTGCTTCTCGGCGTGTTCATCCTCTTGCGGATGAGTGGGTGCCACCAGCATCCGCTCACGGATTATCGGCCCCTCGATCAAGTGGGGATGTGGTCCAGCAATGTCGAGCAACTCAAAACCTTGCACACCTCGGATATGGAAGTCGCGCAACTCGTAAAGTTGAAGCAAGCCGGGATCGGTGACGACGCTTGCGTAACTCTGATTACCCAAGCACACCTGCGCCAGCATCTGTTTACGAGCGCCGATTCAGCGGTCAACCTTGCGCGCGCGGGTTACCCCGAGTTAGTGATTCTGGAAATCGCGAAAACGGATCAGCTGGATATCATCAGCGGTGATGCCGTCATGCTGCGGCTGATCGGGCTTTCCGATTCCGCCGTCGACTTGATTTTGCATAGGAGATTGAAGGGTCAAGCTACCATGAGCAGCGCGGAAATCGGCCGCTTGAAGAATACGGGACTTACCGAGAAGCAAATTCTCGAGCGCATCAGTCAAGGCATGACCGACCCGCAGGCCGACAAGGAATCGTCACTGCGCGAGGCCGCGCGCAATCACGCGAACACGGGATTCGTTCGAACACGCGAGCGCAAGTCGCGCTGATTGTGAACTACACGTCTCTTAGGAAAAGTTGAAAGCGGCAAACCTGCAGTCGCCGGCAAACTTTCACTTGCTCCTTTTGCTCCCCAGTTTTCCCCGATACAATCAAATGGTTTTGGTCCCGCGACTTCATTGGCGTTTGTTTTTGGTGCTGGCGCTGGGAGTGGCTGTGTGGGAGGCGGCGGGGTGCGTTGCGCCGCTGGGCCCCGGCTACACCATCGCGCACCAGCAGATCCGAGTGCAGTTTGTTCCGGCGCCGGAGCCGCGCACTCGAATTGAGGCGGAATACTTGGTGAAGAATACTGGCAACCAACCGCTCCGCGAACTCGAGTTGCGCCTGCCGGGTCGGCGGCGTTTTCATTTTGATGAGCCTCGCGTAACCTGGGATGCAACCGCAGTCACAACAGGGATCTCGGCCGACAATCCAAGAAATGCATTGATCCCTCTTCCTCAGCCGTGGGCCAAGTCGGCGCGCCACACGTTGCATCTCTCCGTGGAGTATTTGCCGGGGGCCCCGGGCGAAACGGCTTTGAGTTTTTCCTCCGATGCGTTTTTTCTGCCGGCCGAGGGATGGAGCCCCGAATTGCTGCCTTCGCGAGGCCTTTTCCCCACCGGCGGGGTGCCGCCGAAAAAATGGGAAATGAGCGTAAGCGTGCCCGAAGGATTTTTGGTTCACTCCAGCGGTCAACAAGCGAAAACCTCGCGCAGGGGCGGAGAGTTGATCGTCCGTGCCCTACAGGGAACGGACGATCACTATCCCTTCGTGATTGCGGGGCGTTACACGTCCGCGCAAATCGGCCGCGGCAAAGATAAGATTTTTCTGTGGACACGCAAAGCACAGGGCGCAGCGGACACGCGCGGAGTAAGCGAAGTGCTCGTTCGAACGACGGAGGCCTATGACGAGTTCTTTGGAACGCGCACGAGGAAATCTTCTTCCACCTGGATTGTGGAATGCCCGGTGGCCGCGGGATGCTTCACGCGCTCGACTCGAGCAAGAACGTTGGTGCGGGACGACGAACAAGCCGAACCCAACACAGCAGAGATGGTTTCCATGGATACCATGATGGTGGACCTCGGAAGCGGAACGCCGAAACTAGCGGCGGCAGCCGCTCCTTCGCTCGCGTCGAGCTGGCTGGGCTATGCGCAGAACCCTGGGTTTTACGAGCAGGAACCGCCGCTTTCCGCTCTTCCAGCGTTTGCAGCGTCGATCGGGCAGCAGACCGCGGAGGGGGCGGACTCGCGTGCGGAAACGATTCGCCGCGCGCTGCGCTTGATCCCGGAGAGAGCGGCAGCTTACCGGCAGGAAGATCCAACGGCTGTGCGAGCGAAGAGTTTTCTATTCTTTTATGCGTTGCAGGATAACTATGGACAGGAAGTGTTTCGAAAGGCGATCAGCCACATGTTGTATGCTCGCCGGGAGCGCGGATTCGCGCTCCACGACCTGATTGCAGCCTTCGAGCAGGAAACGCACCAGAACGTCGCGGAGTTCGTGCGGTTGTGGATGAAGCGTCCGGGAGTGCCCGAGGAATTTCGCACGCGGTACAGAGATACCGCCGCGGCGGCGACTCAAGTTGAAAAGGAGACTGCACCATGAGAGACGTCATTCTGACCGAGCGGGGGCCAAAACCAATTGGACCTTATTCGCAGGCCGTCCGGACGAATGGATTTCTGTACGTCTCAGGCCAGGTGGCGCTGGATCCGAAAACGGGCGAGATGACCGGGGCGGACATTCGCCAGCAGACGCAGCGGGTGCTCGAAAACCTGAAGGGTATTCTGGAGGCGGCCGGTTCGAACCTCCATCACGTTGTGAAGACTACCGTATTTCTGAAGGACATGAACGAGTTTGCGGCCATGAACGAAGTGTACGGCAACTATTTCACGTCGGCCCCACCGGCGCGCTCAACTGTGCAAGTGGCGCGTCTTCCCAAGGATGCGCTTGTCGAGATTGAAGTGATTGCCGGGTTGTAGCCGGGAGTGCCAGATGAAGAAAAGAACAAAGCAAAGAATTGCCCACGCTTCAAAAACCAGCCCCGAAGCGTGGGGCACCCTTCGTTGATTGCTCTTACCGAAGTAATGAGCATCGCATCCGAACCTCGTGCCCGGCCATGAGAAAAAGAATTCGAACGAGTGAGCGATCCGCCGAGTGAGAACAGCGCTCTAGTCTGTCTAGGGTAACAGTGAGAAATTCACCATGATCGTGGTGTCGACCTCGATGGGCTCTCCATTCAGCAGCGTCGGGCGATAACGCCATTGGCTGACCGATTCGACGGCGGCGCGGGCAAGCTCCGAATCAGCTTGGCTGTTCATGACGCGGAGGGACAACGGTTTGCCGTCCATCCCAATGACCGCGTGAAGAATTACGCTGCCTTCGATCCCGGCTGCCTTGGCAGCGGCGGGATAGACTGGCTTGACCTTGTTGAGAAGTTTTGTGGCCTGTACTTCGCCACCGAGACGCAGCCGCGACGGTTTTCCCCCGGTTTCCGATCCTGGCAGAGCCTTGGCGGTCCCTTCCACCACGACATCCACTTCCTCCATGACTGCGGCGACTTCCAACGTGACCCTCTGGGACGACTCGCGGCCGGGCTCCAGCACGACCTGTGGCGCTCGATATACTTCAAATCCGCGCTTCATTACTTTCATCTCATACTCACCGGCAGGCAAAGACGTGAATCTGAAATTGCCGTCTCCGTCTGACGCGGTCATAACAATGGTGTTCGATTTGTGGTTGGTCATGATCACTGTCGCATTCCTTACACCCGTACCGCTGGGATCGTGAATCGTTCCTCCGAAGTTGCCCGCAAGGCTCTGGGCGGGGAGCCTCAGAGCCGCAAGCGGAAGCAAAAAGGACAAAGCGACAAGCATGATGAACACCCGAACTTTTCGCGATATTGGACTGCGATCGATCGACGGATTCAGCATAGCAATGAATCTCCTTTCAAGAGTGGATGGCCGCGCGATGGCCAACCCCGCAGAACAAGTACGGTCCGAGTTTTCAAAGGTCCGAGCGAGATCGAGGAGCTGGTTGGCGTATTGTGACGGTGCCATGCCGGAATTCAGCACCCAGTCGTCGCTGGCGCGTTCACTCTCCTGTCGCAGCCTTCGCGCTGCCACCCACGCCAGTGGATGGAACCAGTAGAAGCTTCGCGCCAGCTCGGCACAAATCTGCAAGAACCAGTCGTGACGGGCGATGTGCGCGAACTCGTGGAAAAGCACGATGCGCCGCTGGTTCTCGGACCATGCGGACGCGCCTGCTGGGAGGATGACCAGCGGCCGGAAAATCCCCCAAGTAAGCGGCATCGCCAGGGGATTGGCGGATTGCAGCACCCTTACGGTACGCGCAATCTTCAGCGACCGGGAAAGTTCGGCAACCCAGAAGAGCCACTCCTTGCAGAGCAGCGGTCTTGCGTGCCCAGACCCCCACGCAAGCCTCGCAAGACCGACGGTGAGCCTCAGCGCAAGAACCAAGAAGCCGATTAACCAGATCAGAAGAACAATGCCAGGTAGCGTGCCGAACAGCGGCAAAGCTGCCCCGGCATTGACAATCATCGCCGGCAAGAGCTCAGAACCAGCTTCGGCTCCGGTGGTATTCGTCGGGTGCCAGAGAGCAGCGGCACCCCCTAGCGCGGCGGAATGCCAGGCCGGAAGCAGCAGCGTGAATGCCGGAAGGGCGAGCGAACTGAGAATTCCCGCCGCCCACGCGTGGTGCCGGAGGGCCGCGGAGTGATCGCGCAAAGCGGTCACGATGAGCCACGCCAAGATGAGAAGAATGGTTACCTTTGCAGAGCAGGCAATTAGAAATGCGAGCCCGGGTTCGTAGCCCCTTAGTAGGTACATGGTCAGCTCTCCTTTCCCCCTTTGGTGATCAAGCGAGCCAGGCGATCCAGCTCTTTCCGAGAGATTCGTGTCACTTCGCCGCCGAGCAACGCGGCAACTACATTTTCCACAGAGCCGTCAAAAAATGTTTCGACCACGTGGCGGAGCGCGGAACGCCGCGCGACATGACGGGGAACTGCCGGAAAATAAACATATCTTAGGCCGTGCTCTTCATGGCGGACATGCCCTTTCTCCTCGAGCACGCGAAGTTGGGCGCGAACGGTCGAGTAGTTCAGCTGGTCCGGAAGTGCGGCCAGCACTTGCCCGACACTGGCCCGCTCGAGCTTGTAGAGAACATCCATGATCTGGCGTTCGCGGCGAGCGAGGGCTTGCGGTTTCGATTTTCTCATTACCGTGTGCTAGTTATCTAGCATAAGTGCTAAAGAAATAGCACTTAGGGTTGCGTACGTCAAGTCAATTCTGCCGCAATGTCACCCGGGAAATGTCCCGCCGCTGGAGAGGTAAGGATGCCGCGCGGTAGGCGCCACGTGGCTGGCGCTACGCGCAGGCAGATAACATGCAACGAACGCCACAACGAAGAGGACCAGGGGATGCTGACTAATCCGTGCACTCCCACCAAACTTTCATTCGACCTCATTGCTAACCAGTGGAAAATTCCGGGGCCGCAATCTTCTTGAGTTCTCGATGGGCAGCAAAACGCGGTGAAGCAAGACTTAGGGGCGGTCGGGGCTTTCCAGGGATTCGGTGACTCCGAAATAAGTCACCACCGCCGTGACGGCGACGGCGTACCAGATGAAGCGGTTCTTTGCGGCTTTGACCGGTGCGCCGCCATAACCCTTGGTGCCTGCGCCGCGCGGTCCCTGCGGTATCGGAGCGTTGGGATCGAGGACCACGCGATAGGCGGCACCTTCCGGAATTTCGCGTACATCATCTTCGACAGCGATACTCAGCGACCCGCGAGTGCTCTTGACGAACAATTCCTTGGCATTCAGGACCGTAACTTGTCCGATGGTGGGGTGGTTGGTGTTCGGGCGGATCACCGCAGAAGCCACGTGCAAGGCAAAGGCTTTCGAGTTGGCAGTCGAAAAAGTAGCGGAGCCGATAGTAAGCGTTGCGGCCGGACTGACGTCCTCCTGGGCGAACGTGGCACTGCTGGCACTGGAGAGGAGCACCCGGGCGGCTCCGGCGCGAACCTGGACGCTCCCGGTTTGTTCGGTGCTGAGTCTGTCGCCGCTAAAAACGGTCGCGCCCACGGACGCTTGGGCGGCGCCAACATGGGCGCGATCGGCGTACACGACTGTGCCGAGCGAAGAGGGAGGAGCGGCCCAGACAGGCCTGGTCAGGAGCGCAAAAGAGACGAGTAGGACGAGAATGTTTTTTGTAATCGATGAGCAGTCATTATGACTTGTGACTGCTAAGAAGCTCATTCTGCTGGTGACCGTGGAACGGTCAGCGCGCAGGCGCGTCATCAAACGCCTCCCAGAGGGCCACCGGAAGAATACTGAGTAAACTTCGTGCCGTCAATCGGGAAACACTCCGGGAAGAGAAAGAGTCGTGCCCTGCGAGCGCGAAAGGAGTTTGCTGGCTGATGAGGCGTTCCGCTGTTACAATGCAAGCAAAGATGACCGACTGGAAACAGATTACCGCCCGCATCCGCCGCGCGCGCACCAGCAAGGATCCCGTGGGACAACTTTCGAATCTTTACCAGAAGACGCGAGACGCCATGGTAGCGTTCGAACTGGCTAAGTTCTTCGAAACTTCTGGGCAGAATGCCGATGCCGCGAAATGGTATTCCGCGGCGGCGGAAAGATTTCGCCGCTCGGATTGGAAAGTCAAGGCGCAAGAAGCTGCCGTCCGTCTTGGCGGCGCGCCGGGGGAGATTCCGCTGGAAGCAGGAGCCCCGTCGACCGCGGAGTTTGCTTTGACGTCCACTCTGGTTCCGACCCCGGAGCCGGATTTGCCATTCGAACAGAATCCGGAAGCCCTCGAATCGTCCGTGGCGGTCACCAGCGAGATCCAGGAGGCCTCGGAAGGTTCACTAGACACGCCGCCCTCTTCCGGGCCTGAGAGAAAGAGTCGTCGGAGGGGGCGCCGCGGGGGCCGGAACCGGCGCAAGAGCAGCGCGAAGGATGCAGTAGTTGTTTCCGGTCAGCACGCCCCGGAAGCGCCTTCCCCGCGTCGCGGATTGCCTCCCGCCGTCTTCGATGAAGAATCGGCCGAGCCGACTCCTCCTCGAGTGACTCACAGCCACGCGATCCCCAGCCTGCCCATTGAGCCGATTGGGGAGCCCGGCGCAGCCAGCATGAAGGGACGCTATGGCGATCCCGGACTCTCTTCCCGCATTTCTCTGCTGGAGATGCAATTTCGCAGACTGATGACCTGCCCGCCCGCCAAACTAGAAGAGGCGGATCGTGCCCCGGCAGGACCGGGTGTATTTGTCCTCACGGATTCGGACCTCACGAGCTATTACTACGTGGAAGCTTGCCAGACGCTGCGCATCGCCATCGGCAACCTATTGCGAGGTGGCTCAAGCCGGCGCGCGGTGGATTCGATCAAGCCGCAGCTCGCGCAGTACCTGGGGATTCCGGAAACGCGCGTTGCGAAGTATCTGGCCGAACACTGCGTGGTGCGTTGGCTGCAGCTGGATGAAGGCGCGTCGAATTTTGCGCATTTTGTCATCGCCGTCCTCCGGCCGACCCTGAACGAGTAGGAAGCTCCGCCAAGCAATGCGCAGGAATCTTCCCTAGCACTGGAAAGATCCTGCCCATTGGCGCTGCAAACCTCCTTTTTGGGGCTGGACGAGAAGCCGTTAACTGGCCCGATTTGCCGTTCAACCCTCAATAACGACCGTTCGGCGCAACCCGCTGGCGTCCACACCGGGGAACCGTCAAACTATAGGAGTCCAAAGACTTATTGGACGTATCTGGTGTTCATGGTACGGTTTTAAGGCACACAAAGGTGAGCCCGGGGGCAGTCGTGGGAGGAGTTGGCTCCGACGATTGATTGGGCTCCATTAAACTCAAGGCCAAGCAGCAGGCATTTTTGCATTTTTGAAAGTGGAGGATACAGGTTTATGCCGAATACTGTAAGCACGCAATTCGCGAGGACGTTCGATTGGATTGTTTGCAAAACGGCTGGAATCACCTTTAATACCATCCAGTACTTCAACAAGCGTAATCCCAATCCTTCGGTCACGCCGAAATGGTCGGATAAGCCGCTGCTGAAATCCTGGGAAAAGACCAAGCCGACACTGGGCTTCCCGCGGCAGACCGACTCGCTTTGTCCCGCGTGCGTGAAAGAAGCGCGTGAAGCGATCATCGCAGGCAAGAAGGATTGGCGCGACTTGATGCATGAGAAGGTCGGAGAAATCAAAGCGCAGATCATCGAGCGCGACGGGCAGGTGTGGATGGTGAAGGATTGCGCGCTGCACGGCCACTACGAGGACATGATGGCTGTCGATTCCAAGTGGCTGAGCTGGATCGAACGCCAGTACCCAGGCCGCGACATTCCCGCACACAACGATGAAGACCTTCACAAGCACGGCTCCTCGACGGTGCGATATGGCCGCGGCTCGGTGCTCACCGTCGACCTGACGAACCGCTGCAACATGATGTGCGATCCTTGCTTCATGGACGCGAACCAGGTCGGCTACGTGCATGAGCTTGGCTGGGAAGAGATAAAGGAAATCCTGGATAACGCGCTGAAGATTAAGCCGCGCCGCCAGATGTCCGTGCAGTTCAGCGGCGGCGAGCCGACGATGAGCCCGTATTTCTTTGATGCGGTCGCCTACGCACGCAAGATCGGCTACAACAGCGTGCAGGCCGCGACGAACGGGATCGAGTTTGCCAAGAGTAAGGAGTTCTGCAAGAAGGCGTTCGAAGCGGGCATGCGGTATGCGTACCTGCAGTTTGACGGCATCGGCAACGACGCCAACAGCCACCGGCAGATCGGCAACCTGTTCGATGTGAAGCTGCGCGCCATCGAGAACATGCACGAGGCGGGGATCGAAATCGTGCTCGTCGTGACCATCGTCAATAACGTGAACAACGATCAGGTCGGCACCGTCGTGAAGTTTGCGATGGAGAACCCCAAGAAGATCGCGTTTGTCAGTTTCCAGCCGGTTTCCTTTACCGGTCGCGACGAGGACATTACTCCGGAACGCCGCTTGCGCCAGCGCTATACGCTTTCGCACCTGGCGAAAGACGTCAGCACCCAGGTGGGCAAAGTCGAGCCGACCCGCGACTGGTTCCCGATTTCCTTCGTCAGCACGTTTGCAGGATTCTCGGACATGGTGAAGGGGCAAGAGTCGCAATGGGGTTCGCTTTCCTGCGGTTGCCATCCCAACTGTGGTGTGGGTACGGCGCTGATGATTAACAAGGAGACCAAGGAATGGGCTCCCGTTCCGCGCTTCCTCGATGCGGTACAGCTTACGAAAGACGTCACCGACATTACCGATGCGGCCCGCGGTAAGAATTTCTCGAACTTCATGATGGCCATGGCCCTCTTGAAGAACTACAAGCCCTTCCAAGGCCCCAAGGGACTGAAGTTGTATGACCTCTTCAAGAAATTTGACAAGACCTGGGCGCTGACCAAGGACTCGGAGAAGAAATACGGTCGGACTTCACCGGACCGCACCTACCAAGACGCCATGCGGCGCCGGCAGACCGATCCGTGGAACTTCCTGTTCATCGCAGGGATGTGGTTCCAGGATCTGTTCAACTACGATTTCCGCCGCACCGAGATGTGCATCATTCCCTACGCGACGCAGCAGGGTGAGATCAGCTTCTGCGCGTACAACACCGGTGTGGGCTGGAGGCAGATCATCGAGAACATGCATAAGAATGCGACCGTGGCCGAGTGGTACAAGAACCACGGCAAACATGAAATCTACGCGAAAGGCAAGAACGTCAACCTGCAGAGCTTTGAGCATTCCTTGAAGATTGACGCCGAAGACGCGGCTCGCGTGCGGCACCTGGAGCACGACATTCCGGTGACCGCCGCCGAAGAGGACCGCGCTCGCCGCAAGAAGGCTTACGAAGAACAGGCCAAGGTCCGAGCGATTTATGAAGAGCTGGTGCTGAAGAAGCCTCAGCCGGCGGTCGTGCAGATCGGCACCGTCAGCGACATCGCCAGGGCCGTGCCTGCTAATTTCGCTGGCGCAGGCAAGCCGGTCACCATCGCTGCTGCTAATGGCAATGGCCACTCCAACGGCAACGGCGCCGCAACCAAGACGGATGAGAAGGCGGCCGAAGCGGTCGCCGGCGACTAACCGCACTTCAAGCTAACGGCCATGCTACTTTGGGCGCCTCCAGGACTCCTGGAGGCGCTTTCTCATTAATTAGCAGACTTTTCCCCTGAAGTTCAAGTGGAGCTCTTCATTGACTTGAACTTAATCCTGGCCCTTTGCGGATGCTTGCTTCCGGTCCCATCTGTTGGCTTGGCGCGAATGGTCAAAGCGAAAAGGAATTCCTCCTGCTAAGGTCTGGAGTCGCCCCGTGGTTCAAAGTGGGTCTCTGGGTTTATGCAAAAGTTCATGAAGCGTGGCACCATTCTTGCGAATCTTTCAGCGGGGTCGGCTTAGGCGACTTGGCAACCTGGCCCGGCGCCGCAAAGACAACCCGGCAATTAGGTCAGCGTGTCTTGAACACCCGCTCCTTGTTATAATTGGAAGCGGAGAAAGAGACAAGAACTCATGCCAATTTACGAATACATTTGCGAGGATTGCCTGACGCGCTTTGAGAAGATTGTGCTGAACAAAACCCAGGAGATTGCCTGCCCGACGTGTGCGGGGAAGAAGAACGCGATTCAGCTTTCGGTTTTCAGCGCCGCGAATGGCTCGAGTAACGGGGCTTCGGCCAAATCATCCGGAGGGTCCTCCGGAGGCGGAGGCAGTTGCTGCGGCGGCGGATGCGGTTGCCACTGAGGTGTTAGGGAGTCCGCCATGCTGATCAGCTACTCTTCCTTGCTGCTGTTCGTGACCGGAGCCGCAATCCTTCTAGTGATTCCAGGGCCTGCGGTGTTTTACATTGTTAGCCGGAGCGTGGGCCACGGTCGCGCCGCCGGTCTGGTGTCGGCCATGGGCATTGCCGCGGGTACGCTGTTTCATCTGGCGGCGGCAACGCTTGGACTCTCCGCGCTGCTGGCGTCGTCCGCGCTGGCGTTTCAGTTCGTGAAGTACCTCGGAGCAGCCTACCTGGTTTATCTCGGTATTCGTGTGTTGCGAACCGACGTGCCCCTGGCGCTCGAAGCGGCGAATGGCGAGCGCCAGCTCGCCCATATTTTTGGCCATGGTGTGCTGGTGAATCTCCTAAATCCCAAGACAGCATTGTTTTTTCTGGCGTTTCTCCCGCAGTTCGTAGAGCCTGCCCGCGGCCACGCGACGCTTCAGATTTTTCAGCTCGGCGTGCTGTTTGCTCTGATGGGTTGGTGTAGTGATTCAATATGGGCGCTGCTCGCCGGAACTGTTGCCGAGCGCATTCGCGGCAGCGTCCGCCTGCGCCGCACCCAGCGCAACCTCTCCGGCGGAGCACTCATTGCGCTCGGTCTGGCTACTGCTTTCTCCGGAGTGCGATCGAAATGATGGCTAACTGCGTCCTGGCTTGTGGGAAGCGCCATGTCCATTAATAGTCCCGCACAATTTGAGAAGCTGCGGGCGTGCGGAATGATCGTGGGTAAAGCGTTGCGCGCCATGGCCGCGCAGGTGCGCGCGGGAGTGACGACTGCGGAGCTTTGCAAGATTGGCTCGCGAGTGCTTGCCGAGCACGGAGCACGGTCCTCGCCGCCGATGGTTTACGGGTTTCCGGGAGATGTGTGCATCAGCGTGAATGACGAAGTGGTGCACGGGATTCCCGGGGATCGCAAGATTCAGACGGGCGATCTGGTCAAGCTCGATCTCACGGCGGAGAAGGATGGCTACCACACGGATTCGGCAGTGAGCGTCGAAGTGACGCCAGGAAAAGGCAACGCGCGGGAACTGGCGCGTTGCGCGGAGCGGGCGTTCCGGCAGGCGCTGGAAGCCGCGCGAGCCGGGAATCGCACGAGAGACATTGGCCGTGCAGTGGAGCGCGAAGTGCGGCGGCGCGGGTTTCATGTGGTGCGGGAACTCGGCGGCCACGGCATCGGGCGCACGATTCACGAACCGCCGTCGGTGCCCAATTACGCGGACTGCTCCGCGCAGCACAAATTGACCGTGGGGTTGGTCATCACGATTGAGCCGATCATTGCCGCAGGCACGGGGAATGTCTCGCTGGACACGGATGGCTGGACCTACCGCACTGCGGATGGGAGTGTCTCGGCGCATTACGAACACACCATTGTTATAACGCGGGGCGAGCCAGTCCTGCTTACGGTTGCTTGATTGCGACACGATGAATCTGCACAAGCCGAAGCCTGTGCTACTTTCTGCGCTTCTGCGCGGCGAGCCAGGAGACCAAGTCTGGTTCGGCGAAAGCCCGCTCCCAGACATCGTGGCCAGCGTTATGGTATTCGGAGTAGCGCGGCCGCACGCCTGACTTATTCAAATCCTTCACCATTTGCCGCACCAGGTTTGCCGGGACGACCATGTCCGCATCGCCCTGGAACACCCAGAGCGGGACGCGCGCCATGGTTTTTGGATTCGTGAAATTGTCGAAGGCACAGAGCACCAGCGCCGCAGCCCAGCGATCCGGCTGCGATTGCAGCAGCGCCCAAACGCCAAGGCCGCCCATGGATTGCCCTGCGAGATAAATTCGATCCGGATCGATGGAGAATTCCTTTTGCACGGAAGTGAGAATGTCCAGGGCCATCTGGAGTTGCGGTGAAATCTCATTTGTCTCCGGGTCCGACCAGAAGCGCTCCTCCGGGCATTGCGGCGCGAGAACAAGAGCGCGCAGTTGCGCCTGATTCGCCGGTGTTGTCCAGACGTGCGTACCTTTCTCATTTCCGCCGGAGATTTGCTTGAGGTTATCCGAGCCGCGGCCGCTCCCGCCATGCAGCCAGAAAATCAGTGCGTATTTTTGACTGGGGTCGTAGTTCGCAGGCACGAAGAGGCGGTACGGCATCTTGTTGCCCTGCTTGTCGGTGTACATCTGTTTGCGGAAAGCGAGATCGTCTTTTTTCAAGACCTGCGCTGAGGTTGGCTTGAAGGTGCCGGCGCACACACAGATGGCGAGCAACATCGAGAACCAAATGGACACACGAGAAATGAACATCGCACTGCACCCCCTGGCAACAGCAAGTCCTCGTTCTCGGACTGTGTGGCGTCGGAAATTATTGCGCCACCGGCTACTGTGGCCGCGAATAATGCAGAATGTTTGCCGGCACAGGAATCTCGGGATTTCCGCGTGGATCAGGAACTGGTGCCTGGGCGGTCCACTTCATGGGAAGCACACCGGTCCACGCTGATGAAGCGTAGGCTTCGCCGTCGTCCACGGCGAAGCCGGTGCGCAGTTTGGCGGAAGCTTCCACGAGCGGCACGGCAAGGACCATGGTGCTCTTCAACTCTGGCTCGCTCGGCGGACGCACGGTGGCCCAGCGGCCGCGGTTGACGTATTCGACGAAATCGCGCATTGCCGCAAGCTTTGCCGCTTCGCCCTCGATCGGCTCGGCCTTGCCCATGACCACGACGGAGCGGTAATTGACCGAATGCCCGACGGCCGTGGGAGCAAAGACGATGCCGTCGAGCAGTGTGACGCTGAGGCAGAAGGACGCACCGCTCGCGAGCGTTTTCATTAAGCGGCTGGCGATCGAGCCGTGCAGGAAGAGTTTGTCGCCGACGCGCACGTAGTTTGTGGGCACCACGAAGGGCTGGCCGTCCACGACAAAGCCCAGGTGGCAGACGAATGCTTCATCAAGAATGCGGTAGATCAATTCACGGTCGTAACTCCCCCGGTCGGGCTTGCGGCGGATTTTGGTTCTTTCGGTCGGAGTAAAGTTGGTCATGCAGGTAGACTAGCTGGCACACGTCGTTCGCGGCAAGTGCCAATCTGGCAGTGGGGCGGACGGCCACGCGGCAGCCGCCCTCTTCGATTCGAGAAATCTGCGCAGCGCGCTGCCTTGATCCCGTCGCACGAGCGAGCCAGCATCGTCCAATTGACCTCCGTTTGGAATCGTGTACCCTGAGGGACGCCGCGCGTTAGAGTGGTCGCCAGAACCGAGGTTCTCATGGCTTCTCGAAGACCTATATTCGCACGCGAAACCTTTCAGTTTTTCAAAGACCTCGGCCGTCAGAACCGCAAGGAATGGATGGATACCAACCGTGACCGCTATCAGGCCGCCATCGTTCAGCCCTTCCGGCGTTTGTTGGAGGAACTCGCGCCCAGGGCCCTGGAACTCGATTCGCGGTTCGACACCTCCGGACGTACGGGCGCGAATTTTTCGCGGATCAACCGGGATATCCGTTTCGCAAAAGACAAGACGCTGTACAAGAC
>WNFO01001035.1_pt1 | contig 21316 bp, 22 predicted proteins | sample 5400251 | NCBI WGS metagenome assembly WNFO01 (sample SAMN13153354, study PRJNA577476) | soil metagenome | isolation source: 100 cm saprolite under Madrone tree | place: USA:California | collected 2016-06-14
TCCAGGATCTCGTTCAGCCGCACGTAGAACGGGTGCCCCGGCGACACCGGGAGCTCGGTCGTGGGGATCCACAACGGCGCTTGCTCGCTCGTGCGTTTGCCCATCGCCATGGCCCGCAGTGTACGATCTTGCTCGTCAGTGGCGATGTCCTTTCACCGACTTTCACCACGGGCTGCTAAGCGTTGTAACGTGCTCGCCATCCCTCGCAGCTACATCTCGCGCTAATCATTGCCGTCTGATGACGGAGCGGTGGGGCGGTCGCTGAGGCTACCCGACCACCCGCTCCCGGGTTCTGAATATTCTGTGAAGCTGGCAGGTACGAGGCTCGCTCGAATGAGATCAAGTCAGAAGTGGCTCACTGTTGCTCCAGGGGCCGAGATTTTTTTACGGCAACATAGAGCTCCACGCGATGATGAAGTTGTGCGACAGGCTCTCACAACGGACGCGACGCAAGCAGAATCCGGGGACTGCCGCCTTCCCGACGATCACGCCATGCCTGCGGAAATGGTTCCGTGCCACACAACCCAGGTTCTCGGAGACTGGCTCCAGAACCTCGCTGTGCACGTCAAACTCCACCGTACTGAGTGGCGGGTGCTCGCCGTCGTCATCAGTTCGACACGGCCGGCAAGCGCCGCCAGGGTCGCCAAGCGGCTCACGCTCGACTACGGCCTCGTCAAGCGCAGCGTCCGCGAGCTGGTGCGGTGGAGCATCCTTGAACGCACGCCCGCAGGGCTGAGGTTCCAGCCCGATCACACCCGCTGGGGACCGCCGCGGCCCCGGTCAAGGGCAGGATGAGCGCGCTTCGAGCAGAGAACGGCGCGAGCCACGATGACCTCTGGCGCGACCTTGGCCCAGGCGGCGACGATTGAGAGATGGCGAGAAAGCCAAAGGGCAAGGGGAAGGCACCCGAGACACCTGAGTCTCCCGGTGGCGCGACTGGCCGTGGAATGGAGCGCCAGGGCGAGGAGGGACGACTCAGGGGCCTCGTCCGCTATCCGCCGGGCAGCAACGGCGGCGTGCACCGGGGCCCCGATCGTCAGCTGCGCATCAACGTCGTGCGGAGCATCGTCCTCGAGGCGCTGGCCAAGGACGGCGTCCGCCTCGCCATCACGACCGCCGGGCGCCGTCGTCGCCACCGCTCGAAGATCCCCATGGCGTTGGTCGAGAACCTCGTCACCCGAATCCAGGAGATCGCCTTCAGCGGGAGCGACGGCGATGTGCTGCGTCTGGTCTTCGGGATCCACGCGGTCTTCCAGCCCGGCAAGCACGAGCGGGACGACGACACGCCGCGGCCGAGGCCGGCGACCTTCGTGGTGGCGCCTCCGACGCCCTCGACTGAGGAGTCCGGCCAGGCTCTCGCTCACCCGACGGTGCCAGACACCCTCGTCGACGCCAACGGCCAAGAGTACGTGGCCGGATTTCCCGGCGAGGGCCGGAGCTAGAGATGCCCGACCCGACGTCACGTCTTGGACTCGCTTGGCCCGCTCGCCGATCAGCCATGTTCGCCAGCACCAGCGCAGCGCACTTCTACGGGGCATGAAGTTTCTCACCCGCGTAGCCTTGTGACCCGACGTGGCCCAATCCCTTAGCCCGGCGAAACGCTGGATCTTCGGCCGGCAAGTCCCTTAGGGGTATGGATTACCGATTATGCATCCGTAGTTGGCGATAGTTGGGCGGTGGCTCGTGCGCGGCGTCAGGCCTTTCCTGACAAACCCTTCCTGGGAGTCCGCTTTGACGGACGAGAGACGTGGGTGGTTTTTGAGCCGAGGACGGCCGACGGCCGCGTTCCGTTCTCAACGCTGCGGGCAATTCTCCGCGCGTTTGAAGAGGCCGGCGCCTCCTGGATAGACGAGCACGTCTTCATCCATGAAGCGCCGTCCCTCGGCGCGGGTCAGCGCTTGGCCCGGCGGGTGGTGTGCATTCTCCGCTCCGACTGCTCGACCTCGCGTGCGACCGAGGAGGCTGCGCCCGCGCCCGACCATGAATGATTCCCGACGGCGTCTGCCTCCGCGTGGGGATGAACTGAGTCGACGAGCCTCCGGGCGCCCGCACCGTAGTAACCAGCCCCGTCCTCCTCGCGAAGCTTCACCTTGAGCCAGGACCGGGTCCGGCCACTGCGATAAGCGGAGGACTCGTCCTTCGCGACCAGCCCCTCGTAGCCTCGCCGCTGGACCTCCGCCCACGCCGCGAGGCCGTGCGCCGGCAGGCGGCGCGCCGGGAAGAGCAGGTGTTGGTCGTCGATCAGACGCTCGAGGACTTCCCGCCTCGCCCCGAGGGGGTGATCGCGCAGATCGCGCCCGCTGGCATAGACACAATCAAAGGCGATGTAGATTGGTGGTGTCACCAGGACGTGAGGGTCTGGATGCAGGAAGGCGCGACGGGACAGGAGGTGCTCATCAAACGCGGTGACTTCCCCGTCCAAGAGCAGCGTGGAGGCGGGCAACAACGCGACCGCCGCGGCGAGCGCCCGAAATCGGTCGGTGTAGTCGATGCCGTTTCGGCTCAGGAGGCGGACCAGGCCGCCGCGCTTATAGGCCCGGCACCGCCAGCCGTCATACTTTTCCTCATAGATCCAGCCCGGCCGATGAAACGGCGGCGCCGGGCTCGGGAGCATGGGCGGCAGGGGCATGGGCCAACCGGCTTGGCGGCGCGCACGCGCCAGGCTGACGATCATCGTGGTCACCGTGCCGGTCACCTCCACTGTGCTCGCGACGATGCATACGTACCCCATTAGTACGGATCTGTCAACCCGATAACCACCGAGGGACGAGGCGGACCCGAGTGAGCCCGACGCGACCGACCAGAGATCTTCAGCAATCGCTCGAGCGCGCGAAGGTCCTATTTCGCGCGTGGGGCGCGCAAGGGGGGAAAACGCGGGCGAAGCGGCTGACGGCTCAGGAGCGGAGCGCGGCGGCGCGAAAGGCCGTTCAGGTTCGGTGGAAAGGGCTAAGCCCGGCGCAGCGGGCGGCCCTGGCCCGGAAGGCCGCGCTCGCCCGGTGGAAGAACAGGCCAAGCCAGTAAGGCGCTGGACGACAGCATCAAGGCCATAAAAAGGAGAGCGTCGACGACGTGGGCCGGTGCGTCGCCGAGCACGCCCCCGGGGTGCGTACGGTCCCCAGGGATCGACGTGTCCCCCAAGCGAATCGGGGGGCGTGCGGTGCCCTACGCGCCACCGCCTCGCTCGCCTCTCCGGCCATGCGATGCAATCGTTACGATTCTCAAATTTGTGATGTCAGAACAGCTGAGCGCATTGGCGAGGGCGACGAGCAGATGACAGTAGGTCGTCGCGCGTGTTTACGTATCGCGCATCGTCGCGGACGCGAGTTCCCACGATTCACAGACACTTGCGGCGCATTCGCTCGAATCGATCCATCCTTGGCACTTCCCGTGCAGAAAATTCTGCGCATAGGGAAGACCCCTTCTCGATAAGGGCAAACTCGTCGCGAGACGGGGACGCAAAGCCACGGGTCAGGCCGCGAGCCTGAGAGCCGGGCTACCGAAGGAGGGGGTAGCGATCACCCCCCGGGACACGGTGGTCTTCCTCAAGGGGAGATCACGCTTATGTTCGACCGGCGATGGCTCCTGGGTCTCGGTCTGGCCCTGGTGGCAGTCTTCGGTGAAACGAATCCGGCACGTGCCGGAGTGCTGGACGCTTCGTGGACCGCTCCCACCACGAACACCGATGGGAGCGCGCTGACCGACCTTGGGTCGTATCGCGTCTACTACTCGACCTCGGCCACTCCATGCCCGGGGACTACCTTCTTGGCGGTCGCCACCTCGACCACGACTCCGCCGGCGAACCAAACAGTCAATCTCCGCCTCACGGGTCTGACGGTCGGCTCGACCTATAACGTCGCAGTCTCTGCCGTGGACACCGGTGGCAATGAGAGTGCGTGTTCGGCGAGCGCTAGCGCCGTCGCCCAGGTCGATATCGCCGTCACGCCGACGACCACCGTGGCATTCGGTAACGTCAACATCGGGAGCTCCGCCACTCAGACGTTCACGGTGCAGAGCACGCGTAGCGGCACCATCACCGGAACGGCCTCGGTGGGTGCGCCGTTCAGCATCGTCTCGGGCAGTCCCTTCACGCTCGTCGGAACCGGCGCGACCGCGACAATAACCGTGCGGTTCACGCCAACCAGCACTGCGGCCGCGAGCACCAACGTCAACTTCACGGCCGACGGCGACACGCTGTCGCGCCTCGTGACGGGCACCGGTGTGTCGACGGGCTCCACCTTGACCGTGTCCAAGGCCGGTGCGGGTAGCGGGACGGTGACGAGCAGCCCGGCGGGCATTTCCTGCGGCACGACCTGCTCGGCGTCGTTCACGACCGGCACATCGGTCACGCTGACGGCCGCAGCGGCGGCCGGCTCCACGTTTACCGGCTGGAGCGGCGGCGGCTGCACCGGCACCGGCACGTGTACCGTCACCATGAACGCCGCCACGACCGTGACCGCCAGCTTCGTGCAGTCGTCCTTCGCGCTCACCGTGACCAAGGCGGGCGCCGGCACCGTCACCAGTTCCCCCGCCGGTATCTCCTGCGGCGCGACCTGCACGACGTCCTTCACGTCCGGCACCATCGTCACCTTGACGGCGGCGCCCGCGGCCGGCTCCACGTTCACCGGCTGGAGCGGCGGTGGTTGTACCGGCACCGGCACCTGCGCCGTCACGCTGAACGCGGCCACGTCGGTGACCGCCACCTTCGCGCTTCAAACCTTCGCACTGACGGTGAGCTCGAGCGGCGCCGGGACCGGCACCATCACCAGCTCACCCGCCGGCATCTCCTGCGGCACGACCTGCGTCGCCCCGTATGCGAGCGGCACCGCCGTCACCTTGACCGCCACCCCCGCCGCCGGCTCCACGTTCACCGGCTGGAGCGGTGGCGGGTGCACCGGGACCGGCACGTGCACCGTCACCGTGAACGCGGCTACGACCGTGACCGCCAGCTTCGTGCAGTCGTCCTTTGCGCTCACCGTGACCAAGGCGGGGGCCGGTACTGGCACCGTCACCAGCTCGCCCGCCGGCATCTCCTGCGGCACGACCTGCTCGACGTCCTTCACGTCCGGCACCATCGTCACCCTGACCGCCGCGCCGGCGGCTGGCTCCACCTTCGCCGGCTGGAGCGGCGGCGGCTGCACCGGCACAGGCGCGTGTACCGTCACGATGAGCGCGGCGACTTCAGTCACCGCCGCGTTCATGCAACAGTCGTTTGCGCTCACCGTGTCCAAGGCGGGCGCCGGCAGCGGCACCATCACCAGCTCGCCCGCCGGTATCTCCTGCGGCGCGACCTGCTCGACCTCGTTCACGACCGGCACCCCGGTCACCCTGACCGCGACGGCGGCGACGGGCTCGACGTTCACCGGCTGGAGCGGCGGCGGCTGCGCCGGGACCGGCCCCTGCACTGTCACCATGAACGCCGCCACCTCCCTTACTGCCACCTTCGTCCTGCAGACCCTCGGCGACACCACGCCGCCCACAGTCTCCATTACCGCCCCGACCGCCAGTGCCACCGTTACCGGCACCGTCACCGTCACCGCCACCGCTACCGATAACGTGGGCGTCCTCGGTGTGCAGTTCCAGCTCGACGGCGTGAGCCTGGGCGCGGAAGTGGCCACGCCGCCGTATGCCGTCGCGTGGAACGCGACGACGACCGCGGACGGAGCTCACGTCCTGACAGCCGTGGCTCGAGACGCAGCGGGCAACAAGGCGACATCGACAGGGGTCAGCGTGACGGTGGCGAATACGACGACGTCACCAGCTAACGTTACGGCCCCGGTAATTTCGCGGGTTAGTCTATCGGTCACCTCGTCCGGAGTGACGATCGGCTGGACGACGAATACGCCGAGTGATACTCAGATCGAGTACGGGCTCACGACATCCTACGGAAACCTGTCGCCGCTGGACGCCGCCCTCGTGATAGCGCACTCACAGGCGATCAACGGTCTGGCGGCGAACACCTGGTACCACTTTCGGATGAGGTCGCGAGACGCCGCGGGCAACCTCGGCGTGTCGGGGGACTTTAGGTTCAAGACGCGCCCCCACTGACGTACTGACGGCGCATCGACGGCGAACCCCTCAGCGACACGGGAGTGTACTGCGGTTGTATTGCCTGCCAAGGTAGAGGCGATGACGCCGAGAAGTAACCGCACCTCGTTGGCCCGGAAGGGGTGCCAATTCGGAGACACTCCTCGTCGCTACCAAGCTTGCTCCCAACGGCGTTGTCTGCTCGATCACTTCGGGTACCACACGAGCTGCTCGGCACACGCGTAGCCTACCAGTGTCGCGCCGCCGAGGCCGGCCAGGAGTCCTGCCCGTATCCCGTCGAGACGCCATCCGATCCGCCAGGTGAAGATCACCCAGCCCACCCGCGCCCGCGCCGAGCCTGCTCCCCCGCGCCTCGTGGCTCGGAGTGCGGCCTCCATGCGGGCGTATGGAGTGTGCGTCCTCGTCAGAGGCACCGCCTTGGTCGGCACATGGGCGCGACGGGGCCAGGCCGAAGCCACGGCTGCAGCAGCTCTGCGCCGCACGTCGAAACCGTTCACCACTCGCAGGTCCAGTGCCGCCGCCAAGACGAACACGGTAAAGGCAATCTGGATCGCCGCTTTGCCCCAGTGAAATTTACTGTCGATCGGGTTCACAAAGAGGGTCCAGCCGTACTGAAGGTTGGCGATCGCCACCATCCCGACAATGCCAACCGCCAATTGGACCCATCGGGCACCAGAGGTCGTCCGATCCGCAGGGATCGACGCGGATGCGGTTGCCATGTCTTCCTTGCCCGGAGAGGCGAGCGAGGCGGTGACGCGTAGGGCATGCACGCTCCGCCGATCAGTTGGCCGTTGGGGAGCCGATGGGTCCGGACGCCGCCAGTTCGGCTCCATCGCGGCCATTTCGCGGCCAGTCGCAAGACGGTCGCGGCCGAGCATTCTTGAGTGGCCTGACGAGAGCCTATGTGGACGGCGCCCGCATCAGTTGGCCGTTGGGGAGCCGATGGCTACGGCGAGGTCATGTGGGGGCTCAACTTCAGAGCTGTGTGCGCGGAGCTTGACGAGCTTGCGGTCAACTTCGACCGGGTGTTTCGAGAGAGCGAGCGCCAGTTCGGCTCCATCGCGGCCATTTCGCGGCCAGTCGGCATCAATCTCTCTGCGATGCTCCCTGGAACCGCTGAGGTCCAGACCGTCGAACATCGGCTGGCGGCGGAGAAAGCCCGGCCCGCCGGGCTGGGTGGCAGTTCGCGCATTGCGGCGTATCCTTCTTCGCTAACCGCGCCTGGGTCTCAGTGTTTCGGCCCGCGGGAAGATCCACCGTGAGCACCAGGACTGGCAGCCCGCCGCCTCTGCCCGCTTCACAAGCGCCTGTGGTGACAGCAGATACGGACGGCCTGGCGCGGGTTCAGCGGCGATTCACTGTACAGGCGTTACTCAAGCCTGATCGGATCACCACGACGGATCGTGCCGGCGCGCGCGACAGCCGCATACACGCCGACGTTGACTTGGTTATGTTGAGCTGCCGTGCGAAGGATTCCCGGATCCGGCGGGAGGTTACGACCAAGTTGCGGATCGGACCGAAGTCGGAGTAGCAGATCATTCGCCACAGCACTGATCACATCGTAACCACCGAGACGATCATAAAGAGCTTTCGTGCTCATCATGCCCTCCTCATCGATTTCCCGAGGATATGAAGGTGTCTTATCTGGCTATGATCTTCTCCTTGCGTCAGCAGCATTCAGGCAAGAGCTTGTAACTCGACCTCTGCCTTGTCCAGCCAGAAGCGCATGTCCATCTGGCGGTACATCGTCAGCGCGGTGGTGAGGTGCTCCTGCGCCTGCTCGCGCTGGCCCGTGCGTCTGTAGAGCTTGCCGAGGCCGAGATGGCAGTGGGCGACGAGGGAGCGCATCACATCCGAGCCTCACTGCCATCCGCTGAAGTCTCACTTGCCCTTGAGCCTCACGTCTTCGTACGGCGCCGAGAAGATGTAACCGGCGACGAGCCCGATCCCTGACTCATCGACCCTCGGCCCGACGCCGTTCAGGGGAACGTTCTGCCAGATCGGCGCGACCACGACCTTCTCATAGATGAGTTGCTGGATGCGATGCAGGATCGCCTCACGCTTCTTGCGATCCAGCTCGCTGGCCTGCTCTCGAAAAAGCCCGTCGATGTCGGCATAGCTGCCGTAGACGTAGATACCGCCTCCAACCACCAAGGACTCGAGTCTGGTGGCCGCGTTCCCGAAGGAGCCGTTGCCGCCCTGGACGAGGCCTCGGTATTTCTTCTCGATCCACCCCTTCTGGAATGCTGCTCGCTCGATGGGCCGAAGCTTCACCCGAATGCCAATGGCGTTGAGATAGTTGACCACCGGCTCACCCATGTACGTCAGCGCGGCATCGCAGAAATAATCGCCCGTGTCGAAGCCGTTGGGATAACCGGCGTCGGCGAGAAGCTGCCGGGCCTTGGCGGGGTCGTACCCGTAACCGGGTGGCTGCCAGTAGAACTCGAAGCTCGGGGGCACCAGACTCCAGGTGATCCTGGCGAAACCGAGCCGCTCGGCGCGGTTCATCGCGTCGCGGTCGATCCCGTAGGTGGCGGCCAGTCGCACCCGCCGATCGTGCCACGGGGATTTCGCGTCCCACTGCTCGATGAAGTTGACCCAGTCCACGACCTGTCCAGCGACCGGCTTCAGCGTCAGTCCAGGGCTTCGCCGCAGCTCCTCGGCCAGCGCGCCGCTCATGCCATACGCGATGTCGACTTCGCCGCGCTTCAACGCGGCGAGGCGCGTGGACTCGTCCGGAATCGACCTGAAGACCAGCCGCTTCACCGCAGGCGTTTTCCGCCAGTACCCATCGAAAGCGTCCAGGACGAGCTCGACGCCCGGGGTGAACGAGACGAATCGGTAGGGGCCGGCGCCGATCGGGGCCTTCCTGAATCCGTCGTCGCCGACCTTCTCGACATATTTCTTCGGCACGACCCAACCGGCGCCTGTCGCGCTCGAATAGAAGGTCAAGAAGTCCGGCCACGATTGCTTGAGCCGGAAGCGAATCCGTCCAGGGTCGGGAATCTCGATGCCGGCGACCCTGTCTCTGAGCATCTTGTGCGCGTTGCCCCGGTATCGCTCGAACGAAAACTTGACGTCCTCGACGCTGACCGGCTCGCCGTTGTGGAACTTGACGCCCTTGCGGAGGACGAACTCGTACACCAGGCCGTCCGGCGATGCGCTCCATGACTCGGCCAGGCTCGGCGACATGGGCTGGCCCGGGCTCGGCCGAATCACGGCGTCGTGCAGCGCGTAGAGAGTGTGGTACGAGGTAACAGTTCCTGCAAGCTCTGACGGGTCGAACCACCCGGGTGTCGGCGAAAAGTGGAGACCCCAGGTCATCTGGCCTTCGGCCGGCGCGGCGCCGCAAATTCCGACAGTCGAGAGCATCAGGACAAGCCACGTGGCGAAGAGGCCTCGAATGTGTCTCATGAGAGGTCTCCGTGTCTTACCGGGCTTTGGCGCCTGATCTTAGCGCAGTTTCAGCGGTGGAGAGCAATCGCCTAAAAGCCGTGCGCGATGCGCCTACGTAGGCTTCGGTGCGCGACCAGCGATGAGCGGTCTGCCGTATCCATGTCATTCTAGCGGAGTTGTCGTCGACATGCCGACGACCTGGCTTCTATCCGGTAAGACAGGCGCTGTCAGGCGCCCGACGGGTGGAAAGGGCCAGCCCCTCGACATGCCGCAGGGGTTGCCGGCTGAGCCCCAGAGCCGGTGGATCATCAGAGGTGTCGCGATCTGCAGGATCATCGCTGCCTGTCGCCAGTTCGCCACCGGGCCTTGGCCCCGAGGCGCCCCGCTCTGGAGGCAATAGAGCGTCGTTGGCTCGCGGACAGCACTTGAGCCCGAGCCCGGCCTCCTTTGGCAGCAATCGCCTTCCGCTCTCGTTGGGAAAGCGTCTGCGCTCAGTACCGACACGGGCTCCGCGTGGGCGAGCTCGTGGCGCTCAGGCGAGATCAGACTGATCTCCAAGCTGGACTGCTCCATGTGACCCGGTTGAAACGCGGCGTTCCCAGCACGCACCCGCTCCGTGGTCCCGAGCTACGGGCGCTCCGGCAGATTCAGCGCGACTACCCGGCCTCGGCCTATGTGTTTACGACCGAGCGGGGCGGGCCCCTGACCGGCTCGACAGTCCGCAAGATCATTGCTCGAGCCGGGCGCGTGGCCAAGCTGGGCTTCCCCCTTTCACCCACACATGCTCAGACACGCAACGGGCTACTACTTAGCCAACAACGGGGAAGATACCCGCTCGATCCAGCATTACCTGGGGCACAAGAATATTTCCCATACGGTCCGCTACACGGAGCTGACGCCCGACAGGTTTAAAAAGTTCTGGCAAGACTCGGAAGGAAGCTTCTCGAAAGAGGCAACGCGAAGATGATCACCGTCGGCAACTGTGCTGAGCCCGTCATGAACTTCCGGACACTGACAGCTCATCACGCTCCTTCCTATCTGTCTCCATCGGGCTCAGTTGACGATCGATCGTTACTCTGGCCCGAGCACGGGTTTGCCGGTTCGGCCGCCAAGGCTCGTGTTGCCGTGCACGCGCAAGATCGAGCCCGGCGTCATTTAGATGGAGGGCGTGCAGACCGCCCTGGTCATCGACGCGGCGAACCGCCGCCGCTCTCCGCTCGGCGGTCGAGCCAGTCCTGCGGGGCGGGTTCGAATCGCTGGCTCAGGTAGAGGGCGTGCAAAGGCCCGATCTCGGGCAAGTGCGCCTGGAGTGTTTGGACCGTGCTGTCAAAGCGGGGGGGGGTGGGCGACCATTGCTCGCACACCGCTCGCGGACACCAAGCTCGCGATGCGCCGCGCCGCAGCCAGGCTCGTCGCCAATGGCTTCTCGATGAGCAGGGGCTTGCCCGCCCGGCATGCCGCCTCCACGATGGCGGGGTGGAGCATCGGCGGGACCGCCACGACCACGGCCTCCAACGATGTGGCGGGCGTAGCGAGACCCGTGCTTGCCGAGGCCGATCAGCCCAATGCCGAGCATTGCGCGAGTGGGGCGCGGCTACGGCCACACCGATGTGCAGAGATTTTCACACCACCGCCTTTCGTGCTTGACGACACCGACGCGCACTCCTACGCTTCCGTCCACGCGCCGGAGGTGACCGATCTTCAGGGACAGTGTCCGCTCCAGGTAGGAGAAGGTTCTCCCAGAGGGCTACGCCATGTGTTCAGCGAAAAATCGAGTTCTTTGGTCGGCGATGTCAGTTCGATTGGACGAGCTCCTGCGGGCGCTACAACGAAGCTCTCACTGTCCACACTCGGTGGACGAGAGCGGTCCCGCGGAGTCCGTTGCGATCCGGCATGCTCCCGCCCTCGAGAGAACCCCGGCGCCAACGTGTCTCGTTGCGAAAACATCATGAAAGTGGATAAACCTCTCAGCTGTTTCGTGATCGGTGACGGTGCCCTCACCATTCAATGCTGTGACCTCCTGCTCGGCAGAGGCCACCAGGTTTTCGGAGTCGTTGCGTCAAATCCCGAGATCATTCGCTGGGCCAGGGAGCGGAGGATCACGCTGTTGGACCCGGCTGAAGATCTGGTGGCCGCGTTCAAAGCGTCGCCATTCGATTATCTGTTCAGCATTGCCAATATGCGTCTTATCCCGAAGGAAATCTTGGCCTTGCCGCGGCGATTCGCGATCAACTTCCACGACGGACCACTGCCCCGCTACGCGGGCGTGCATGCTACGTCCTGGGCACTGATTCACAACGAACGTCACCACGCGGTTTCGTGGCACGAGATCGGCGACCTCGTGGACGGGGGCCGCATCCTCAAGCAGCAGCCTGTCGCGATCGCGGAAGGGGAAACGGCCCACTCGCTCAACACGAAATGCTTCGAGGCTGGCATACAGTCATTCGCCGTGATGATCCAGGAGATCGAGAGCCGACGCTGTCAGCCACGCGAGCAGGACCTGTCCCAGCGCACCTACTTCGGCATGTACGAGCGCCCACCGGCCGCCTGCCTGCTCTCGTGGCAGAAGGGGGCGACTGAGCTTGCCGCCCTTGTGCGCGGGCTCGAGTTCGGGCCATACCCCAACCCCATGGGGCGGGCAAAGATAGCGCTGGAAAACGGATTCGTTCTATGCCCGAACGTCGACGTGGGCGAATCACTGGCCGGAGGACCGCCCGGCACCATCACGGCAATTGAGGCGGATAGCATCCAGGTGGCGACCGGCGCTGGCAGCCTTCGAGTCCGCCAATTGCTCACACTCGGCGGGTCGCCGCTGGCACTGCCGGATGCAGCCCAGCAGTTTGGTTTGAGGCTGGGCGCGAGGCTGCCCGAGCTTGATGGCGCGCTCCTCGAGCGAATTTCCGACTTCAACAGCACGATTTGCCGGCACGAGTCGTTCTGGGTCCGGAGGCTGCAAACGCTGAACCCGGTCTCCTTGCCCTACCTTGAAACGCCTTCCGAGAGGACGAACGAGATTCGCTACGCCTCTCGGGATATAGATATTCCGGAATCCGTACTCGGTCACATGCGCACGAAGCACGCGCAGTTGAACCCCGCTGAATTTCTGCTCGCCGCCTTTGCGGTGTATGTCGCCCGGTTGGGCGGCGAATGGAAATTCGATCTGGGTCTGGCGTTGCCCGAACTCGCTCGTGATGTGGCCGGACTTGAAGGCGTCTTCAGCCCGGAGGTTCCGCTGTCGGTGCAGATCGATGCGTCGGCGGATTTCACTTGCGCAGCCGAACGCGTCCGTACCCAGGTTGAAGTCACGCGGCGCCACAAGACCTTTACGCATGACCTCTTGGCCCGCTATCCGGAACTGCGCTCAATCGCGGACCTGGGACTGTCGCGTGCGCTCCGCGTTAGTGCGCATTTTGGCGAAACGCTGGACGCCTGTCAGATCGAGCCCAGCTCCGATCTTCGCCTGCTGCTGATCTCGACGGACGGCCACGTATGTCGATGGCTTTTCCGCACCGCAGCAATCTCAGAGTCCAGCGTGAAGCGGATGCAGGAGCAGTTCACCACGCTCCTGCTTGGCCTTGTCGCTGATCCGCTCCGCCCAGTCGCGGGCCTTCCGCTTCTCAGTGAGCCCGAAAGGCACATGGTGCTTCAGCATTGGAACAAGACGGCGACTCGCGTCGCCACCGATTTGACGGTTCATCAGGCGTTTGCCCAGCAAGTGGAGCGAACGCCCGATGCGATCGCGCTTGTGGACAGGGACGTCGAGCTCACCTATCGCGAGCTCAACGGACGCGCCAACCAACTCGCGCGACACGTGCGCAACCTCGGCGTGGCCCGCGAAATGCCAGTGGCGATCGCGATGGACCGGTCAGCTGAAATGGTGGTGGGCCTGCTCGGCATTCTCAAAGCTGGTGGGGCCTATCTGCCGCTAGATCCGAACTACCCCAGCGAACGCCTCGGCTTCATGATTGCGGATGCGCACGTCTCGGTAGTCTTAACGCAACAGGGTCTTACGCCGTCGCTGCCGCCACACCCGGCGCACACGGTTCGGATCGACACGGATTGGGCGGCGATCGCGCAGGAGAGCGCCGAGGATTTCGACAGCGGCGTCGCGCCGCACAATCTCGCCTACGTCATTTACACCTCCGGATCGACGGGTAAACCGAAGGGCGTGATGGTCGAACACCGCAACGTCGTGAACTTCTTTGGCGGGATGGACGCCCGTCTCAAATCGGGTCCCAATGCCACCTGGCTGGCGGTGACGAGCCTGTCGTTCGACATCTCGGTACTGGAAATCTTCTGGACTCTGGCACGCGGATTCAAAGTGGTCGTCTACCACGGGGACGACTTCAAGCACGCTCCGCGGACCGGGCCCAGTGCACATTCCAGCCGCCCAATCGACTTCAGCCTGTTCTATTTCTCCGCCGATCAGGGTGACGATCCGGCCAACAAATATCGCCTGCTATTAGAAGGGGCGAGGTTTGCCGACCAGCGCGGCTTCGCGGCCGTGTGGACGCCGGAGAGGCACTTCCACGAATTCGGGGGCCTTTATCCGAACCCCTCGGTGACCAGCGCGGCCATTGCGATGATCACGAAGCGCATTCAGATCCGCTCCGGAAGCGTCGTCGCGCCATTGCATACGCCCATCCGCATCGCCGAAGAATGGTCGGTGGTCGACAACCTCTCCGCCGGGCGCGTGGCGATCTCGTTCGCCTCTGGTTGGATGCCAGAGGATTTCGTAATCAAACCGGAGAACTATGCCAACCGCAAAGACGCAATGCGCCGGTACATCGAGGTTGTTCGGAAACTCTGGCGTGGCGAAACGGTGGCGTTCGCGAGCCCGCTTGGTCAGGACGTGCGAGTTCGAATTTTGCCGCGGCCGATCCAGGCTGAGTTGCCCGTCTGGATTACAACCGCCGGGAGTCCAGAGACGTACGAAATGGCCGGCAACGTCGGCGCCAACGTGCTGACTCACCTGCTCGGTCAGACCATCGACGAAGTCGCCAAGAAGGTCGCCCTCTATCGCAAGGCGTGGTCGGCCGGCGGACATCCGGGGCGGGGCAAGGTCACGCTGATGCTGCATACGTTCGTAAGTGACTCGCCGAAGTACGTGCGGGACACGGTGCGGAGACCGCTGAGGGATTACCTGCGAACGTCCGCTGATCTCGTCAAGAAGTATTCTTGGGCCTTCCCGGCGTTCAAGACGCGCGGGGGGAACGTTGGCGACGTCAATTTCGCCGAACTATCCAGCGACGACATGGACGCGGTGCTCGACTTCGCGTTCGATCGGTACTTCGAAACCAGCGGCTTGTTCGGCACGCCGCTGAGTTGTGTCACGATGATCGACAAGCTCAAGGCGAACGACATCGACGAAGTTGCTTGCTTGATCGACTTTGGTGTAAGCGCAGACGTCGTCCTGGAAAATCTGAACCATCTCGATGCGCTCCGTGAAGCCACGATGAAACCGCAGAAACACATGGACGGTAAGTACTCGATACCTGTCCTGATCCGATCGCACAACGTGACGCATTTCCAGTGCACGCCGTCGATGGCCAGCATGTTGATGGCGGACAAGGCTGCCAGGGACGCACTGGGCCTCGTCCAAACCGTCCTGCTCGGCGGCGAAGCTTTCCCCGCCTCGCTCGCGGCGGAACTGCGCGGCGTGGTCAAGGGCAACATCCTCAACATGTACGGTCCAACCGAGACCACGATTTGGTCCACGTCCTACCAGCTCAACGGGGAGGACCGTAATATCCCGATCGGCCGGCCGATCGCCAACACGCAGATCTACGTTTGCGACGAGAACCTCCAACCAGTCCCGGTGGGAGTGCCGGGCGAACTGATGATTGGCGGGGCCGGAGTGGCACGCGGCTACCTCAATCGGCCGGAGCTGACAGGGGAGCGGTTCATCAGGAACCCATTCAGCAACGCACCCGACGCCCGCATGTATCGTACTGGTGACGTCGTACGTTACCGGCAGGACGGTAACGTGGAGTTCGTGGGCCGCGCGGATCACCAAGTGAAGGTCCGCGGGTATCGAATCGAGCTCGGCGAGATCGAGGCAGTGCTCAACGAGCATCCCACGGTGAGCGCGTCGGTCGTCATCGCCCGCGAGGACGTGCCGGGGGATAAGCGGCTGGTGGCCTATGTGATCGCGCGCGGCGGCCAGAATCCACACGGGCAGGCACTCCGGGAGTATGCGAAGAGCAAGTTGCCCGAGTATATGGTTCCGGCGCGGGTGATTGAGCTGGCCGCATTTCCGCACACACCCAGCATGAAGATCGATCGCAAAGCGCTGCCGGCACCGGAAAACGATCGGTCCCTTCTGGGTGGCGATTTCGAGCCTCCACGGACGCCGGTCGAAACGGCCCTGGCCGCGATCTGGGCTCGGACACTCGGGCTCGAGCGCGTAGGCCGGCAGGAGAATTTCTTCGATCTCGGGGGGGACTCACTGCTGGCCGTGCAATTGTTTCTCCAGATCGAGGAGGAGTTTGGAAAGAAGCTTTCCATTGCAACGCTATTCCAGGCACACACGCTTGAGCAGTTAGCGAGGGAGATAGACCAACGGCCGAGTACCCCGCAGACTTGGACCTCGCTGGTCGCGATCCAGCCAAAAGGATCGAAGCCACGTTTGTTCTTTGTTCATGGTGCAGGCGGCAACGTGTTGCTCTATCGCCAGCTGGCGTACCATCTTGGCCCGGGCTACCCGTTTTACGGTCTGCAGTCGCGAGGGCTCGACGGAAGGCAGCCGTATCTGACTCGCGTGGAAGACATGGCAGCGCATTACGTGAAAGAGATTCGAGCGTTGCAGCGACAAGGGCCCTACCATTTGGGCGGCTATTGCATGGGCGGCACGGTCGCCTACGAGGTGGCCCAGAGATTGCGCGAGGATGGGCAAGAGGTTTCCCTCCTGGCGTTGTTGGACACCTACAACTATGACCGCCTGACGCAACACGGGTCCTTGGGCTGGAGGCTGTCCTACTGGAGGCAAAAAGCGGTTTTCCACGGGCTGAACATCGCACAGCTCCACGGCAGAGATCGCCTCTCGTATTTTGGAGAGAAGTTCTGGGCCGCGACGAAGCAGGGCGCCGCTCGGGTGGGGGCGACGCTCTCGAACGTATCCCGAATCGTGCATCAAGACAACGGCAAGAAATTCGCTGAGGGGTTCCTGGAGGACATTAATGATCGTTCGGGCTTTGAGTATAAACCTCGCCCGTACGCCGGCCGGGTGACCCTGGTCAAGCCTCGTCGCAACTACAGCTTCTACAACGACCCGCAAATGGGCTGGGCGAACCTCCCGGCCGGCGGCTTGGAGATCATTGAACTTCCCGTCAATCCGGGTGCCATGCTCGTTGAGCCTTACGTGCGGATCCTGGCCGAGAGGCTCAGAGCGTGCATCCATTGATCCCAAGGATCAGACTCGGTATTGTCGAACTTGCCCTCAGGCCGTACTTGTTCATCACGGATGGTGTGGAGAATGACTGAGCCGGCATGAATCACAAAGACTTCGCGGAGACGGGACTGACGCTGCCAGAGATCGGATTTGGGACCTTGGAGTATCGAGGCGGCGTCGAGCCTCTCAGGAGAGGAGTAGATTTGGGGGCCTGCCTGATCGACACCGCAGAGGCCTATGGAACCGAAGACGTCGTCGGCGAAGCTATACGGGGTGACCGGCACCGCGTCTTTGTCGCGACCAAGGCCCTGCCGAGGCACTTTAAATATGCTGATCTTCTGATGGCGGCTGATAGGAGTCTCACGCGCCTGGGGACTGATTACATCGACCTCTACCAACTTCACTGGCCGAACTACGCGGTTCCGATCGAAGAGACCATGGCCGCCATGGAAGAATTGGTGGATCGAGGCAAAGTGCGATTCATCGGAGTCAGTAACTTTTCAGTGACCGATCTCAAGAAGGCACGCGCTGCTCTGTCCAAGCATAAAATCGTCTCCAACCAGGTACGGTATAGCCTCGCCGACAGGACCATCGAACGCGGCCTCTTGCGCTATTGTCAGGAGCACGGCATCGCCATAATTGCGCACCGCCCCCTCGCCCGTGGCGTTCGCCATCTCGAAGAGCGAGATCCCGGAAACGTCCTGCGGCGCGTGGCTGCGATAACGGGTAAAAGTGAAGCGCAGGTGGCGCTCAACTGGGGCATCTCGAAAGACGCTGTGGTTGCCATTCCCAAGGCGTCCTCCATTGGCCACGTCGAGGAGGACTGTGGAGCCTCGGATTGGCGGTTATCAGCTGAGCAAATCGGGCTCCTCGATAGGGGAATTAAATTCCGGCGACTCGGGCTCGCCGAAGCGGCGGTGCGGCGGCTGGCGCGCCGCTCCCTCCAAAAGCTAGGCTACAATCAGTGAACCCGTCCTCTGTGAGACGCCGAATGAGCAGTGCGACGGCTTCCGGGATCCGATGCACGCCGGTCTCCCATCGGCTCACCGTGCTCTCCGTCACCTGCAGCAGCGCGGCGAACTCGGGTTGCGAATAACCGAGCGCCTTGCGCCGCCGCTGCAGCTCTCACGTCGGTGAAGTACGCGGGATCGCACACGGCCATCACGTTGCGGCCGGTGGTCAGGCTGATCGGTGTCATCGTCATCTGGACGTGACCCTTGAAATTGGCGTCGGGCTTCACGCGCTCTCTCTTCAAGACAGTAAAGTCCGATCCCCGCAGATGAAACCGTCCGTCGGCGTGGAGACTCGCGTGGGCGTCGTTGCTGGGGTCAGGACGAGGCAGCATCATGAAAAACTCGTTCTCCTTCGACCGGCGTACCCACGTCAGTAACCACAGGTCGGCGTCATCCCGCACCGCCACAGCGTAGAGGTCATCTGTTGGATTGTTCCGCACGTGAGGCGTCCACCGAGTCACCTGAGGGGCAGACACGATATTCTTCTCGTAGGCTGAACGCAAGACCTCCAGCTGCTCGGCGGTTAGTTGAGCGCCCTACTTCTGCCTCGCCCGCGGCGCCTTCATCGCTTCCGCGATCGCGTGGGACCCGCTGTCCGGGCTCTTCGAGCATCTCGATGGCCCAGACGGGTTCTCTTCGTGGGAGGAGGCGGAGCAGGCCAGCAGGTTCCTGGTTCGGATGCTTACGACCACTATGTGAGCCGAGCGACCTTCACGTCTTCTCGCCTTTCGGCCTGATCGTCCGCTCCGCGCGCTCACGCAGCGCCTTCGCGACGCTCTGCCCCGAGATTCCGCTGACCACGAGTCGCTCGGCCTCGAGGAAACCCTCGTGGAGGGCGGCGCATCTCGGCTTCGATCAGCTCGATCGCCAGATCCTTCTGCTTGCGGCTAATCAGCCCGGCGATGCGGTACCCGGCGATCGTGGCGCAGTTCATGGGGATCCATCGGGCTACCGGTCGCGCATCGCGGCCTTCACGTCAGGCGCCCAGTGCGGCGGCGGCGCGGCGGCAGCTGACGGCGCTGGCGACGTGGCTGGAGCGGAACGGTCAGGCCGATGCCGCCGCCAGTATGCGTGAGGGGGCTGGAGGAAACGCTGACGGTGCTGAAGCTGGGGCTGCCCCCGACGCTGCGGCGCTTCTTCGCGACGGCACGCCCCCGGGGTGCGTACGGTCCCCAGGGACCGACGTGTCCCCCAAGCAATCGGGGGCCGTGCGTGTCAGCCCTCGCTCGCCTCTCCGGCCAATTGACGGCCAGTCGCACTACAGGTGCACGCCGCGTAGCACCGGATCCCGTAGCCGATCCAGCATGAGTCTCGTTGTACTGGATCTCTACAGTGACCGTCGGCTCAACCACACGAGCCGCGCCCTCCTACTTCCCCAATCTCAGTCACATCCGAGCGCGGCCTGAATCTGCGTGGCCGCTGCTGCCAGCCCGCTGGCCTCCGCGGCGATGAGCTGCTCGCCGGCCTGCGCTTCGACCTTGTTAATGAAGGCGCCTAGTTGGTTACATGCCTGCGTGGTCTGTCCGGCGTTGACCTGGCGCAGAGCGTTCTGCAGCAGGTTCTCGCCCTGATGAAAGCCCAGGGTGGTGACGGTCGCGATCAGGCTTGCGAGCAGCTGCGACGGACTGCTCAGGACAAACGTTGCAATGAACCCGTGCAAGTGGTTGTTGCCGTCGTAATAGTATCCTGCGACCTGGCCGAAATCGTTGATTGCTTGGGGAAAGGTGTGCGTCGCGCCCGAGACGTCGAACGTGGTGATGTTGCCCTGCGCGTCGCGCACGAACCCATGGTAGTGGGAGGTGCTGTCTAGATAGTATCCTGCGACCTGGCCGAGATTGTTCATTGCATACGGATAGACGTTCGTCGCGCCGGAGACATCGAACGTGGTCATGTTGCCCTGCGCGTCGCGCACGAACCCGTGGGAGGTGCTCTGCAGAGTGCTGTCGTAATGGTCTCCTGCGACCTGGCCGAGATTGTTGATTGCGAAGGCAACGGTGTTCGTCGCGCCGGAGACATCGAACGTGGTGATGTTGCCCTGCGCGTCGCGCACGAACCCGTGGTAGTGGGAGGAGCTGTCCAGATAGAATCCTGCGACCTGGCCGAGATCATTGATTGCATACGGAAAGGTGGACGTCGCGCCGGAGACATCGAGCGTGGTGATGTTGCCGTGCGCGTCGCGCACAAACCCGTGGGTGGTGAACCCGCCGACGGAGTATCCTGCAACTTGGCCGAGATTGTTGATTGCAAAGGGAACCACAATTATCGCGCCGGAGACGTCGAACGTGGTGACGTTGCCCTGCGCGTCGCGCACGAACCCGTGGGCGGAGGAGGAGGTGCTGTCCCAGTAGTATCCTACAACCCGGCCGAGATCGTTGATTGCAAAGGACTGGGTGATCACCGCGCCGGGCGGGTCGTACGTGGTGATGTTGCCCTGCGCGTCGCGCACGTACCCGCGGGAGGTGCTGTCCAGATAGTCTCCTGCGACTTGGCCGAGATTGTTGATCCTGCCGACTTCGGTGTCTGTCGAGCCGGAGACGTCGAACGTGGTGATAGTGGGGCTAGTCGCTCCCGCCGGAGTGCTGACCAAGGAAAGAAAGCCTAACCCAACCGTCACCAGCCCCAGAACAATTGCCTTGAACTGCGATTTCCGATATGGACTCATTTTTCTCCTTCTTACAGCCAAAGGCTTTCCGCGACGGCCTACAACGCTGCGATGCGGAAAATGAAGTCGCTGACTCTCCGGATCGTATGGCGCATGCGAAACCCTCCCCACAAGGGGCTGGGATCGTAATTCGCGACGCCGGCGTTGTCCAGCACAAAAGGTGATGGTGTGCAAAGTTCTTGCACACCCCAATGACTTGGGCTGGCTCGGCGCTGAGGCGAGAGGTTTTCCTCGCCGCCGAGCGCCTTCAGGCCCGCCGCGCGCAAGTCGAGCATGGTCCGAGCAGCGACCGCATCGAGGCGCGCAAGGACCAGCGAAGATCGGTGGGTCAAGGCCTCTCCTGCCTTGCTCGACGCAAGAGATGGCTCATCATGTTCTGGCTAACGGATTGGCGTTGAGCCGCGGGCGGCGAAGCCGCCCGACGGCTCTAACGGCGTGTCAGACAGCCGACCGCCGAGTCTAGTCACCAACGAACTTCACGTATCCAGCGCCGCCCCCGCGTGCGGCAGAGGATCGGCGGGGAGGCGACGTCTGGGCGACTGGCCGTCAAATGGCCGGAGAGGCGAGCGAGGCGTTGGCGCGTAGAGCACGCACGCCCCTCGATTCGCTTGGGGGACCCGTCGATCCCTGGGGACCGTACGCACCCCGGGGTGCTCGGCGACGCGCCGGCCGAGATCGTCGAAGAGCATCGATCGCCCTCTCCGAGACCGCTCTGAGTCAGTCAGCAGGACGTCAGTTCATCAATGCCTCCATCAGGCTGGGAATTTGTCGCCGCCAGCGGCGCGTGCAGGTGCGCCGCCCCCGCGTGCG